>JRYJ01001950.1_pt1 | contig 82248 bp, 90 predicted proteins | sample 235371 | NCBI WGS metagenome assembly JRYJ01 (sample SAMN03074219, study PRJNA261477) | activated sludge metagenome | biome: Wastewater Treatment Plant; feature: Wastewater; material: Activated sludge; isolation source: activated biomass of a wastewater treatment plant treating hydrocarbon... ... | reverse complement strand
GGCATGATGAAGGTGCGGCCGACATAGCGGTTCTTGACGAAGCCTTCGCGGTAGGGGATGCCCAGGGCCTGGGCGAGCTGCATGGCCGCCGGCCGGCTGGAATCGGGGATGGGGATGACGACGTCGATATCTTCCACCGGAATGGTCTGCTTCACCTTCTCGGCGAGGAACTCGCCCATCTTGAGGCGCGACTCGTAGACCGAGACACCGTCGATGACCGAGTCCGGCCGGGCCAGGTAGACGTATTCGAAGATGCAGGGCGCGTAGGTGGGTTGCTGGGCGCACTGGCGGCTGTGCAGGTTGTGGTTGAGATCGATGAACACGGCCTCGCCGGGTTCGATGTCACGCACGATCTCGAATCCCAGGGTATCGAGGGCCACGGATTCGGAGGAAACCAGGTATTCGGTGCCCGCCTCGGTCTCGTTCTTGCCGTACACCAGGGGGCGGATGCCGTAGGGGTCGCGGAAGGCGAGCAGGCCGTAGCCGGCGATCAGGGCCACCACGGCGTAGGCGCCCCGGCAGCGGCGATGGACGCCGGCCACCGCCTGGAAGATGCTGTCCACGTCGAGCTCGTAGCCGTGGGCGGCGGCCTGCAGCTCATGGGCGAGGACGTTCAACAGCACCTCGGAGTCCGAATTGGTGTTGATGTGCCGGCGGTCGAGGCGGAACATCTCGTCCTTCAACTGGTCGGCGTTGGTCAGGTTGCCGTTGTGGCCCAGCACGATGCCGAAGGGCGAATTGACGTAGAAGGGTTGGGCCTCGGCGAAGTTGTAGGCGGAACCCGCGGTCGGGTAGCGCACGTGGCCGATGCCCCAGTTGCCGGGCAGGGCCCGCATGTTACGGGTGCGGAAGACGTCGCGCACCAGCCCCGGCCCCTTGTGCAGGTGGAAGGTGTTGCCCTCGGCCGTGGCGATGCCCGCCGCGTCCTGCCCGCGATGCTGCAGCACCATCAGCCCGTCGTAGAGGAGCTGATTGACCGGCGTCGTCGCCATTACCCCGAGAATCCCGCACATAGCTTTCTACCTAACTGAATCGAATCCGTTTCGCCAGATCGGCCGGCAACCAGGGCCGCGCCGCCAGTACTGCCGTCTCCAGGGGCGGTGCCAGGGTCGCCCCTTTCCACCAGGGCTGGCGCGGCGCCGAGGTCAGTCCCCCCGCCGCCACCAGCACCATCGCCACCAGTACGCCCCGTAAGACACCAAAAACCATCCCCAATATCCGGTCCGATACGCCCAGACCCAGGGCCTTGATCAATCCCCGCACCGCCAGCCGCACCAGGGCCATCACCACCAGCACGCCGACGAACACTGCCCCGCAGCCCGCCAGGGCCCGCAGGCCGGGATCGGCAATGCCGGTAAAGGCCGCCTGGCCCACCTCGCCGCCGAAATGGTAGGCGGCGATGAAGGCCAGCACCCAGGCGGCCAGGGAAATCAGCTCCCCCACCACCCCACGCCACAGGCCCAGGAGCAGCGATGCGCCGACGATGCCGATGACGACATAGTCGAAAATGGTCATTGCTTCGCCGTCACCACTCCGGAAACGCCGATGCGCTTCATCTTCTCCAGCGCCTTGTCCGCCGCCTCGCGGCTCGGGAAGGGACCGGCCCGTACCCGCGTCTTCTTGCCCTGGGGCGTGTCCAGCGGCTCGGTGAATACCTTGATGCCCTGCTCGGCGAGCTTGGTCTTGAGCTGGGCCACGTTGCCCTCGTTGGTGAAGGCGCCGATGAGAATGATGTGCTCGCCGGCCTTGGCTGCCGGCGCTTCCGCTGGCTGGCCGCCGAGAATGGCGCTGGCCCGCTTGGCCTCGGCGGCCTTTTCGGCCGGCTTCTCCGCAGGTTTCTCCACCGCCTTGTCGGCGGGCTTGGCCGCGGGCTTTTCCGGTTTGGCCGCGGGTTTCTCGGCGGGTTTGTCCTGGGGCTTGGCCGCCGGCTTGTCGGCGGGCAGTTCCACCACCCGGGCAGTGGGCGCGGCGGCGGGTTTTGCCAACGCCTCGGCCGGGGCCGCCCGGGGGGTTTCGGGCGCGGCTTCGGCGGGCTTTTCCGGCGATTTCTCCGGGGCCTTCTCGGGCTTGGCCGCCGGCGCCGTGGCAAACTTTGGCGCGAAGGGCTTCTCGTCCTGGCCGGGGATGCGGATTTCCACGTCCTGCACGGCCTGCCTGGGCTCGTGATCCATGATCATCGGCAGCACCACGGCAACCAGGGTGGCGAAGGCAACGGCGCCGACCAGCCGGCGGCGGGCACGCTTCTTCAATTGCAGTTGGGCGTCGGTTTCTTCCATGGCTCAGCGGTCCCGCCCAAGCGCCTGCAGCGCCCCGGCCACCGTATAGAACGATCCAAAGGCCAGAATTCTATCACTTTCCCCCGCCCTGCCCCGGGCAGCCTGCAGGGCGGCCTGGGGCGAGTCATGACAGGTTACCTCGCCCCCGAGCCCGGCAGCCGCAACGATGCCGGCCAGGGTCTCCGCCGTCGTCCCGCGGGGGCCGCCGAGGGTGGACAGGTACCAGGCGTCCACCTTGCCCTTCAGGGGTGTCAGGGCGCCGGCGATGTCCTTGTCGGCCAGCATGCCGACGACGGCGTGGGTACGGTCGAAGAAGCCCATGGTGGCGAGATTGTCGGCCAGCACCCGCACCGCCTGGGGGTTATGGGCGACATCGAGGACGATGGCCGGCTTGCCGGGAATCACCTGGAAGCGGCCGGGCAGCTCGGTTTCGATGAGACCGGGGCGGATGGCCTGCATGGTCACCGGCAGGCGGTCGGCCAAGCTGTCCAGGGCGGCCAGGGCGACGGCGGCGTTGGCGAGCTGGGTCGGCCCCCGCAGCCCGGGGAAGGCCAGGGCGCGCTTCACCACCCGCCCGCCGGACTGGCACCACCAGCGCCATTGCAGGCGGTTTTCCCGGTCGCGCTCGAAGCCGAAGTCGCGGCCGATCAAGCGCAGGTCGGCACCGATGGCGGCGGCATGGTCGAGGAGCGCTTGCGGCGGCCGGGGATCGGCACAGAAGGCCGGGCGGCCGGGCCGGAAAATGCCCGCCTTCTCGAAGCCGATGGCCTCGCGGTCCGGTCCCAGCCAGTCGATGTGATCCAGGTCGACGGTGGTGACGATGGACACGTCCGGCTCGTAGGCGTTGACGGCGTCCAGCCGCCCGCCCAGGCCCACTTCCAGGATGACCGCCTCGACGCTGGCAGCAGCGAAGACTTCCCAGGCGGCCAGGGTGCCGAATTCGAAATAGGTGAGGGCGACGTCCCCCGCCTGCCGGCGCGCCGCCTCGACCTTGGCGAAGGCAGCGCAGAGGGTTTCATCCGTTGCCGGGCGCCCATTGATGCGCACCCGCTCGTTGTAGGCCAGCAGGTGCGGCGAGGTGTAGCAGCCCACCCGGTAGCCGCCCCGGTCAAGGATATTCTCCAGGTAGGCGCAGGTGGAGCCCTTGCCGTTGGTGCCGCCGACGACGATCACCGGGCAGCGCTGGATTTGCCCCAACGCTTCCTTGACGCGACGGATGCGTTCCAGGCCTAGCTCGATGCCGGCCTGCCCCTTGGGGTGCAGCCCCTCGAGGTGCGCCAGCCAGTCAGCGAGAGTCTTCAATTCAGGCGGCGGCGGGCAGTTTCTGCAGCATGGCCAGCAATTGCGCCACCTTGTCCCGCATGTCGCGGCGGTCGACGATGAGGTCGATGGCACCCTTTTCCAGCAGGAATTCGGAGCGCTGGAAACCTTCCGGCAGGGTTTCACGCACCGTCTGCTCGATCACCCGGGGGCCGGCGAAGCCGATGAGGGCGCCCGGCTCGGCGATGACCACGTCGCCGACGAAGGCGAAGGAAGCGGAAACGCCGCCCATGGTCGGGTCGGTGAGGATGGAGATGAAGGGCTGGCCGGCTTCGGCAAGCTTGGTCAGGGCCGCCGTGGTCTTGGCCATCTGCATCAGGGAGAAGAGGCCTTCCTGCATGCGGGCGCCGCCGGAAGCGGTGATGCAGACGAAGGGCAGGCGGTTTTCCACCGCCACCTGGACGCCGCGCACGAAGCGCTCCCCCAGCACCGAACCCATGGAGCCGCCCATGAACTCGAACTCGAAGACCGCCGCCACCACGGGCAGGGTCTTGATGGCGCCCTGCATGACCACCAGGGAATCGCTCTCGCCGGTGTTCTCGTTGGCTTCCATGAGGCGGTCGGGATAGCGCTTGCTGTCCTTGAACTTGAGGCTATCCACCGGCACCACCTCGGCGCCGATTTCGAAGCGGCCTTCCGGATCGAGCAGCAGGTCGAGGCGCTGGCGGGCGCGCAAGCGGTTGTGGTGGCCGCACTTGGGGCAGACCTGGAGGTTGTTCTCCAGGTCGGTGGCGTACAGGACCGCCTCGCAGGACGGGCACTTGCTCCACAGGCCCTCGGGCAGGCTGGCGCGGCGGGGAGTGCCCTGCTCGCGCTTGATCTTGGGGGGAAGGAGTTTGTTGAGCCAGCTCATGAATTAACCTCCGGCGGCGTCGATGCCGCGGCGCAGATCGGCCACCAGGGCCTTGACCTGGGCGCAGGCGGTCTCGGCGGTGGATTTTTCCAGTTCCTCGATGATACGGCTGCCGACCACGACGGCATCGGCGAAGGCGGCAATGCGTCCGGCCGAGGCGGCATCCCGGATGCCGAAGCCTACACCCACCGGCAGACCGGTCTTTTCGCGAATCTGCGGGATGCGCTGGGCGACGGCGTCGATGTTCAAATGCCCGGCGCCGGTGACTCCGGCCAGGGACACGTAATAGACGTAGCCGCTGGCCACTTCCCCGGCCTGGGCGATGCGGGCGTCGGTGGAGGTGGGCGCCAGGAGGAAGATGGGGTCCATGCCCCGGGCCTTCATGGCGGCGCCGAAGGCGGCCGCTTCCTCGGGCGGGTAATCCACCACCAGCACGCCGTCGACGCCGGCGGCGGCGGCGGCGGCGGCGAATTTTTCCAGGCCCATGGCCTCGATGGGATTGGCATAGCCCATGAGGACGACGGGCGTGGCGCCGTCGGTGGCACGGAAAGCCGTCACCAGTTCGAGCACCTTCTTCAGGGTCATGCCCTTGGCCAGGGCCCGTTCGGACGCCCTCTGGATGGTGGGGCCGTCGGCCATGGGGTCGGAGAAGGGAACGCCCAGTTCGATGACGTTGGCGCCCGCTTCCACCAGGGCATGCATGAGGGGCACCGTCAGGGCGGCGTCGGGGTCGCCGGCGGTGATGAAGGGAATGAGCGCCTTGCGGCCGTCGGCCTGGAGGCGCTGGAAGGTCGATTGGATTCGCGACATCAGAATTGGATCCCGGATTTCTCGGCCACGGTGTGCATGTCCTTGTCACCCCGGCCGGAGAGGTTGACCAGCAGAATCTTGTCCTTGGGCAGCGTCGGCGCCAGCTTGGCGGCATAGGCCAGGGCGTGGGACGACTCCAGGGCGGGGATGATGCCTTCCAGGCGGCAGAGGTCGTGGAAGGCCTTGAGGGCCTCGGCATCGGTCACCGGCACGTATTCGGCCCGGCCGGAATCCTTCAGATAGGCGTGTTCGGGGCCGACACCCGGGTAATCGAGGCCGGCGGAAACGGAATGGGTGTCGATGATCTGGCCGTTCTCGTCCTGCAGCAGGTAGGTGCGGTTGCCGTGCAGCACGCCGGGCACGCCGGCGGTGAGCGACGCCGCGTGGCGCCCCGTCTCGACGCCTTCCCCGGCCGCCTCGACGCCGATCAGCTTGACGCCCTCGACCGGGATGTAGGGGTAGAAGATGCCCATGGCGTTGGAGCCGCCGCCGACGCAGGCGATGACGGCGTCCGGCTGGCGGCCGACCATTTCCGGCATCTGGGTCAGGCATTCCTCGCCGATGACGGCCTGGAAGTCCCGCACCATCATGGGGTAGGGGTGGGGCCCGGCGACGGTGCCGATGATGTAGAAGGTGTTGTGGATGTTGGTGACCCAGTCGCGCATGGCTTCGTTGAGCGCGTCCTTCAGGGTCTTGGAGCCGGACTCCACGGGCACGACGGTGGCACCCAGGAGCTTCATGCGATAGACGTTGGCAGCCTGGCGCTTGACGTCCTCGCTGCCCATGTAGACCACGCATTCCATGCCGTAGCGGGCGGCGACGGTGGCGGTGGCGACGCCGTGCTGGCCGGCGCCGGTCTCGGCGATGACGCGCGGCTTGCCCATGCGCCGCGCCAGCAGGGCCTGGCCGATGCAGTTGTTCACCTTGTGGGCGCCGGTGTGGTTGAGGTCTTCCCGCTTCAGGTAGATCTGGGCGCCGCCGAGGATCCCGGACCAGCGCTTGGCGTGGTAGATGGGGGACGGACGGCCGACGTAATGCTTGAGCTCGTAATTGAACTCGGCCATGAAGGAGGGATCCTTCTGGGCCACCTCGTAGGCGGCGCGCAGTTCGTCCAGGGCGGCGATCAGGGTTTCGGCGACGAAGACGCCGCCGTAGGGGCCGAAATGCCCGGTGGCATCAGGCAGGTTGTAGGGGGTAGCAGACATGGGAATCTCCGGAAAGGGTCAAGAAACTGCGGACAGGCAGAGTCTTGCCATCTCAGGTATGGTTGGCCGAATGGCGCCGCCAGAAGTTGCGGGTGAGGCCACCCGGTTGTTTGCGCATGTCGTGAATCCTAGTTTTCAGCTGCCCGGACCGCGGCGATGAAAGCAGCAATCCTGGCGGCGTCCTTGATGCCCTTGGCCGCCTCGACGCCGGAAGACACATCCACCGCCGCCGGCCGCACCCGCCGCACCGCCTCGCCCACGTTGGCAGCGTCCAGCCCGCCGGATAGAACCACCGGGAGCGGCAGTTGCGCCGGTATCAACGACCAGTCGAAGGTTTTTCCCCCACCCCCGTAGCCTTCCACGAAGGCATCCAGCAGCAGGGCCGAGGCCGTCGGGTAGCAAGCCGCGTATTGTACCAAATCCAGGTCCGCGGTCACCCGGGCGGCCTTGAGGTAGGGACGGCGGTAGCGGGCGCAGTCGACCTCCGGTTCGTCGCCGTGGAATTGCAGGATATTCAGGGGGACGATATCGAGAATCCCCCGGACGTCCGCCGGCGCCGCATTGACGAAAAGGCCGACGGCCGACACGAAGGGCGGCAGCCGCCGGACCAACTCGGCCGCCCGCTCCGGCGTCACATAGCGCGGGCTGGGCGGATAGAAGACGAAGCCGATGGCGTCGGCCCCGGCGCCCACGGCGGCATCCACGTCCTCCTCGCGGGTGAGGCCGCAGATCTTGATGCGGGTGCGGTCGGATCGGATCATGGCGAAACTCCTGGAAGGAAATCGTCGTCGGGCTCGGGCAAGCCCCAGTGGGGCTCGTAGATGGGGCCGCGGAAATAGAGGCCATCGGGCGAAAAGGTGGGGGCCGCCAGCTTGCGGTCCCGTTGCCCCAGCAACTCGGCCATCCACCCCGGTTCCTGGGCGCCTTTGCCGACGTAGACCAGGCTGCCGACGATGTTGCGCACCATGTGGTGGAGAAAGGCGCTGGCGGCGAAATCGAAGACGAAGAAGTGCCCGGCCTGCCGGATATCGGCCTGCCACAGGGTCTTCACCGGCGACTTGGCCTGGCATTCGGCGGCGCGGAAAGCTGAAAAGTCATGCTCGCCGCAGAGCAGGGCCGCCCCCCGGCGCATGGCGTCGATATCCAGAGGCAGATGGTGCCAACCCGCCCTCCCCTGCCACAGCCCCGGCCGCTGGGGCCGGTTGAGGAGCAGGTAGCGGTAGCGGCGGCCACGGGCGCTGAAGCGGGCGTGGAAATCATCGGCCACCGGCTGCGCCCAGCGCACCGCCACCCCCTGCGGCAGGTGGGTATTGACCCCCCGCACCCAGGCCGTCAGCGGGCGCTCTGCGTCGGTGTCGAAATGGACCACCTGGTGAGTCGCATGGACCCGGGCGTCGGTGCGGCCGGCGCACAATGTGGTCACGGGCGCGGCGGCAATGCGCGCCAGGGCCGCCTCCAGGGCATCCTGCACGGCGCCGCCGCCAGCCTGGCTCTGCCAGCCGCAGAAGGCGGTGCCGCAGTACTCGAGGCCCAGCGCAATCCTCATCGCAGCCACGATGCTCCAAGCATGAGCCCGACCATGCCGGCGACCAGGGCCGTGTCGGCAGCCCGCCAGGCTGGCGATGCGATGCGCACGACGGCGGATTCCCCTTCCGCCAGGCTGCCATCCTCCAGCAACTGGCGCCAGTTGCCCGGCCGGGGGGCTTCCTGCACGATGTCGAAGACGAGGGCCAGGCGCACTACCGCCCGCCGGCTGTCGATCCCCAGCCTCGCCAGGGGAAGGGAAAGGCCCCAGATGCCGGCCAGAAACTGGTCCCGGCTCAGGCGCTCGAACACCCATGCCAGCGACCCCAGCATGACCACCAGGCGCAGCACATGCAAGGCGCCGTCGGCCACGCCGGCTTCGGTAGGTAGCCAGGCCACGTCGAAGAGGGCATCTCCCGGGGCACCGTAGGCCAGGATGAGGAAGAGGGAGAGCAGCAGCCAGCGTGCCCGCCGCAAGAGCCGCCACCAGCGGCGGCAGACCCCGCCGCCAGCCAGGGCCACCAGCAGGGCGAGGACCGCCAGGGCAGGCCAGGAGAGCAGTTGCACAGCAAGCAGCAGGATGAACCAGGAAAGCAGGCAGGCGGCAGGGTGCAATAGCAGGCTCCGGAAACGCACATAGCCCCGCGCGGGGGCCATGTGCCGATCGCAATGCCTGCGATTTTACCCGCTGATGCGGGCCAGGATAGCGTTGGCCTGGTCGACCAGGTCCGGTGTGCCTTCCTTGACGACTTCCTGCAGGAGTTCGCGGGCACCTTCCAGGTCGCCCATCTCCTCGTAGGCCTTGGCCAGGTCGAGCTTGGTGTTGACTTCTTCCCAGCGGGCATCGCCGCCGGCGGGGGCCGGAGCCGCCGCTACCGGTTCGGGAGCGGGAGGCGGCGCGAAGGGCTCTTCCGGGGGCAGCCCGACGGGCTGGACCGTTGTCGCTTCGGGGGAAGCGGCCAAATCCAGGTTGATGGCGCCCATGTCGAAGGACGGCGCCTGCATGGGCTGGCCGAGGATGGTCGAGTCGGTGAGCTTGACGTCGAACTCCAGGGCGTCGGCATCCACTTCGCCGATATCGACCACCTCGTCGTCCACCTTGGCGCCCATATCCTCGGTCTGCAGCAGGGCTTGCGGATTGACCACGGTATCCGCGGCCTTGCCGCCCATGTCGAGTTCGATGTTGCCCATGTCTTCGGCCGGTACCGCGCCCTCGACGCCGACGAAGGTGTCGGCCATGGCCCGGGCGGCCTTTTCATCATCGCTGGCCGACGACACCATGAGCCCCTGCATGGCAGCGGACGGCGTGGGTTCTCCCGTGGTGTCGAGACCCAGGTCGAAATCGAGCATCGGCGCTTCTTCGGCCACGGGCTCCGGAACCACCTGCGGCTCCGCCGGCGTCGCGGCGTCGAGGTTGAAGTCGAGGGCACCGGCTTCGGCATTGGTGACGGTATCGATGAACGGTTCCGCCTCCTCGCTTTCGGCTTCGACAACCGGCGCCAAGCCGGTGGGCGCCGTCGAGACATGGGGTTCCGGCGTACCGAGGTCGAAGTCCAGGCTCATCAGATCGCCGGCGGGGGCGGCTTCTTCGGCAACTGCCGGTTCCGCCGTGGCCTCCTCGGCCAGCGGCATCGGCGCCGTCGCTTCGAGCGGAGGTTCGGCAGCCGCGGCGGCCAGTCCCGCCATCTGCGAAAGCGCCCCGGGCAAGGTCACCGTGGAGCGCATGGCATCGGCCGGAGCGGGCGAGACGACCATGGTCGCATCAGCGTCGAAGTCGGCCAGGCCGCCCACGGTTCCCTTGCCGCCGGAATAGAGGGGGTTGCCCGGATCGAGCTTGAGCCCCATGGCCGCCACCTTCTCCCAGTCGGCGCCAATGCCGCCGGTCTGGGCGTAAAGCTCGCTGGCCAGGGTTTCGAACTGCTTCAGGCTCTTGCGGTTGGCGTAGATCTCCAGAAGCTTGGCGTGGATGGCCGTACGCTGGGGATCCTTCTGCATGGCCTCGAGGAGGATTTCCTCGGCCTGGGCGTCGCGGCCATAGGCCATGTAGACATCGGCTTCCGCCACCGGATCCACTTCGTCGGTATCGATGGTGCCCGGGCCGGTCTGGCTGAAATCCGCCGTCTGGGGAGGCGTCTGGCCGGTATCGATACTTTGGCCACCGGTCGCCCGGAAGACGGAGTTGGGGCCGAGGGACGGACTGGGCGCCGCCGTCGTGGGTACCGAGGGCAGCGGCGTGCGCCGGCGCCGGTAGAGGAAATAGCCGGCCAGCAGCGCCAGGATGCCCCCCCCCGCCAGCGGCAGGGTGAGATCGGTTTCCGGTTCTGGCTCGGGCTCCGGCGGAGGAACAATGGGCTTCCGGGGCGCTGGCGGGGGCTCCGCAGGCTTTGGCGCTTCCGCCGGCTTGGCTGCCTCGGCCGCCTTCTTGGCTTCCTCGGCCTTCTTGGCTTCCTCGGCCTTCTTGGCCTCTTCGGCCAACTTGGCTTCTTCCGCCTTCTTGGCCGCTTCGGCCTTCTTGGCTTCTTCAGCCAGCTTGGCGGCTTCAGCCTTCTTCGTTTCCTCGGCCTTCTTGGCACCGGCGGCGGTCTGTTTCTGCAGCTCGGCCAGGCTCTGATTCTTCATGTCGACGAGCTTCTGCAACTCGGCGACATTCTTCTCCAGCATCGCCAGCCGTTCGTTGGCTTCCTTGAGAGCCTTTTCCTTGGCGATCAGGTCTTCTTCCGCCGAACTCTTGCCCTTCCCGCCGGCCGCCTTGGCGGCCTCGGTCTTGGAAACCTTGACCTGGTCCTTTTGGCTCTCGGCGGGAGCGGCTTTGTCCTCGACCTTGGCCGTGATCTTGCCGCCGGTGGCCTGGGTGGGAGCCTCGTCCTTGGCGGGCCCCTGGGCCGCCGCGGAAGCGAGCTTCTGGCGGTAGGCATTCCAGTCGGCGGTCTGGGAGACGTATACCTTCTTCGCCTCGTCCTGCGGAATGGCGGCCACCGTCTCCTTGTCAGGCAGGTTGAGGATGGCGCCGGCGCGCAGGCGGTGCATGTTGCCGCCGACGAAGGCGTCGCTGTTGGCACGATAGAGGCCCACCAGCATCTGCTCGAGGGAAACGCCCTCATGGCGGGTTTCGCTGGCGATGCGGCGCAGGGTATCGCCGCTCTTCACTGCGCGGGTTTCTCCCGCGGCAGGCGCCTTTTCGGGGGCTTCGGCAGCCTGGGGGCGGGGCCTGGCGCCGGGTTTGGGTGCAGCCGGCTCCTTGGCTGCCGACCGCGGCGCCGGCATCGGCGCCGTCTCGGCGTAGCCAGGCACAGCCACCGGCTTGGCCTCGGCCACGGACACCGGGGCACCGGCAGCCTTGGCCGCAACCTCGGGGGGATCGAGGAGGAAAGTGTATTCCCGCACCAGGCGGCCGGCCGGCCAGTTCAGTTCCACCAGGAAATCGAGGAAGGGCTCGTTGACCGGCTTGGCGGAGGTCACGCGGACGACGGACTTGCCGTTCGGGCGTTTGTCGACGGTAAAGCGCAGGTCGGCGAGGCCGGCGTAATAATCGATTCCAGCCTGCTGGAAGACGTCCTGGGGCGCGAGGCGCGCCGTCATGCCGGCCAGTTCTTCCCGGCTGGCGCTGATCTCGACCTCCGCCCGCAAGGGCTGGCCCAGGCCGGACAGCACCGTAATCTTGCCCAAGCCGGCGGCATCGGCGAACAACGGCGTCATGGACAGACAGGAGGCCACAGCGGCTGCCGCGGCATGCATCTTGAATCGAGTGTCTAGTTTTTTTGACACGGCGCCACCCTGAGAGCGTCGAAATGGGCTTTTAAATTAACATCATGAACTTAGCTATGCAAGCTAAACCTGCTTCTAGTTTTAATAGCCTTTGGCATATTTCCAACATGCAAAAAAGCCGGGACCCAGGGCCCCGGCTTTTATTCCATCGGAAAATCAGTAGCCTGCGCTCAAGCGTCGAGCAGGATGCGCAGCATGCGGCGCAGGGGCTCGGCGGCGCCCCACAACAACTGGTCGCCGCAGGTGAAGGCGGCCAGGTACTCGGGGCCCATGGCCATCTTGTGCAGACGGCCGACGGGCACGGTGAGGGTGCCGGTGACCGCCGCCGGAGTCAGTTCGCGCTCGCTGATCTCGCGCTCGTTCGGTACGACCTTGGCCCATTGGTTGTTCTTGGCCAGCATGTCGCTGATCTCGTCCAGGGGCACATCCTTCTTGAGCTTGATGGTGAGCGCCTGGGAATGGCAGCGCATGGCGCCGATGCGCACACAGAGACCGTCGATGGGAATCGAGCCCGGGGTGCGGAAGGCCGGGTTGCCGAGGATCTTGTTGCACTCGGCGCCACCCTTCCATTCTTCCTTGGACTGGCCGCCTTCGACGGGCACGTCGATCCAGGGGATGAGGCTGCCGGCCAGGGGCGTGTTGCGGAAGTTCTTCTTGGGGAAGGCGTCGGAACGGATGGTCTCGGCGACCTTGCGGTCGATTTCCAGGATGGCGGAAGCCGGGTCGGCGAGGAGGTCGGCCACCGAGGCGTGGATGGCGCCCATCTGGGCGATCAGCTCGCGCATGTTCTGGGCGCCGGCGCCGGAGGCGGCTTGGTAGGTCATGGAGGAGATCCACTCCACCAGGTTGTGCTGGAAGAGGCCGCCGAGGCCCATGAGCATGAGGGAAACGGTGCAGTTGCCGCCGATCCAGTTCTTGCCGCCCTTGGCCAGGGCGTCCTTGATGACGTGCATATTGACCGGGTCGAGGATGATGACCGCGTCGTCCTTCATGCGCAGCGCCGAGGCAGCGTCGATCCAGTGGCCGTTCCAGCCGGCGGCGCGCAGCGCCGGGAAGACTTCCTTGGTGTAGTCGCCGCCCTGGCAGGTGATGATGATCTCGCAGGCCTTGAGGGCCTCGATGTTGGCCGCGTCCTGCAGGGGCAGGGAGGCTTCCTTGCCGCCGAACACCGGGGCCTTGCCGCCAGCGTTGGAGGTCGAGAAATAGACGGGATCGATGTAGGCGAAATCGCCCTCTTCCACCATGCGCTGCATGAGGACGGAACCGACCATGCCGCGCCAACCAACCAGACCAACCTTCTTCATTGCTTCACTCTCCAAAAAATTCTTTAACGCACGAGGGCGCCTTTGGTATTACGCCAACGCCGCCAGCACAGCGTCGCCCATTTCCCGGGTGCCCACCTTGTTGGTGCCGCGCTCGTAGATGTCGCCGGTGCGATAGCCCTGGGCGAGAACCTTTTTGACCGCGTTTTCGACGCGCAGTGCCTGTTCTTCCAGGCCGAAGGTGTAGCGCAGCATCATGGCCGCCGAGAGGATGGTGGCCAGCGGGTTGGCGACGCCCTTGCCGGCGATGTCGGGCGCGGAGCCGTGGCTGGGCTCGTACAGGCCCTTGTTCTTCTCGTCCAGGGAGGCCGAGGGCAGCATGCCGATGGAGCCGGTCAGCATGGCGGCTTCGTCCGACAGGATGTCGCCGAACATGTTGCCGGTGACCATCACGTCGAACTGCTTGGGGGCCTTGACCAGCTGCATGGCGGCGTTATCCACCAGCATGTGGGACAGTTCCACGTCCGGGTAATCCTTGGCCACCTCAATCATGACGTCGCGCCAGAGCTGGGTGCATTCGAGGACATTCATCTTGTCCACCGAGCACAGCTTCCTGTTCCGCTTCTGGGCGGCCTGGAAGGCGACGTGGCCGATGCGGCGGATTTCCGACTCGCTGTAGACCATGGTGTTGAAGCCGACCCGCTCGCCAGCCTCCTCGCGCACGCCGCGGGGCTGGCCGAAGTAGATGTCGCCGGTCAGTTCGCGGACGATGAGGATGTCGAGGCCCGCCACCACTTCCGGCTTCAGGGTCGAGGCGTTGGCCAGTTCCGGATAGAGGATGGCCGGGCGCAGGTTGGCGAAGAGGTTCAAATCCTTGCGGATGCCCAGCAGGCCGCGCTCCGGACGCTGCTCCCGGGGCAGGCTATCCCACTGGGGGCCGCCAACGGCGCCGAGCAGCACGGCATCGGCCTCGCGGGCGAGCTTCTGGGTGGCTTCAGGATAGGGCACGCCGGTGGCATCGACAGCGGCGCCGCCGAGGAGGGCCTCTTCCAGCTCGAACTTGAGGTCGAGGGCCTTGAGGACGCGCACGGCCTCGGCCGTGATTTCGGGACCGATGCCGTCACCGGGGAGAACACAAATCTTCATGGGCTTTCCTTGTTACGCGAACAACCAGGGTTGCTCGATACGACGTTTTTCTTCGAATTCGCGGATCTTGTCGGCATGGCGGAGCGTCAGGCCGATGTCGTCCCAGCCGTTGATGAGGCATTCCTTGCGGAAGGCATCAACCGAGAAGGGGATGCCATGGCCGTCGGGGCGCACCACCGCCTGGGCCGGCAGGTCCACCACCAGCTTGTAGCCCGGCGCCGCCTCCACCTGCTGGAACAGGGCCTCGACTTCGCCCGCGGGCAGGACGATGGGCAGGATGCCGTTCTTGAAGCAGTTGTTGAAGAAGATGTCGGCGAAGCTCTCGGCGATGATGGCCTTGAAGCCGAAATCCAGCAGTGCCCAAGGCGCGTGCTCGCGGGAGGAGCCGCAGCCGAAGTTCTGGCGGGTGAGAAGGATTTCCGCCCCCTGGTAGCGCTCCTGGTTGAGCACGAAGTTCGGGTTCTTCGGCCGCTGGGAACAATCCTGCCCCGGCTGGCCGACATCCATGTAGCGCCACTCGTCGAAAGCGTTGGGGCCGAAACCGGAGCGCTTGATCGACTTCAAGAACTGCTTGGGGATGATGGCGTCGGTATCGACGTTGTTGCGATCCAGGGGAGCCACCAGCCCTTCGAGACGAACGAATTTTTCCATTTACTCCACCGCCTTCTGCACGGCGTCGCCGCCCTTCTTGAGGGCGCCTCCGACCGCTTCACCAGTCTTTTCCAGGGCATGGCCCACCGCCTCGCCCCCCTTGTGCAGGGCCTCGCCGGTCTTTTCGGCACCGATGGCCACGTCCTTCTTGACGCCCTGGGCGGTGTTGCAGCCGGCAAAACCCAAGGCCAGCAGGATGGTTACAAGACTACGTTTCATGACCGCCACTTCAGAGAATCTCCCGCACGTCGGCGAAATGCCCGGCAATGGCCGCCGCCGCCGCCATGGCGGGACTCAGCAGGTGGGTGCGTCCCCCCGGTCCCTGGCGGCCCTCGAAATTGCGGTTGGAGGTGGACGCGCAGCGCTCGCCCGGTTCCAGGCGGTCGGCGTTCATGGCCAGGCACATGGAGCAGCCCGGCTCGCGCCATTCGAAACCGGCGGCGACGAAGACCTTGTCCAGCCCCTCGGCTTCCGCCTGGCGCTTGACCAGGCCGGAACCGGGCACCGCCAGGGCCAGTTTGACGTTGGCAGCGACATGGCGACCCTTGAGGACGGCGGCGGCTTCCCGCAGGTCCTCGATGCGGGAATTGGTGCACGAGCCGATGAAGACCTTGTCGATGGCGATGTCCTTGATCGGCGTGTTGGGGTTGAGGCCCATGTACTGCAGCGCCCGCTCCATGCCCTCGCGCTTGACCGGGTCGGCCTGCCTGGCCGGATCGGGGACCACGGCGTCGATGGCGACCACCATCTCGGGGGAAGTGCCCCAGGTGACCTGGGGCCGGATGTCCTCGGCGCGCAGGGTGACGACGCGGTCGAACTGAGCGCCGGCGTCGGAGACGAGGGTGCGCCAGTAGGCCACGGCCTTGTCCCAGGCTTCACCCTTGGGAGAGAAGGGCCGGCCGCGCAGGTAGTCGATGGTGGTGTCGTCCACCGCCACGAACCCCATGCGGGCGCCGCCTTCGATGGCCATGTTGCACAGGGTCATGCGGCCTTCCATGGACAGGCCGCGGATGGCGCTGCCGCCGAACTCGANNTCGCCGCAGACCACGGTCATGCCCGGCAGGGTGGCGCCGTTCTCGGGTCCCACCACATGCACGATACCCTGCTTCGGATCCCTGAAGGGGAAATAGGCCAGGGCGCCCACCTCGCGGATATTGGCGTCCAGGGTTTCCACCTGCAGGCGGGAGACGAGATCCTTGATTCCCTCGTCCCAGTGGTCGGTGGGGGTGTTGTGGTCGGCGGTGGCGACGATGGAGGAAATCCGCCAGGGCTTGCGACCGGCCAGCTTGAGGCCCTCGAAGGCCTGCGGGCTGGTCACCTCGTGGATGAGGTGGCGATCGATATAGATGAGCGCCGTGCCGTCCCCTTCCTGGTGGACGACGTGGCTCTCCCACAACTTGTCGTAAAGCGTCTTCGGCATGGCAAGAAACAGTAGGGCCGTAAAGCTTTGAATTATCGCATAGCCGGACCCGCTTGCGTGCCGCCCGCGCCGTCCCGCACCCAGCCGAGGACCAGGACCAGCCCGGCCAGGGCAAAGAGGGAACCCAGGGTGAAGGTCCAGCCGGCGCCGATGGGGTCCCAGGTCCAGCCGCTGACCAGGCCGCCCAGCAAGCCGCCGGCGCCGAAGGTCAGGCTCGAATAGAGCGCCTGCCCCCGCCCCTGGGCCTTGCCCGGGAACCACTGGTTGATGGCGGCAATGGCGGCGGCGTGGTAGGCGCCGAAGGTGAGGCCGTGCATCAACTGGGCGAAGACGGCGACAGCAGGCGACGCAACGCCCCAGCCAATTAGCAGGAAGCGCAGCACCGCCGCCGCGAAACAGGCCGCCAGGACGGCGCGCAGGGAAAAACGCCGGGATATCCGCCCCATGGCCAGGAAGACGACGATCTCGGCGAGGACGCCGAGGGACCACAGGAGGCCGACCTCCGTCTTGCTGTACTGGTGGTCGGCCAGGTGGATGGAATAGAAGACGTAGAGGGCGCCGTGGGCGGCGGACATGGCGAAGCAGGCGGCCAGCAGGGCGCGCACCCGGGGTAGCCGCAGGATGTCGGCGATGGGCTGGCTTTCCCCGTGATGGGATGGGTGGCTCGCCTCGGGCAAGGAGGCGGCCAGGGCCAGGATGCCGGCGAGCACGGCCCAGCACACCCAGAGGACGGCAGCGATGGGAACGAAATCAAGCAACCGCCCGGTACCCAGGACTGCGACGATGAAGCCGATGGAGCCCCACACCCGGACGCGGCTGTAACGCCCCTTTTCTTCCCGCAGGTGATCGAAGGTCAGGGTCTCCACCAACGGCAGGGCGGCGCTCCAGAAGAACGCAAGGAAGGCCATGGCCACCAGCATGCCCCCCAGGCGGTCGAGCCAGAAGAAGGCGGTAAAGCCGGCCAGGCTGATGGCCCCGGCCAGGCGGACGATGGCCACGCGCCACCCGGTATGGTCGGCGAGCCAGCCCCACAGGTTGGGGCCGAACAGGCGCATCAACTGCATCTGGGACATCAGGAGCCCGATGTCCCAGGCGGAGAAATCCAGGGATTGCAGGTAAAGCCCGAAATAGGGCGAAAAGGCGCCGATGAAGGCGAAGTAGAAGAAGTAGTAGCCCGAGAGGCGCCAGTAGGGCAGGAGGTGCATCCGGCGATTCTACCGGATGCGCCCCGGGGCCGAGGCCCGGTTACTTGTACTGCTGGCCGGCGCGGAAGGCGAGCAGCATGTGGTAGAGCTCGTCCTTGAGCTTGACCCGCTGCTTCTTCATGTCTTCCATGGTGAAGTCGGCCACCGGCATGTCGTGCTCTTCCAGATCCTCCACCTTGCCGGTCAGCCGGTGGTAGCTGTTGAAGAGGCGGGTGAAGTGGGCGTTCGAGGCCTTCAGCACCTCGATGGCGTCCTTCATGTCCGGAAATTCATTATGGAGTTCGTGGTGATCGACTTGCATGTTGTGCTCCCTCTTGCAACAACGTCCGCCGGGGCGGAATTGGAAAATTCGATGTTAACCGATTTTGCCCGGAATTCGCGGCGTGGCGCAGACCACGTCGCCGCACTGGGCGCGATGGCGCAGGGCGTGGTCCATGAGCACCAGCGCGAGCATGGCCTCGGCGATGGGGGTGGCGCGGATGCCGACGCAGGGGTCGTGGCGTCCCTCGGTCGCCACCTCGATCGGGCGGCCCTGGCGGTCGATGGAACGGCGAGGCTGGGCGATGGAGGAGGTGGGCTTGATGGCCATGTTGACGACGATGTCCTGGCCGGTGGAAATGCCGCCGAGGATGCCACCGGCGTGGTTGGAGAGGAAGCCCTCGGGCCGCATTTCGTCGCCGTGCTCGCTGCCCCTCTGGGCCACCGCGGCGAAGCCGGCGCCGATCTCGACGCCCTTGACGGCGTTGATGCCCATCATGGCGTAGGCGATCTCGGCGTCGAGGCGGTCGTAGACCGGCTCGCCCCAGCCCGGCGGCACGCCGGTGGCGGTGACGGTGATGCGGGCGCCGACGGAATCCAGGGACTTGCGCAACTCGTCCATAAAAGCCTCCAACTGCGGCACCATGCCGGCATTGGGGGCGAAGAAGGCATTGCCGTCGATGTCGTCGACGCTGGCAAAGGGAATGTCAATGGGGCCGAGGGCGCTCATCCAGCCCCGGATGGCGACGCCGTAGCGCTCCTGCAGCCACTTGCGGGCGATGGCGCCGGCGGCGACGCGCACCGCCGTCTCCCGGGCTGAGGAACGGCCGCCGCCGCGGTAGTCGCGGAAGCCGTATTTCTGGGTATAGGTGTAATCGGCGTGCCCCGGGCGGAAGGTCTCGGCGATGTTGCCGTAATCCTTGCTGCGCTGGTCCTGGTTGCGGATCAAGAGGCCGATGGGGGTGCCGGTGGTCTTGCCCTCGAAGACGCCGGAGAGGATCTCCACCGTATCCGGTTCCCGGCGTTGGGTGACATGGCGGGAGGTGCCCGGCTTGCGGCGGTCCAGTTCGGCCTGGATGTCCGCCTCGCACAGGGCCAGCCCCGGCGGACAGCCATCCACCACGCAGCCGATGGCCGGGCCGTGGGATTCGCCGAAGGAGGTGACGGTAAACAGGGTGCCAAAGGTGTTGCCGGACATAGGAGGCGCGGGAATAGAATGGAAGCGTCGAGTTTACCATGGTCCACAAAAAGCCCTCCCCCACCCCTCCGCCCGCCGGCCAACCGACCCGCCCCCAGCACGGCCGGGAGCCGGGCCGCCCCCCCTCGTTCGCCGGAAATCCCCGACTGCAGGCGGACAACCGCTGGCAGCGCACCAAGCGCTACGGCTGGAACGGCCGCTGAAGGAAAAATGGCGGCCGCGGCCGCCCCTTGCCGGCTTGCCCCGGCTCAGGCCTGCGGTTCGTCCGGCCAGTTCTTGATGTAGTTCTTGAGCATCTTGTTCTCGAAGCTCTGCTCTTCGAGTACCGCCTTGGCCACGTCGAGGAAGGAAATGACGCCCAGCAGCAGGTTGCCGTCGAGGACCGGCAGATAGCGGCAGTGTTTCTCGATCATCAGGCGGCGCAGGTCGTTGGCTTCCATGGAAGGATAGGCCGTGGCCGGATCCGCCACCATCACCTCGCCCACCGTCATCATGTCGAGCTTGCCGCCGGTCTTGCGGAAGGCGCGCAGGACTTCGCGGAAAGTCAGGATGCCGGCCATCTTGCCGCCGGACATCACCACCAGGGAGCCCACATCGAAATCGGCCATGATTTCCACGGCCGACGCCAGGGATTGCTCCGGTGTCGCGGTGTAGAGCGTTCCGCCCTTGATGCGGATGATTTCGCTGACCAGCATGACTCTCTCCCGGATAAGTATTGTGTGATGGATGTTAGAGCATCCCTTGCCTTTGGAAAAGTCGATTGAACAAGGTCAGGGTCATATCCGTCTAAGCTACAGCAGCTTGACAGAGAGATGAAAAAATTCCGGAAAAATTAGTCAATGCCACTTGCAAAATGCAAAACAAGATATACAATTGGTCATATGACCTAGGTCATACATGAATAGTATGCCGGGTTATTTCTACAACATCGGCGTATGGAGATTGAATTATGAGCACCATGAAGACCATCGAAAAAATCGACCCCCGCGAGATTCGTCGCAAGCTTGGCCTCAACCAGCAGCAATTCTGGTCCACCATCGGCGTCACCCAGAGCGGCGGCTCCCGTTATGAAAGCGGCCGCAACATGCCCAAGCCGGTGCGCGAACTGCTGCGCCTGGTCCATGTCGAGCAGGTGGACATCAAGGCCATCAAGCGCGAGGACTGGGAAGTCATCGAGTACCTCAAGTCCCAGGAACCCGACCTCTTCAAGACCCTGAAGAAGTCCGCCCGCGCCAAGGGCAAGAAGGCCGCCTGATTTCCGGCAGCGCCGCCCCCACGGGCGTCACGGGCTGACCACGGCCCGGACGCCCGTTTTCTTTTCGATCTCGGCCGCGAAGGCTTCGAGCTCGGCCGCCTCCAGGCGCTGCAGGCGTGGCGCCGCCGGCTGCAGCGAGGGCCGGGCGAGGCCGTAGAGGTGGATGCCGGCGATGGCCTGCCGCGCCTGCCCGATCAAATCGCAGTAGGCCTGCCGTTCGGCGGGGCCGGGCGCCGCGCCATCCAGCGCGAACCAGCAGGTCTGCACCCAGGTCCGGGCCAGGGCGGCGCAGGCCAGGAGGTGCTTCAGCACACGCCCGGCATCCTGGGGTACGCCGTTGATGGCCGCCGCCTGCGGGCCGACACGGTCCACCTTGAACCACACCTCGCCCCCTGCTTCGCCGATGGCGGCGATGCCCCGCCGCACTGCCGGCCGATGCAGGAGACTGCCGTTGGTGATGAGGCGGATGACGACCGATTGCGCCAGTCCATGCCGCTCCAGGGCGCGGCGCACGATGCCCACCGCCTGCGGGAATTCGGCGGCGCTGGTGGGTTCCCCGTTGCCGGAAAAGGCGACATCGACAATGCGCCGCGCTTCCGGCGCCACTGCGCTGGCGAGAAAGGCGGGGGCGCCGGCGAGGAAGCCGTCCAGTTCCTGCTCGAGGAGCCCCAGGTCGATGGGGGGCGGCCCGCCCCGTTGCAGGTTTTCCACCTGGCAATAGACGCAGGCCCAGTTGCAGGCGTTGTTGACGTTGAGATTGACGCCGACGGACACGCCCCCCGCCCGGCGGGAAACGACCGGGTAGATGTAGGTCATGCCGGCGCTGTCGCGGCGGTGTTCAGCGGTAGTGAGCATGGGGCCATTGTATAATCCTGCCTTGCCTCGATCACCCTCCCCGCCCATGTTCATCACCCGCCGCCTGGAATTCGACGCCGGCCACCGCATCCCCGACCACCAGAGCCAGTGCCGGCACCTGCACGGGCACCGCTACGCCCTGGAGATCACCCTTTCCGGCGATGTCATCGACAAGGAGGGTGACGCGGCCAACGGCATGGTGATGGATTTCTCCCAGGTCAAGGCCCTGGCCAAGGCCCACCTGGTGGACCTGTGGGACCACGCCTTCCTGGCCTACCGGGGCGACCGGGCCATCGTCGACTTCCTCACCGCCCTGCCGGGCCACAAGACGGTGGTCCTCGACCGCGTGCCGACGGCGGAAAACCTCGCCGCCATCGCCTTCGCCATCCTGGACGGGGTGTACCGGGACACCTACGGCAACCACCTGCGCCTGGAGCGCGTCCGCCTCTACGAGACGCCCAACTGCTGGGCCGACGCCCTGCGCAACCCGGCGCATTGAGCCGCCGGGCGGACTCTCCTATACTTGCCGCCGGGGGAACCCTGGCGCCGGAAGCGCGCCCCGGAGGAAAAGAACAATGATCAAATGGTGCGCGTGGCTCGCCGCAGCTTTAATGCTTACGGCATTTCCCGCACGGGCGGAGCAGCCGCCCCTGCGGGTGGGGGTGGTTCCCTACCTGACCACCAACGTGCTGATGACCCTCTTCCAGCCCCTGCGCGCCCATCTGGAGCACAGCCTGGGACGGCCGGTGGAGCTTTACACCGAACGGGACGTGCGCACTTTCGTCCGGCGCACCCTGACGCCGGATTTCGACCTGATCATCAGCGCCGCCCACCATGCGCGGCTGGCCCAGGTGGAAGCCGGCTATGTGCCCCTGGTGCGCTTTTCCGGCCCGCTGCACGCCGCCATCGCCGTGCGTTCCGACTCGCCGCTGCAGGACCCCAGGGATCTGCGCGGCCGGCGCATCGCCGTCACCGACCGCAGCATCCTGGTCAATATCGTGTCCCTCAAGCTCCTGGCCGACATGGGCCTGGCGGAGAAGGACCTCGACCTGTCGCTGGTCAATTCCCAGAATTCCGGCCTGCTGGCGGTGGCCCGCGGCGAGGCGGAAGCCGCCATCATCGCCCACTTCACCCTCGACCAGATACCCCCGGAACAACGGTCCGACATCCGCATCATCTTCAAGTCGGACGTCCTGCCCAACGTCACCCTCCTGGCCAACCCCCAGATGCCCAAGGCCGACCAGGAAACGCTGCGGCGAGCGCTCCTCGCCCTCCCCCATTCGGCGGATGGCCGTGCCTTCCTGGAGCGCAGCCGCTTCCAGGGCGTGCAGACGGTCGATGAAGCCTACATGAAGCGGCTCGACACCTATCTTCCGGAAACCCGCCGGCACCTGGCGCCATGATCCGTCGACTGCGCCCCCGGTCGCTACGCTGGCAGCTCATCCTGGCCAGCCTCGCGGTCGAAGCCGTCCTGGTGCTCGCCCTCACCTGGAACGGTTTCCGGCTCGTGGAGGACGGCCTGGCCGAGCAGGTGGAAATCCGCCTCAAGGAAACCTCGGTACTGCTCAACGCCTCCCTCGGCCCCCTCATGGCCAGCCAGGATTACGGCCCCATCGCCGACCTGTTCCGGGAAAGCCGCAGCCAGGAAGGCATCGCCTACTTCGTGCTCACCGATTCCCGGGGCCGGGTCGTCCTCAGCGACGGCTGGGACCTTTCCCGGCCCCTGCCGCCCCCCCGGGCCTTCGCCGATACCGCCCACCTCGGGGAGCGCTTCGACACCCGCATGCCCATCACCCTGTCCGGCCAGACCTACGGCCAGCTCGCCCTGGGCATCTCCACCCGTTTCATCGCCCAGGCCCAGGGCCGGCTGGTGCGGGAAAGCCTCGCCATCGCCGCCGTCACCCTGGTGCTCTCCGGACTGCTGCTGACCCTGGTGGCCTTTTGGCTCACCCGCCACCTGAAACGCCTGGAGAACGCCAGCGCCGCCGTCTCCGCCGGCCATTTCGACATCGACCTGCCCACCGGCAGCCAGGACGAGATCGGCCGGGTGGCCACGGCCTTCAAGCGCATGGCGGCGGAAATCAAGGGCCAGTTCGCAGCCCTGCAATCCTCCGAGGAACGCTTCCGCAACCTGCTCTCGTTGTCCACCGACTGGTACTGGGAGCAGGACGCCGACTTCCGCTTCACCATCCACCAGCCTGGCCGGCTGGGGGATCCCGAAGGCATCCGCCTGTCCAACCACCTGCTCGGCAAGCGCCGCTGGGAGCAGGAAACCACGCTCGGCGAGGCGGAATGGGCCGCCCACCGCGCCGATCTCGCCGCCCACCGGGTCTTCCGCGACCTCGAGTACGGCGTGCGCGACGATCAAGGCAACCTCCGCCACTTCCAGGTCTGCGGCGAACCCGTCTTTGATTTCCAGGGCAATTTCCGGGGCTACCGGGGCACCTCCACCGAAATCACCGAGCGCAAGCGGGCGGAGAATTCCCTGCGTCTCGCCGCCAGCGTCTTCGCCGAAGCCCGCGAAGGCATCATCATCACTGACGGCGAGCGGCGGGTCGTCGACATCAACCCCATGGTCACCGAACTGACAGGTTTTACCCGGGCCGATCTGCTCGGCTGCGACGTCCTGGCGCATGTGGGCCAGACCCGGGACCGCCGCTTCCTGCAGGAAGCGATGGGCGCCCTCGACCGGGAAGGCCATTGGCGGGGCGAGTCCTGGGGCCTGCGCAAGAACGGCGAGACCTTCCCCGAACTGGTCACCGCCAGCGCCGTCCACGACGCCGCCGGTGCCGTCAGCAACTACATCCTCATCTTCTCCGACATCACCGCCCTCAAGGAGCAGCAGCGGCGGCTCGAGCACCTCGCCCACTACGACGCCCTGACCCGCCTGCCCAACCGGGTGCTGCTGGCCGACCGCCTGCAGCAGGCCATGGCCCAATGCCGCCGCAGCGGCGACATCCTGGCCGTCGCCTACATGGACCTGGACGGCTTCAAGCCCATCAACGACAGCCTCGGCCACGACGCCGGGGACCTGGTGCTGATCGAGGTGGCCGCCCTCCTGCTCAAGTGCGTGCGCGGCGGCGACACGGTGGCCCGCCTGGGGGGCGACGAGTTCGTCATCCTCATCCGCGCCGAGGATTTCGGCGAGTGCGAGGCAGCGCTGCTGCGCGTCCTCACCACCATCGCCGAGCCCTATGCCATCAAGGGCCGCACCGAAGCGCTCTCCGCCAGCATCGGCGTCGCCCGCTTCCCCGCCGACGGCGACGACCCCGACGCCCTCCTGCGCAATGCCGACCAGGCCATGTACGTGGCCAAGCAGACCGGCCGCAACCGCTACCACTTCTTCGACACCGAGCACGACCGCAAGGTGCGCGCCCACAGCGAGCAGGTCTCCCGCATCCGGGCGGCGCTGCCGGCAGACGAGTTCGTCCTCTACTACCAGCCCAAGGTGGACATGCGCCGGGGCGTGGTGGTCGGCGCCGAGGCCCTCATCCGCTGGCGCTATCCGGAACGGGGCCTGCTGCCGCCGTCGGAATTCCTGCCGGCGATCGAAAATACCGATTTCGCCATCACCCTCGGCGAATGGGTCATCGCCACCGCGCTGGCCCAGATGGGCGCCTGGCGCGACGTCGGGGTCGAGTTGCCGGTGAGCGTCAACGTCGCCGCCCGGCAGTTGCTCGCCCCCGGCTTTGTCGAACGCCTGCAGGCGCTGCTCGCCGCCCGCCCGGAAGTGCCGCCCCCGTGGCTGGAACTGGAGATCGTCGAAACCGCCGCCCTCGACGACATCGAGTACGTCACCGACGTCATCAACCGCTGCGCCGCCTTCGGCGTTTCCTTTGCCCTCGACGATTTCGGCACCGGCTATTCCTCACTGATCTACTTCAAGCGCCTGCCCGCCCGTACCCTCAAGATCGACCAGTCCTTCGTCCGCGACATGCTGGTGGACCCGGAGGACCTCGCCATCATCGAAGGCATCATCGGCCTGGCCCGGGCCTTCCACCGGGAGGTCATCGCCGAGGGGGTGGAAACCGCCGAGCACGGCGCCCGCCTCCTCGCCCTCGGTTGCGACACCGCCCAGGGCTACGGCATCGCCCGCCCCATGCCCGCCGGCGACGTGCCGGCCTGGACCCGGGCCTTCCGGCCCGACCCGCGATGGCTGGCGCCCGCCTGAACCGCCCGGGGCCGCGCACCGCCCTCATCCTCACTGGCGGCGGCGCCCGGGCCGCCTACCAGGTGGGCGTCCTCATGGCCGTCTCGGAACTGCTGCCCCGGCGCCGGCGCAATCCCTTTCCCATCCTCTGCGGCACCTCCGCCGGCGCCATCAACGCCGCCAGCATCGCCTGCCTGGCGGACAATTTCGGCAAGGCGGTGGACCTCCTCGCCTCGGTCTGGCGCAACATGCACGCCGGCCATATCTACCGCGCCGACGCCCTGGGCGTCGGCCTCTCGGGAACGCACTGGCTGTCCATGCTGATGTTCGGCTGGCTCATCCACCGGCCGCCCCGCTCGCTGCTCGACAACACGCCCCTGCGGGGCCTGCTCGCCCGCCACCTGGATTTCCGCGGCGTCGAGCGTTCCATCGCCAGCGGCGCCCTGCACGCCCTCTCCATCACCGCCTCCGGCTACGAATCCGGCGACTGCATCAGCTTCTTCCAGGCCCATCCCGACGCCGAGCCGTGGCGGCGGGTGCAGCGCATGGGGGTGGCCACCCGCATCACCGTCGATCACCTGCTCGCCTCCAGCGCCATCCCCTTCGTCTTCCCTGCCACCCGCATCAACCGCGAATACTTCGGCGACGGCTCCATGCGCCAGTTGGCGCCCATCTCCCCGGCCATCCACCTGGGCGCCGAGCGCATCATGATCATCGGCGCCGGGCGCCAGAACGAAATGCAGGAGCGCTCCCGCAGCGACAGCCACCCGTCCCTCGCCCAGATCGCCGGCCACGCCCTCTCCAGCATCTTCCTGGACAGCCTGGCCATGGACATCGAGCGCCTGCAGCGCATCAACAAGACCCTCTACGCCATCCCCGAAACGGCGCGCCAGGAGGCGGGAATTCCCCTGCGCCCCATCCGCACCCTGGTCATCTCCCCTTCCCAGCGCCTGGATCTCATCGCCGCCCACCACGCCCAGGCGCTGCCCCGGCCGGTGAAACTGCTGCTTTCCGCCATCGGCGCCATGAATCGCCGTGGCGGCGCCCTGACCAGCTATCTCCTCTTCGAGCAGCCCTACACCCAGGCCCTCATGGATCTCGGCTACCACGACACCATGGCCCGGGCCGAGGACGTGCGGGACTTCCTGGAACTGTGACCCCCGGCCTCCGCGCCGCCCTCGCCCAGGCGCTGGGGGAATCCATCACCGACGCCTCCCCCGCCGGCGGCGGCTTCACCGAAAACTGGCGCTGCCGGGCGGGCGACCGGCGGCTGTTCGTCAAGTTTTCCCCCGACCTCGACCGCCTGCAGGCGGAAGCCGACGGGCTGGCCGCCCTGGCAGCCTGTGCGGAACTCGCCGTCCCCGCCGTGCTCGCCTGCGGCGAAGCGGCAGGCAGCGCCTTCCTGGCCATGACCTGGCTGCCGCTGGAAGCGGAGGGCGACGGCGCCGCCCTGGGCCGGGCCGTCGCCGCCCTCCACGCCATCCACGGCCCCGCCTACGGCTGGCGGCGGGATAACTACCTGGGCGCCGCCCCCCAGGAAAACGATCAGGAAGCCGACTGGGCGGCCTTCTTCGCCAGGCATCGCCTGGCGCCGCAACTGGCCCGGGCCGCCCGCCGCGGTTTCACTGCCGTGGCCGATCCCGGCCGGCGCCTGCTGGAGCGGATCCCGGAACTCCTCGCCGGCCACCGCCCCCCGCCTGCGCTCCTGCACGGCGACCTGTGGCGCGGCAATGCCGGCTTCGCCGCCGGCCGCCCGGCCCTCTTCGACCCCGCCGTCCATTACGGCGACCCGGAGTGCGACCTGGCCATGGCCGACCTCTTCGGCGGCTTCCCGCCAACCTTCTTCGCCGCCCACGCTGCCTTCCATCCCCGGCTGCCCGGCTGGGAGCGCCGTCGCCGGCTCTACCAGGCCTACCACCTCCTCAACCACCTCAATCTGTTCGGCCGGGGCTACCTGGGGCAGGTTCTCGACTGCCTGGCGGACCTGAGGTGACCGCCGACAGTGCCTGAACAGCCGGCCAGGGCCTAGGCCGCCCCACCGGCCTCCGCCAGCCGCTGCATGAGGCCGGTCATGGCCGCCGCGGCGCCGATGGGCAGGCGATGGTCCACGATGCGGCTCAATACCGTTTCGCCGGGATTGATCTCCACCGTGGGAATGCCGGACTGGATCGCCCACACCACCGGCTGGGCGATGTAGGGAAAGGCGCTGGAGGTGCCGACGCTGAAGACCATGTCGAACCCCCGCTCCAGGGCGTCGATGAAACGGTCCATGGCCGCCGTCGGCAGGGTCTCGCCGAAGAGCACCACTTCGGGCCGCAGGATGTGCCCGCAGCCCGGGCAGCGGGGCGGCATTTCCCAGCCGGCGAGGGTTTCGGCGACGGTGGCGAAGGCGCAGCGGGTACACTTGAGCTGCTGCAGGTTGCCGTGCACCTCGATCAGCTTGCGGCTGCCGGCCCGCCGATGCAGGCCGTCCACGTTCTGGGTGAAGACCAGGACTTCCGGCAGGCGCCGCTCCAGTTCGGCGATGGCATAGTGAGCGGCGTTGGGGCCGGCGTTGCGGCAATTGGCCTCGATCTGGGCAAGGTACTTCCAGGTGATGTCGGGGCGTTGGGCGAAGACGTCGCCGGAGAGGGCGTCCTCGATGCGCAGTCCCTCTTCGGTGACGCTGCCGTCGTAGAGACCGCCGATGCCGCGATAGGTGGGCAGGCCGGAATCCGCCGAAATGCCGGCGCCGGTGATGAACAGCACGCGCTCGGCGCGGGCCAGTTGCCGTGCCACACGCTCCAGTGCCGCTTCGATCGTCGCCGAGTCCGCCATGGCCATTCCCCCGCTCCGGTCACAGATTGTAACCCTTCGCCACTTGGCAATTCCGCGAAAAGTGGTCTATGAATCAGTTGGTTAACGGATCAAACCCGATGCCCCTGCCTTCACCCGTCGACTTCTCCATCCGGCTGGCCCGCGGCCCCGAGCGGCGCGCCGCCCGGCCGCCGGCTGCGCCTCCCTTCATTACCGAGGAAGGCTTGGTGCTGGTGGACCGCCGCACCAACCGGGATCGCCGTTGCCAGCGCAGCGGCAAGGCCGGCAGGTCGCTGCCGGTCGCCGCCTGAGCTTCACCCCTCGCCCGTTGCCGCCGCAGCGCGGCTGACAAGGGCCGCTTCCCATTCCGCCAGGGAAGCCTCGATCACTTCCGGTTTGCGCCTTTCGACGCTGCGGCGCCGTTCCTTCCAGCCGAGGGGAGGACCGTCCTCGCGGTCGCGCCGGTCGCCCAGCCTGCGTTTGTCGTTGGCCTTCTTCATGACACCGCCTATCCAATTCCTCCAGACCGACCAAGGCATCGCCAGGTGGTATTCGCGTGACTATCCTACCCGATCCCGAAACCATCCGGGGAGTCCCGAATTTCCTTTCTGCTGCCGGCCTGCCATACTGCCGCCCACCGCCCTTGGGAATCGCCCTTGCCCACTGCCATCGTCCGCGGCCGCGCCATCGATTATGTCCGGCAGCCCCCCGCCCGGCCCCGGCCGGGGGCGCCGGTCATCGTCTTCCTCCACGAAGGCCTCGGCTCCGTTTCCCTGTGGCGTGATTTTCCACAGCAGGTGGCCGACGCCACCGGGTGCGAAGCGGTCGTCTACTCCCGCCACGGCTACGGCCGTTCGGCTGCCCTCGACGCCCCCCGCACTCCCGGCTACATGCATGACGAAGCCCTCCTTGCCCTCCCGGAATTCCTCGACGGGCTGGGCATCGAGTGCCCCCTCCTGTGCGGCCACAGCGACGGAGGCTCCATCGCCCTGATCCACGCCGGCGGCAGCGGACGGCCGGTCGCGGGAGTGATCGCCATGGCCCCGCACGTCATGGTGGAGAACGTCACCCTGACTGGCATCGCCGCCGCCGGCGAGACCTGGCGGGACACCGACCTGGCGGCCCGCCTCGCCCGCCACCATGCCGACGCCGCCCGGGTCTTCCGGGAATGGCACGACACCTGGCTATCGCCGGCCTTCCGTGACTGGAACATCGAGGAATTCGTACCTCCCATCACCGCGCCCATCCTCGCCATCCAGGGCGAAGACGACGAGTACGCCACAATGGAACAAATTGACCGCATCGCCCGTCTCGGACAAAACGTCGCATGCCTCAAGCTTGCCGACTGCGGCCATTCGCCCCAGCGGGACCAGCCGGCGGCCGTCATCGCCGCCTTCGCCGCCTTCGTTTCGCGACTGACCGGGAATACCTGACACCCCGTCCGACCGGATTTCGAACACCCTGTGTCAAGGCGGCAACAATTGCCGGCCCAGCCTCGTTCGCTTGTCGGCTTCCTTTACATCCCTTCAGCCAAGGGAACCCCGGCCCGGTGCCGCCGTCTTCCTTGCCGGACCGGCGATGCGGCTGCCGCCAGGCGGCCGTCCCCGTCCGGCGCGGCTTGCGACGGGGACGGGTTCCAACCGGCGGCGGGCCACCCCCCGCCGCCAGCCCCGCCACCCAATTGGCATCGATATTGCTTGATTGACCGCACAAGGTCCTTCGGGACCAACGCGGCCGCAAGGAGGCCCACCATGAATAATCGAACCAGCCAGGTCTATCTCGGACGCCAAGCGGTCATCGATCGCCAGGGCAACACCGTCGGCTACGAACTGCTCTTTCGCGCCGGCCCGGGAAACGCAGCCGAGGTGGCCGACGACATCGCCGCCACGGCCGAGGTCATCACCCACGCTTTCGGGGCATTCGGCCTGCAGGCCGTGGTGGGCGACCTCGCCGCCTTCATCAATGTCAGCCGCGCCACCCTGATGAGCGCAACCATCGAGGCCCTGCCCGCCGACCGCGTGGTCATCGAGCTGCTCGAATCCATCCGCGTCGACGCCGAGGTACTGGAGCGCTGCCGGCAGTTGAAGGCCAAGGGCTACCGCCTGGCCCTGGACGACTTCGTCGCCTACTCGGACGAATACGAGCCCCTGCTCGGCGTGGTGGATATCGTCAAGGTGGATATCCTGCTGCTGGGGGACGAGGCCCTGGCCACCCTGGTTCGCCGCCTGCGCCGCTGGCCGGTGTACCTGCTGGCCGAGAAGGTGGATACGCCCCGGCTCGCCCGGCGCTGCCGGGGCCTCGGCTTCAACCTCTTCCAGGGTTTCTTCTTCGAACGGCCGGTCACCCTCTCCGCCTGAGGCGCAACCAGGGGCTTGAAAACCCGCCCCCCGGCACCTACATCGGGGACATGGGCGCCACCCGGCGCCCACCTGGTTCGAAAGGAGACGAGACCATGTTCTATCGATCCCTTTTTCCCCGCGACGTGCTGTCCGAGCTTGAGCGCCTGCAGCGCGAGATGCAGCAAGGCTTCGAACGCTCACCGAGCATCCGGGGCGTGGCCCGGGGCGGCTTTCCGGCGCTGAACGTCGGCAGCACGGCCGATTCGCTGGAAATCTATGCCTTCGTGCCGGGCGCCGACCCCGCCGGCATCGACGTGCAACTGGAAAAGGGCGTGCTGACCATCGCCGGCGAGCGCAGGAGCACGCTCCCGGCGGCGGATGCCAAGGCCACCGTTCATATCGACGAACGCTTTGCCGGCCGCTTCCGCCGCGTCGTCACCCTGCCCGACGACATCGACCCCAACGCGGTGACGGCCCGCTTCCGGGACGGCGTCCTGCACATCAGCGTTAAGCGCCGCCAGGCCGCCCAGCCGCGCCGCATCGAGATCCAGTAAGGAGACCGCACCATGAGCGACAACACCGCCGTCACCAAGGATACCGCCGCCCCCCGCGACGATGCCGCCCTGGTCCCGCCCGTGGACGTCATCGAGGACGCCGCCGGCATCACGCTCTACGCCGACCTGCCCGGGGTTTCCAAGGACAAGCTCAACCTGCACGTGGACGCCGACACCCTCACCATCGAGGGCGAGATCGCCCTGCCACTCCCCGAGGGCATGGAATCCACCCACGCCGAGGTCAGCCTGCCCCGCTACCGGCGCACCTTCACCCTTTCCCGGGAGCTGGACGCCGACAAGGTCAGCGCGGAATTCGCCCACGGCGTGCTCAAGCTGCGCATCCCCAAGGCGGAGCACGCGCTGCCGCGCAAGATCGAGATCAGCGTCGCCTGAGCGCCGCGTCCGGGCTGGCCCGGCCGGTCACGAAGCCTCCGGCTGGGCCAGGAACATCCACAGCACCGAAATCACCACCATGCCCACCAGGGTCACCACCGACCAGGAAAAGAACCAGGCTGCCACCAGGCTGGTTTCCAGGACCTGGTCGGAAAGGTAGCCGAAGGCGAAGGCCAGGGCCGCCAAGGCCGCCCAGCGCCGCAGATAGACGGGCAGGTGGCGGCGCATGCGCCGGTTGTGCTGCCAGGCGGCATTGCGTTCGAAGAGGTTGCGCGCCCGCGTCATGTCGGCGAACAGCCAGTCGAAGAACCAGAAACGGTAGAGGAGCGTGGTGAAGCGGATGTCGGCGGCGGGCGGCTCCCTTCCGCCCTGCTTTGCTTCCCGTGGTCCCATGGCGTGCCTCCCCGCTGGTCGATAACCTTGTGACAGCGGAAAGGCAAAAACAATCCGGGAGCGGCGCCCCTCGGTGAGGGCGAACGCGCCCCGCCTCAGCCCAGTTCGTCCACCCGCACCGGGTCGTCCGGCTCGAATTCATCGGCGACGGTACCGTCGCCAATGCCCGTGACCATGGCCGCCAGGGTGGCGGACTGCTTGACGAAATACTCCGCGCTCACCGGGTCGTAGAAGCGCTGGCCGACGGCAACCTGGTCGAAGGTGACGCGGTGCTGGGTGACGTGGGCGGTGTTCATGGAGTCTCCTTGATGTTGGGTTGGGCGGCAGCCTGACCCGACGCGGCCGCCACCCCGTTTGTCATGGAAGGCAATTTAGCCTAAGCCAGGGCCCGCGTCACGATCTCGAACACGTCCCGGGACAGGCCGGCGTGGTCGCGGATGCCCTCCAGGGCGCGCCGGGCATGGGCCTGGCGGCGGGCGTCGAACTTCTTCCAGCGGTCGAAGCAGCGGGCCAGCCGCGAGGCGACCTGCGGGTTGCGGGCATCGACGGCCTTGATCTGCTCGGCGAGGAAGGCGTAGCCGGCCCCGTCGGCGGCGTGGAAGCGCACCAGGTTGGCGCCGAAGTTGCGCAGGAGTGAATAGATCTTGTTGGGATTGCCCGGGTCGTAGGCGGGATGTCCGATGAGGCGGCGCACCGCGGCCAGGGTGTCGGCCCGCCGGCTGCCGGACTGCACCGCCAGCCACTTGTCCACCACCAGGGCCTCGCCCTGCCAGCGGCGGTAGAACGCCGCCAGGACTGCCTCCCGCTCCGGGCAATCGCCATTGACGTTGGCCAGGGCCGCGAGGGCGGCGTACTGGTCGGTCATGTTGTCGGCACCGTCGAACTGTTCGCTGGCAAGGCGGTGGACGGCGGTGGTATCGAGTTCCAGCAGCAGGCTGAGGCAGGCGTTCCGCAGGGCGCGGCGGCCGGCCTCGGCGGCACTGGGCTGGTAGGGGCCGCGGGGCGCCAGTTCGGCGTATACGGCGGCCAGTTCGCCCTGCAGCGCCTCCGCCAGGTGGCGGCGCAGGCCATTGCGGGCGGCGTGCAGGGCATCGGGATCGACGGTGTCGAGCATCTCCGCCAGGGTGCCCTCGCCGGGCAGATTGAGAGCTTCGGCGACGAAGCCGGCATCCCGTTCGCCGTGCCGGACGAGGAGGCGGCGGATGGCGTCGGCGAAGCCGGCCGGCCAGGCCGCCGGCCGGCCGGCGGCGAGGGCCCCGGTGGCGTCCAGAATCAGGTTGGAGGCCAGGCGCTGGCCGGCCTCCCAGGCGTTGAAGGGGTCGCTGTCGTAGGCCAGGAGCAGGGTCAGCTCGGCTGGCGCATAGGGGAAATCGAGCACCACCGGCGCCGAGAAGTCGCGCAGGAGCGAGGGCACGGGGGCCACGGCGATATCGTCGAAAACGAAGCTCTGGCTGGTTTCCGTCAGCAGCAGGGTCCTGGCGCTGCCGGGCAGTTCCTGCCCGGCGGGGTCGTAGAGGGCGACGCGGATGGGGATCAGGTTGGGGGCATCGTCCCCGGCCTTGGCGTTGGACTGGCTGAAGGTCAGCGTATAGCGACGGGCGGCGGCATCGTAGGTACCGCCGGCCTGGACATGGGGGGTGCCCGGCTGGGCGTACCAGCGCATGAACTGGCCGAAATCGAAGCCGGAAACGGCGGCCATGGCGGCGACGAAGTCGTCGCAAGTCACCGCCTGGCCATCATGGCGGCGGAAGTACTCGTCCATGCCGGCGCGGAAGGCGTCGCGGCCGATGAGGGTCTGGATCATGCGCACCACCTCGGCGCCCTTTTCATAGACGGTGGCGGTGTAGAAATTGTTGATCTCCATGTAGGAGGCCGGCCGCACCGGGTGGGCCATGGGGCCGGCGTCCTCGGGGAACTGGGCGGCCCGCAGGCCGCGCACCTCGCGGATGCGGGCGGTGACGGGGTTATGGACGTCGGCGCCGAATTCCTGGTCGCGGAAGACGGTGAGGCCCTCCTTCAGGGACAGCTGGAACCAGTCGCGGCAGGTGACGCGGTTGCCGGTCCAGTTGTGGAAGTACTCGTGGGCGACGACGCGGTCGATGTTCTCGAAATCGGCGTCGGTGGCGGTGTCCGGCCGGGCCAGCACGTACTTGGTGTTGAAGATGTTGAGGCCCTTGTTCTCCATGGCCCCCATGTTGAAGTCGCCCACCGCCACGATCATGTAGTGGTCGAGGTCGCATTCCAGGCCGAAGCGGGCCTCGTCCCAGGCCATGGATTTCTTCAGGGCAGCCATGGCATGCGGGCACTGGTCAAGCTTGCCCGGCTCGACGTAGATGGCGAGCTGCACCGTGCGGCCGGAGGCGGTGGTGAAGGTGTCCCGCAGCACGTCCAGCTTGCCCGCCACCACGGCAAAGAGGTAGCAGGGCTTCTTGAAGGGGTCCTCCCAGCGGGCCCAGTGGCGGCCGTCAGCCTCGTCGCCGGCGGCGACGGGGTTGCCGTTGGCCAGCAGCACCGGCAGGGCCGCCTTGTCGGCATGCAAGGTCACCGTGTAGGTGGCCATCACGTCCGGCCGGTCCGGGAACCAGGTGATGCGGCGGAAGCCCTGGGCCTCGCACTGGGTGAAATAGCCGTCCTTGGACCGGTAGAGGCCGGAGAGGCGGGTATTGCCGTCCGCATCGATGCGCACCACTGTCTGCAGGGTGAAGGACTCGGGAACGGCAGCAATGACCAGCTGGCTACGGGCCAGGTGGTAGTCGCCGGCGGCAAGGAGCCGGCCGTCGAGGCTGACGGACAGGGTTTCCAGGTCCTCGCCGTCGAGGGCCAGGGGCAGGGCCGCCACGGCCGGGTTGCGGCGGCAGGCCAGGGTGGCGGTGACCACGGTGGCGCCGGGGCGGAGATCGATGTCCAGCGCGACACGATCCACCCAATAGGCAGGGGGCGTGTAGTCTTCGAGATAGACGGTCTGGGGGGTTTCGGTTTTCATCGGGCTTGCCCTGTCGGGTGGGGATGGCCCCGATGATACGACAAGCGGGCGCGGCGCCTAGCCGATGGCCTCGAGGAAGGTTTGCCGCGCCTCGGCGAAGGCGGCCTGATGCTCAGCGGGAATCAGGGGCGCACAACGGCAGCAGAAGGCATCGAAGGCCGCAGTCACCGCCGGCGCCCTCTCCTTGCCGGCACGTTCCGCCGCCGGGGTCGGCACCTTGAGCACGGCGTGGCGCGGGATCATGCGCTGCCCGCCCTTGCCGGTGGCGAACATCGGCCCGGTCTTGACGTATTCCTCGCCTTCGTACTCGAAGGTGGCGCCCAGGGGAAGCTGGTGGATTTTCATGGTGATTCGACAGGAGGGGACAACAGGGTAAGGATACTCCTATCGCCGATAATGGCGTTCCTCTTCCCAGCGCCCTCCCCGTTCCCGCCAGCGGTCGCCGTCGCGGTCCCAGCGGTGGGGTTCCCAGCGATGGCCCGGACGCGGCGCTTCCCAGCGGCCCGGCATCCACTCGTGGCGGCTGCCGCGCCAACTCCAGAAGCCGTCGATCCAGACGTAGCCGACCGCCGGCGGCGGCCCCACGTATTCCACCCGGGGCGGCGGTGGCGCGACGATGACCGCGTCCCCGTAGTAGGGGCGCGGCGGGGGAGCGACGACGCAACCACCCAGCAGGGCGGCGGCGATGGGGACGAAGCGATACCAGCAGGCCATGATCTTGCCCTTTCGTTGATGCCTGTCCGATTAACGCACCGCCCCCAGGCGGGAACGACCACGGAAACAGGGATTTACGAACGGTTGCATTTGGGCGCCTGGCCCCCGCCCCCCACCGGGAACGGAAACTTCTCGCTAATCCGGCAACTGAACCCGTCCAGCCGCATCTAAGGGGAAGTACGGGTTGTAGCAGACTTCCCAAAGGAAGCCGTCGGGATCGGCGAAATAGCCGCGGTAGCCGCCCCAGAAGGCTTTCTCGCCGGGACGGGCAAGCGTGGCGCCGGCGGCGACGGCTTCCGCCAGGACGGCATCCACCGCTGCCTCCGACTCGACGTTGTGGGCCAGCGCGAAGCCCGGGAAGCCGCCGCCGGCGGCGGGAACGGCGGCATCTTCGGCGAGAGCGGCGCGGCCGAAGAGGGCGAAGACCACGCCGCCGGCCTGGAAGAAGGCCACGGCATCCTGGCTGGAGGCGGATTCCCGCCAGCCCAGGGCGCGGTAAAAGGCACGGCTGCGGGTCAGGTCGGCGACGCCGAGGGTGATGAAGGAAAGGGTCTGGCGCATGGCGGCATCGTCACAATTCAATGGTGAGAAAGAGCCTTGCCATTTTAGGCCAACCAGGCATCATTGATCCCTTTGTCATTACCCGGCACCGAACGGAAACTTCGCCATGGACATCCTGCTCCCCGCCGTCGAGATCGAAACCGATGCCGATCCCCGCTTCGCCGTCATCTGGCTCCACGGCCTGGGCGCCGACGGCAACGACTTCGCCCCGGCGGTCCCCTACCTCCGCCTGCCGGCGGGGCTGGGGGTGCGTTTCGTCTTTCCCCACGCACAGGAAATCCGGGTCACCTGCAACGGCGGCTACATTATGCCGGCCTGGTACGACATCCTCCACGCCGACGGCATCGCCCGGGAGGTGGACGAGGCGGGCATCCGGGCCTCCTGCCGCGACATCCGGCGCCTCATCGCCCGCGAGAACGAGCGCGGCATTCCCAGCGAAAACATCGTCCTCGCCGGGTTTTCCCAGGGCGGCGCCATGGCCTACACCACCGGGCTCACCCACCCCCAGCGGCTGGCCGGCATCGTCGCCCTTTCCGCCTACATTCCCGCCCCCTCCCTGCTGGCCAGGCACCTGCTGGAAGCCAACCAATACACGCCGGTCTTCGCCGGCCACGGCAGCGACGACGACGTGGTGCCCCTCGCCCTCGGCGGTGCGGCCCGGGACCACCTGCAGTCCCTTGGCCACGGCGTGGCCTGGCACACCTACGACATTGCCCACACGGTAAGCGAAGCGGAACTGGCCGACCTCGGCGCCTGGCTGGCGGAACGCTTCCGCCCCGCCGTCACGACTCCGTGACCCGGCCCCGCAGCAGTTTCACCTGCCCCCGCCGCACCTTGGCCGCCACCCGCCGGCGCCGGGAAGCCGCCGGCGGCTGGGTGGGCCGGCGGGGGGCCGCCTCGGTGGCCGCGGCAGCGATCAGTTCCCGCAGGCGGACGATGGCGTCCTCCCGGTTGCGTTCCAGACTGCGATGCTTCTGGGCCTTGATGACGATGACCCCGTCGGCGCTGATGCGCTGGTCCCGCCAGGCCAGCAGACGGGCCTTGACCGCCTCCGGCAGCGACGAGGCGGCGATGTCGAAGCGCAGATGGACGGCGTTGGCGACCTTGTTCACGTTCTGCCCCCCGGCCCCCTGGGCGCGGATGGCGGTGATCTCGATGTCGCGTTCGGCGAAAATGATGGCGGGCATGGCCTGTCCGGGAGCAAAGTTTCCTGGCATGTTACGCCAGCATTGATACCCACAGGAGCCAGCCATGCGATCCACCAAGGCCAGCGCCGCCGTAGAACGTCTGCGGACGCGCAGCGGTGATCCTCTCTATTCCCTCTCCCTGCAAGGCGACGGCCGCTTCGTCCTGCGCCTGGCCGCCCCCGGTGGGGCGGCGCAGACCGTCGGCGGCCCCCTGCCCCTGGAAGAATTCGTGGCCTTTGTGGACGGCCTCTTCCCGCGCCAGAAAAAGCCGGCCAGCAAGCTGGACACGGCCTTTCGGAAGCAGTTGGAAAAGCGGTGAAGGAAGCCCTGTGGCGCCAGCGGCGGCTCGTCGCCGTCCTTCTCATCTTCGCCATCCTGTTCGCCGCCGCCGAATTCTCCGGCCTGCGCGAGCATTTCAGCCTGGCCTACGTCCATGACACGCTGGTGGCCAACCCGGCCGGGGGACTCGTCGTCTTCACCTTGCTCTTCGCCCTCGGCAACCTGATCCAGATCCCGGGCTGGGTCTTTCTTGCCGCCGCCGTCCTCGCCCTCGGCCGCACCTGGGGCGGCCTCGCCACCTACGTCGCCGCCAGTTTCTCGTGCGCCGTCACTTACTTCACCGTGCACTTCCTCGGCGGCGACGCCCTGCGCCGCCTGGAAAGCCCCCTGGCCCAGCGCCTGCTGGCCCGGCTGGACGCCCATCCGCTGTCGAGCATCGTGGCGTTGCGCCTGATCTTCCAGACCCTGCCCGCCCTCAACGTCGCCCTGGCCCTTTCCGGCGTCGGTTTCTGGCGCTACCTGGCGGGCACCCTCCTCGGCCTGCCCTTGCCCATCGCGGCCTACTGCCTGTTCTTCGACACCCTGGCCCGGCACCTCCTCGGCAAGCCCTGAAGCCGCCCATGCCCGGCTGATGTTTCGGCGGTAAAATGTTGGCTTTTGCCCGCTCCGGAACCCGCCCTGCCGGCACCGGACCCTTTCCCGCAGGAATCCCCATGCTGCAGAAACTCTCCACCTTCGCCGGCGTGCCCGGCCCCGTCGTCGTCATCGTCCTGGACGGCTACGGCATCCCCAAGAGCGACGTCGGCAGCGCCATCGCCGCCGCCCGGAAGCCCACCCTCGACGCCCTCTTCGCCCGGCACCCCCACATCCGCCTGAAGGCCCACGGGACGGCGGTGGGCATGCCGTCCGACGACGACATGGGCAATTCCGAGGTGGGCCACAACGCCATCGGCGCCGGCCAGGTCTACGCCCAGGGAGCGGCGCTCGTTTCCAACGCCATCGCTTCCGGCGCCATCTGGGCGGGCGAAGCCTGGCAGCAGATCGTCGCCGGCGCCAAGGCCGGTCGCGGGGTGATCCATTTCATCGGCCTCTTCTCCGACGGCAACGTCCATAGCCATATCGACCACCTCAAGGCCATGGTCGTCCAGGCCAAGGCGGAAGGCATCCCGGCCGTGCGCATCCACGCCCTGCTCGACGGCCGCGACGTGCCGGAAACCAGCGCCCTGGAGTACGTTGAGCCCTTCGAGGCCTTCTTGAAGGACATTTCCGGCGATGGCTTCGACGCCCGCATCGCTTCCGGCGGCGGCCGCCAGAACATCACCATGGACCGCTACGACGCCAACTGGCCCATGGTGGCCAAGGGCTGGAAGACCCACGTGCTGGGCGAAGGGCCGCAGTTCGCCAACGCCGGCGAGGCGGTCAAGGGCCTGCGCCAGCAGCACCCCGGCACCATCGACCAGGATCTGCCGCCTTTCGTCATCGCCGAGGGCGGGCGCCCGGTGGGCACCATCGAGGACGGCGACGCCGTGGTCTTCTTCAACTTCCGCGGCGACCGCGCCATCGAGATCACCCGTGCCTTCGAGGAAACCGCTTTCGACAAGTTCGACCGGGTGCGCGCCCCCAAGGTCACCTACGCCGGCATGCTCCAGTACGACGGCGATTTGAAACTGCCCAAGCGCTTCCTGGTCGCCCCGCCGGCCATCAAGGACACCATGGGCGAGTGGTTTTCCAAGGGTGGCATCACCCAGTTCGCCTGCTCGGAAACCCAGAAGTTCGGCCACGTCACCTACTTCTGGAACGGCAACCGCTCCGGCAAATTCGCCGGCGAGACCTACCAGGAAGTGCCCAGCGACGTGGTGCCCTTCGAGCAGCGCCCCTGGATGAAGGCCGCCGAGATCGCCGACGCCATGATCGCCGCCCTGCAGAGCGGCCAGTACAAGACGCTCCGCTGCAATTTCGCCAACGGCGACATGGTGGGCCACACCGGCAATTTCGAGGCGGCCCGCATCGCCATCGAGGCGGTGGACCTCTCGCTGGGCCGCCTGCTCCAGGCGGTGGACGCGGCCGGCGGCGTGGCGCTGATCACCGCCGACCACGGCAACGCCGACGAGATGTTCGAGCTGGACAAGAAGACCGGCCAGCCCGCCACCAACCAGGACGGCTCCTTCAAGGCCAAGACCGCCCACACCCTCAACCCGGTGCCCCTGCTGCTGGTGGACAACGTCAGCGGCGGCAGGCTGGGCCTGAAGCAGAGCGAAAAGGCCGGTCTTTCCAACATCGCCGCCACGGTTGCCAACCTGCTGGGCCTGGAGAAGCACCCGGCCTGGGACGAGAGCCTGCTGGAAATCCGCTAGCTGGCAATGGTGGGGGCCGGAGCCGGCTCGACACGGTTGCGGCCGCCGTCCTTGGCCCGGTAGAGCTGGCGGTCGGCGGCATCGAGCATGGCTTCCGGCGAAGGGAGTGCCAATTCGTCGCAGAGGCCGATGCTGACCGTCACCCGCAGGCCGGGCGCAATGGCGGACCAGTTGGCGGATTCGATGCCGCGGCGCAGTTCCTCGCAGCGCTCGCGGGCCTGGGCCAGGGTGCTTTCGGCGAAGACGGCGACGAACTCCTCGCCGCCGTAACGGGCCAGCAGGTCGCTGTCGCGGATGTTGGCGGCGAGGAGGCGGGCCGCGGCCTTCAGCACCGCGTCCCCCACGGCGTGGGAGTAGCGGTCGTTGATCGCCTTGAAATGGTCCAGGTCGGCGAGCATGACGCACAGCGGCCGCCGATAGCGCCGGCTGTGGCGGAAGAGATGCCGCAACTGCTCGTCGAAATAGCGCCGGTTGTGCAGGCCGGTGAGGGGGTCGCGCAGGGATTGCTCGCGCAGGCGTTCGGCCTGGGCGCTGATGGTGGCGTTGGACTGGTGCAATTCCCGGTGGGCGGCGTGCAGTTCCTCGCTCATGCGGTTGAAGGTGTCGGCCAGGTGCCCGATTTCGTCGGCGGAGCGCACCGGCACGGCCACCGGCGGGTCGCCCGGACGCATGCTGTCGAGGGCGTGGATCAGCTCCCGCAGGCGGACCACCAGCCGGCCACCGAAAAGGATGCCGAGGACGACGGCCACCGCCGCCCCGGCCAGCATCCCCAGGACCAGCGCCCTCTCCATGAGGCCGAGGTAGGCGCGGTCCTGGTCGGAAAGCACCGTCTCCCCCTGCGATGAGGCGTAAAGCACCACCCGCCCGCCCACCTCTACTGGAACCGCGGCGCGGAAGACCTCCTCCGGTACCCGCCGGCCGGCGGGGAAATCGCCAATCGCATGCAGGGGCACGCCGTCCGGCGTCAGCAGCAGGAAACGGAAAGGCGGCTCCCCGTCCCGGGAGCGCATTGCCGGCGGCGGCGGGCCCGGTGGCCCCCCGAAATCGCCGCGCGGCGTCGGAGGACGGCCCCTGCCCATGCCGCCGGGGCCATGGCGCCGCCGGATGAACTCCGGCAGCGGTTCGCGGCGATCGGCTTCTTCCCAGGAGCCATAGGTCTGCAGATAAGCGGCCACATCGTCCCGGAACAGGACAAAGGACTGCTGCCGCGCCGCCTCGCGGAAATCCCGGGCGAGCATCCACCAGGCGGTGAGACCGACGGCAGCGGCGGTGACCAGGCTGACCAGGAGGAAGCTGAGGCTGAGCTTGAGACGCAGGGTCACGGGACGGGGCTACTCTTCCTGAGAGGACTCTTCCACCTCCAGGCGGGCCAGGCGCTCGCGGGCTTCGGTAATGTCCATGGCGATGCGTTCGGCCAGGCGCTCCAGGCCCAGGGACAGGGCCGCCGCCCGCGCTTCGCTCTCGACCCGGACCAGGGCTTCCAGATAAACCCGCTCAACGTGGCGCTTCTCTTCGAGCATCCCGGCAACCCTAGGAATGAAAGAACACGAAACCGTCGGCCCGAAGCGGAACCCGGCGGCTGGCGGAAGCGGTGAGATTCGAACTCACGGACCCTTGCGAGTCGGCTGTTTTCAAGACAGCTGGGTTAAACCGCTCCCCCACGCTTCCCCGGAAGCCGGCGCCGGAAACGGCGGCGGCGAGGGAGCGAATGATAGCAGCCCCCCCATCCTTCGGGAAACCCGGGGCATCGCTCCGGGATTTCTTGCAACTTCCCGCTGTGCCAGATAGTCTTAACGTTTGTCACAACCACAACGGAGTATCCACGGTATGCAAACCGACTTCCACCTGACCGGCCAGGCAGGCGAATCGCTGGCGCTGCAGCAGAACCGCGTCCTGCGCAACACCTATATGCTGCTCGGACTGTCGATGGTTCCCACGGTTCTCGGCGCCCTCGCCGGCATCCAGATGCAATTCAGCTTCTTCGCAGGCAGCCCGCTCATCTCCTTCCTGCTCTTCCTCGGCATCGCCTTTGGCTTCATGTGGGGCATCGAGCGCACCAAGGACAGCGGCTGGGGCGTGGCGCTGCTGCTGGGCTTCACCTTCTTCATGGGCCTCATGCTTTCCCGCATCCTGCAGGTGGCCCTGGGCTTCAGCAACGGCGGCTCCCTGATCGCCATGGCGGCAGGCGGCACGGGCGCCATCTTCTTCACTCTTTCCGCCGTCGCCGCCGTCAGCAAGCGGGATTTCACCGGGCTCGGCAAGTTCCTCTTCGTCGGCATGGTGGTGGTGATCCTGGCGGCGCTGGCCAACATCTTTTTCCAGATCCCTGCCCTGGCGCTGGCCATCTCCGCCGCGGCGGTGCTGGTTTTCTCCGCCTACATCCTGTACGACATCAGCCGCATCGTACAGGGCGGCGAAACCAACTACATCACCGCCACCCTGGCGGTGTATCTGGATATCTACAACGTCTTCGTCAGCCTGCTCAACCTGCTGATGGCCTTCACCGGCGAACGGGACTGACCCCCGCCGGTCCGTATGCCCAAGGGCGGCCTCGGCCGCCCTTTTTCGTTAACGCTCAGTCGCGCTCGAAGAGGGCCACGGATTCGACGTGGGCGGTGTGGGGGAACATGTTCACCGCCCCGGCGGCCCGGAAGCGGTAGCCCTTCACCGACACCAGCACCGCCGCATCCCGGGCCAGGGTGGCCGGGTTGCAGGAGACATAGACGATGCGCCTGGGCCCGTCTTCGCCCAGGGCCTTGACCAGTTCGATGGCGCCCTCCCGGGGCGGGTCGATAAGCATCTTGTCGAAGCGGCCCAGGGCGGCAAGGGACTCCTCGCTGCACTCGAACAGGTTGGCGACCCCGAATTCCACGCGATCGGCGAGGCCGTTGGCAGCGGCGCTCTCGCGGCCGCGCTGGACCAGGGCTTCGCTGCCTTCGACCCCCACCACGCTGGCGCCGAGGCTGGCAATGGGCAGGGTGAAGTTGCCCAGGCCGCAGAACATGTCGGCAATGCGCTCCCCCGGCCGGGGATCGAGGAGGCGCAGGGCGCGGCGCACCATGACGCGGTTCACCGCATGGTTCACCTGGGTGAAGTCGGTGGGCCTGAAATCCAGTTCCAGGCCGTACTCGGGCAGGGTATAGGAGAGCCGCGGTCCCGGCATCGGGTGGAAGCGGAAGGCCGTGTCCGGGCCTTTCGGCTGCAGGTAGATGACAATGCCGTGGCGGTCGGCGAATGCCCGCAACAGCTGTTCGTCGGCGGCGTTGATCGGCTCCAGGATGCGCAACACCAGGGCGGTGCAGCGCTCGCCCACCGCCACTTCCACCTGGGGCATGCGTTCGGCTATGGAGAGGGCGCCGAACAGCTCGCGCATGGGCAGCAGCAGGCCGGAAACGTGGGCGGGCAGGATGGCGCAGCTCGTCATGTCGGCGATGTAACTGCTGCGCTTCTCATGGAAGCCCACCAGCATGCCGCCCTTCTTGGGCACCTTGCGCACCCCCAGGCGCGCCCGGTGGCGGTAGCCCCAGGGTTCGCCCTGGATGGGCGGCAGCACCTGGTCGGGGCGGACCCGGCCGATGTGCCACAAGCTGTCTTCCAGCACCCGCTGCTTGGCCGCCACCTGGGCGGCCGGATCCATGTGCTGCATGGCACAGCCGCCGCAGACGCCGAAGTGGGGGCATTTCGGGACGACCCGGGCGGGCGAGGCGGAGATGACGCGTACCAGGTGGGCCAGTTCGTAGGAGGGCTTCCGCCGGAAGCTGGCGTATTCGACCTTTTCCCCCGGCAGGGCGCCATCGACGAAGATCGTCTTGCCTTCCAGCCGGGTGATGCCCCGTGCTTCGTGATCCAGGGATTCGATGACTCCGGTGGGCATGTCCCGCTCCGAAAAAGCGCGAATTTTATCAATCGGCTACACTACTTGCCATGGCACGCGAACTGTTCACCACCTGGGGCGAGTACCAGGCCGGCATCGACCGGCTGCTCGGCATGGCTGGGAGCGAGGTGCGCATCTACGACAAGGATCTCAGCCTCCTCAAGCTGGACGGCGGCTTCCGCCTGGAGCAGATCAACCGCCTGCTCCGCGGGAACCGGCCCGGCACCCTGCACATCGCCCTGCGCGACGCGGAGCCGTTCAAGCACTACCAGCCACGCCTGCTGGCCCTCTACGCCACCCACGCCCACGCCATGGCGGTGCAGCAGACGCCCGAGCACTTGGCCGGCCTGCGCGACGCCATGATCCTGGTGGACGGCCGCCACGGCCTCATCCGCTTCGACCAGGAGCAGCCCCGCGCCAAGCTCCTCACCGACGAGGTGGAAGAGCTGCTGCCCTATTACCGCCGCTTCGAGGAAATCTGGAACGAGGGCGGCATCCCCGTCAGCCCCACCACCCTTGGATTGTAGGGATACAACACTGCCATGCGGCGCTGCACCATGGGGTGCGCCAAAATGGGGATTATTGTTATAATCTTTTGGCTGGCTGCTTTGTCGGCCACCAAAAATTTTTGGCAAGTATGCTAGTTTCTTTATCGATAAGGGAATTACCAATGAATAAGTCTATCCTCGTTGCTGCTCTGGTTGCTGTGGCCCTGTCCGCTTGCGGTAAGAAGGAAGAGCCGGCTGCCGCCGCTCCCGCTCCGGCCGCTGCTCCCGCCCCGGCTCCCGCTCCCGCTCCGGCTCCTGCCGCCGAAGCTGCCAAGCCCGCCGACGCTGCTGCTCCCGCCGCCGCTCCGGCTGCCCCGGCTGCTCCCGCTCCCGAAGCCAAGCCGGAAGAGAAGAAGTAATCTTTCTTCGGCACGAGCTGAAAAAAGCGGGGCTTCGGCCCCGCTTTTTTGTTGACCTCCATCGGCGCTCAGGCCAGGCTTAGCCAGGGGAAGCCGCTGGCCTGGCAGGCCACGCCGATCTTTCCCGCATCGCTGCCAAGAGCGCCGGCCAGGGCCGCGACCGCCAGTTCCTCGCGGTTGTTCTGCTCGCTCAGGTGGGCCGCCACCACGTGCTGCAGGCCGGCCGATGCCACCTCGGCCAGGAGCCGGGCCGCCGCGTCGTTGGCCAGGTGGCCCAGGCGGCCGCCGATGCGGCGTTTGAGCGAAACCGGATAAGCCGAGCGCGCCAGCATCTCCCGGTCATGGTTGCATTCCAGGACGAGGCCGGCGCAGCCGGCCAGCATCCGGGCCATGTGGCCGGTGACCTCGCCGGCATCCGTCAATATCCCCAACCGGCGCTCCCCATCGGAAACGACGAACTGGACCGGCTCCCGGGCATCGTGCGGGACCGGGAAAGGGAACACCTCGAGATCGCCGACGATCCACGGACGGTGGCTGTCGATGATCCGGCAGTCGGCGCCCTCCGCCAGGGAGGCGCAGGCGGCCAGGGTGCCGTGAGTCAGCCAGACCGGCAGCCCGTGCCGGCGGGAAAACCGGAAGACGCCGCCGACGTGGTCGCTGTGTTCGTGGGTGACCAGGAGGCCGGCAAGGTCGGCGGGAGCGAGCCCCAGCCCCGCCAGCCGGCACTCGGCGGTGCGCAGGCTGAAGCCGCAATCGACCATCAGCCGTGTCGCTCCGCCCTCCACCACCAGGGCGTTGCCGGCACTGCCGCTGCCCAGGGAGGCGAAGCGCATGGGGACGCTCCCCCGGCGCTTACTTCAACTGCTCGTAGAGCAGGCCCAGGATCTTGCGGGAGGTCTCGGAACGGTCCGCACCACCCTCACGGGACAGGATCTGGACGCTGGAAACGCTGCCGCCGTCCTTCACGTAGATGCGGTACTGGGCCTTGTCGAGGCCGGCCTTGTCGTCGCTCTTCCAGAAGCTGAGCTTGGACAGCCAGCCCTTGTCGTCCTTCTTGTTGTCCGCCTCGGGGTCGACGTAGCGGACGTAATAGAGGCCCTTGGAGCGGTCGCGGTCCTCGACGGTGAAGCCGACGCGGTCCAGCGCCAGGCCAACCCGGCGCCAGGCGCGATCGAAGCGTTCCTGGACCTCGACGGTGCCGGAACCGTCGTCGGCCTTGGCCAGACGGGCACGGGGCTCGGCCTTGGCGGCCGCGACGGCGACCTCGGCCCGCTTTTCCTCGGTCCCCAGGCGCACCATGAGGCGGCGCAGCATCTCGGCTTCCAGTTCCGGGTCCGCCGGCCGCGGCTGCCAGCGGGTGTCGTCCTTGCCCTGGGAGGTATAGACCTCCTCCATGGCACGGTGGCTGATGAAGATGTCGGTGGTGCCTGGCTCGGCACCGGGTTCCAGGCGGGTGCGGAACTTGTCGCGCTCGCCGCTGGAATAGAGGGAATCGAGCAGCTTGCCAAGGGTGTTGCGGATGATGTCGCTGGGAATCTTGGCGCGGTTCTCGGCCCAGTCGGTTTCCATGATGCCGGCCTCGGGCATCTCCACCTTGACGATGAAGCCGGTCTCCTGCCAGAAATCCTTGATGGTGGACCACAGCACGTCCGGCGGAACCGCCGCCACCAGCCAGCGCTGGCTGCCGGAGCGCTCGATGCGCACCTTGTCCACCTGGGGCAGCACCGTCGTGTTCTGGGCCTGGGCACCCGGCGCCCGTTCCGCGGCGTAGGCGGAATAGGTGGCGCTGCCCTTGCCGGCGGCGTCCGGCACGGCGTAACGGTCGTCCTTGGTGAGCTGGGTGAGGTCCGGCGGCACCTCCAGGGAAGGCACCTTGCCCGCCGACCGGTAGTCGATCTTCTTCGAATCGGGGAGCATGCTGCAGCCGGCGACGGCAACCGCCGTCATGGCCAGCACGAGGCCGGACAAGCGTTGTTTCATGGTGTCTCCGTCAGGCGAGCAGGCCGGCGTGGCGCAGGGCAGCGCGCACGCGCTCGCGGTTGGCTTCGGAAAGCGGGGTGAGCGGCAGGCGGATGCCGCCGGGGATGAGCCCCAGTTCCTGCACGGCCCACTTGACCGGGATGGGGTTGGCTTCGCAGAACAGGTCGCGGTGCAGATGCAGCAGCCGGAACTGGATATCCCGGGCCTTGGCCAGGTCGCCGGCCAGGGCCGCGGCGCACATCTCGTGCATGAGGCGCGGGGCGACGTTGGCGGTAACCGAGATGTTGCCGTGGAAACCGAGCATGATGCTGGCCACGCAGGTCATGTCGTCGCCGCTGTAGAGGGCAAAGCCCTTGGGAGCGCGCTCGATGAGGTCGCAGGCGCGGTCCAGGTTGCCGGTGGCGTCCTTGATGCCGATGATGCCGGGCACCTGGGCCAGGCGCAGGACGGTGTCGTTGCTCATGTCGGCCACGGTGCGGCCGGGCACGTTGTAGAGCAACACCGGCAGGTCCACCGCCTCGGCGATGGTCTTGAAGTGGCGGTAGAGGCCTTCCTGGGTGGGGCGGTTGTAGTAGGGCACCACGGAGAGGCCGGCCTGGGCGCCGGCCTTCTTGGCGAATTCGGTCAGTTCGATGGCTTCTGCCGTCGAATTGGCGCCGGTGCCGGCGATCACGGGGATGCGGCCGGCGGCATGCTCGACGGTGACGCGGATCAGTTCGCAATGCTCCTCGACGTTCACCGTCGGGGATTCGCCGCTGGTGCCGACGACGACGATGGCGTCGGTGCCTTCCTGCACGTGGAAATCCACGAGGCGGCGCAGGGCGTTGAAATCGAGGCTGCCATCCTCCTGCATGGGAGTGACGATGGCGACGAGGGATCCGGTAATCATGGCCTGGTTTTCACGAAACAGAATTGGGGGATTCTAACCGAAGGCCCGGCACAAGGGGAGATTCCCCCGTACTGCCGGGCAACCAGCGCAGTTTGCCGCGCAGGACGCGCATTTCCCCTTCCGGCAGACGCAACTGGGGCCGTTTCCCGGGGCCGGCGGCGATCAACTGGCGGGCGAACTCGTCCAGCCGGCTGGCCACCGGCAGACCCCAGCCCAGAACGCGCAGGCGGTGGCGCAGGAGGTTCTTCAGACGGGGGAAGGAAAGGCGGCGCAGGGCCTCGACGGGCAACAGGTCGCCCCTGGCGCAAGCCTGCCAGTCGTTGGCGGCCAGCTCCTCCAGGAGGGCGTCGGCCTCGGCGAAATTGGCCGCCGCCTGGGCGAGGGCGTCGGCGGCCTGGGGAAAACGCCCGGCGATGACGGGCAGCACGTCGTGGCGCAGGAAGTTGCGGGAGAAGCCCGTGTCGGCGTTGCTCTCGTCGTCGATCCAGGCGAGGCCGCGGGCGGCGGCGTAGTCCTCGATGGCGCGGCGGGGCACGTCCAGCAGGGGACGCAGGAGGCGCAGCCCGCCCAGCGGGCGTTCGGCGCGCATGGCGGCGGCCCCGGCCACCCCTGCCCCGCGGAGAAGATTGAAGAGCACGGTTTCCGCCTGGTCCCCCTGGTGGTGGGCGAGGAGCAGGCAATCGGCGCCGCTGGCGGCGAAGGCCCGGTAGCGGGCCTGGCGGGCCGCCGCCTCGAGCCCGAGGCCGGTGTCGCGGGGCACGGCGACGCGAGCCACCGCCAGGGGCACCCCCAGGCGGGCGCAGAGGCCGCCGCAGAAGGCGGCCCAGTCGTCGGCCCGGAGGGACAGCCCGTGGTGGACGTGCAGTGCCGTCAGGCGCTCGCCCAGGCCGAGGCCGGCCAGGAGATGAAGGAGAACCACCGAGTCGCGGCCGCCGGAAAGGCCGACGCAGAGGCGGTCGGCCGGCCCCGTGCGGGCCGCGAGGAAGGACTGGAGACGGTCGGGAAGATTACTGCAGGGGCTGCTCTTTGAAGCGGCCATAGCTCATGAGCCGTTCGTAGCGCGTCGCCAGCAGTTCCGGCGTGGACAGGGAAGAGACCTGGCGCAGGGCCTCGCCCAGGGCCTTCTGCAGGTTCTGGGCCATGGCGGCGTGGTCGCGGTGGGCGCCGCCGACGGGCTCGCCCACGATCTTGTCGATGAGGCCCAGGGTCTTCAGGCGCGGCGCCGTGATGCCCATGGTTTCGGCAGCCTCGGGGGCCTTCTCGGCGCTCTTCCAGAGGATGGAAGCGCAGCCCTCCGGGGAAATGACCGAATAGGTGGAGTACTGCAGCATCTGCACCACGTCGCCGACGGCGATGGCCAGGGCGCCGCCGGAGCCGCCCTCGCCGATGATGGTGACGATGACCGGCACCTTCAGTTCGGCCATGACGTAGAGGTTGCGGCCGATGGCCTCGGACTGGCCGCGTTCCTCGGCATCGATGCCGGGATAGGCGCCGGGGGTGTCGACGAAGGTCATCACCGGCAGGCCGAACTTCTCGGCCAGCTTCATCAGGCGCAGGGCCTTGCGGTAGCCCTCGGGGCGGGGCATGCCGAAGTTGCGGTGGATCTTTTCCTTGGTGTCGCGGCCCTTCTGGTGGCCGATCACCACCACCGGCTGGCCGTTGAAGCGGGCCAGGCCGCCGACGATGGCGTGGTCGTCGGCAAAGGCGCGGTCGCCATGCAATTCTTCGAAATCGGTGAAGATGCGCTCGACGTAATCCAGGGTATAGGGGCGCTGGGGATGGCGGGCCACCTGGGCCACCTGCCACGGCGACAGCCTGGCGTAGATGTCCTTGGTGAGCTGGGCGCCCTTCTTTTCGAGGCGCGCGATCTCCTCGGAGATATCCACGGCGGAGTCGTCCTGGACGAAGCGAAGCTCTTCGATCTTGGCTTCGAGGTCGGCGATGGGCTGCTCGAAGTCGAGGAAACTGGTTTTCATGGGCTGCTTCAAATTTGGACCGGCCGGTATTCTACCCCAAAAGGCGGAGGGGACTTTTTTGAGTCCTATTTCAGTAGGCTCCTGATTCATAGGCTCCTAGTACTCCACCGGCACCGGGTCCAGGCTGCGCCAGAGGTACCAGGTGGCCACCGAGCGCCAGGGGCGCCAGCGTTCGCCGATGTCGAGCAGGGCCTGCCGGGCCGGCTTTTCCCCGCCCAGGTAGTGGTTGGCCACGGCCCGCTGCAGCCCGATGTCGTCCACCGGGAAGACGTCGGGGCGCAGGAGGTTGAAGATGAGAAACATTTCCGCCGTCCACCGGCCGATGCCGCGCACGTCCACCAGTTCGGCGATGACCGCCTCGTCGTCCATGGCGGCCCAGCGTTCGGGCCGGATGCGGCCTTCGGCAAAGTGGCTGGCCAGGTCGACGACATACTCGATCTTGCGGCGGGACAGGCCGCAGCCGGTGAGGCCCGCCTCGCCGGCTGCCAGGATGCGGCCCGGCTCGACGGCGCCCACGGCTTCGCAGAAGCGCGACCACACGGCATCGGCGGCCTTCACCGAAATCTGCTGCCCGACCACCGACCGGGCCAGGGTGGCAAAGGCGTCGCCCCGGGACTGCAGGCCGATGCCGGCGTAGCGCGCCACCAGGCCGGCCATGACGGCGTCCCGGGCGGCGAGGGCGGCGCCGGCTTCCTGCCAGTAATCGGGGATGGATGCCATGGCCGGCATTGTGCCCCAAACGCGCCGCGGCTGACGCGGGCAGGCAAAACTTGTTACCATGGCCCCAGCCAACAATAAGACAAGCTTCATCATGGGAACCAGCAACTACCTCTACGTCCATCCCTGGCTGCACCCCGACGAATCCTGGGCAGGCTTCCAGGTGGGCGCCTCCTCGGGCCGGCCGGCCCCGGAGGCCCTGCATCAGCTCCTCGGCCAGCCCGGTGTGCAGCACATGGATGCCCGCCTGCCCTGGTTCATCCCCGTCGCCACCGCCGCCGACGTCCGCGTTGCCGACACCCTCGCCGCCGAGCGTACCGTCCTGCTGCTGCAGCCCCCGGAAGATCCCGCCAACCAGGAAGCCGCCGAGGCCCTGGAGGCGGATCTGCGCCGGGCCAGCCGCAAGCTGGGCATCGTCCTCGCCCCCAACGACCCCCTGCCCCCCACCGGCGTCTGGAATTACGCCGTGCTGTCGGTGGGCCACGCCCGCACCCTGCCGCCCTTCACCCTCATCGGCCTGTCCACCCGCACCGCCATCGTCCTCACCCAGGTCGGCAACCGCAACGACTACGGCTGGGCGGCGGGCAACCAGGCCAGCCTGCTCAGCGGCGAATACCTGGTCACCCGCCAGGCCCCCACCAACAAACCCGACGTGACGCGCCTCAAGCTCCTCGAACTGCTGTCCCTGGTGGTCCGGGACGCCGACACGCCGGAACTGGAAGCCATCTTTCGTCAGGAGCCGAAGCTCGCCTACGGCCTGCTGCGCCTGGTCAATTCCGCCGCCATGGCGCCGCGCAGCCCGGTGACCAGCTTCGGCCAGGCCATCCAGCTCCTCGGCCGGCGCCAGTTGCAACGCTGGCTGCAGCTCCTCGTCTATGCCAATGCCGAAAACGGCAACCAGCCCAACCCGCTGCTTCTCCAGGCCGCCACCCGCGGCCGCCTGATGGAAATCCTGATCGAGCAGATTCCCGGCGCCGGCGAGGCGGAGCGGCAGCCGGACGCCGCCTTCATGACCGGCACCTTCTCCCTGCTCGACGTCCTGCTCAACCTGTCCATGACCGACATCCTGCAGCAGCTTCCCCTGCCCGGCATCCTCCACGACGCCCTGGCCACCCACGGCGGAATGATGGGCGAACTGCTGGCGGCCATCGCCGCCGCCGACCTGCGCGACTACCGGCGGGCGGACGAAATCCTGGCGCGGCTTTCCCTCGACAGCGACACCTTCGGCGCCGCCCAGGCCAGCGCCCTGGAGTGGGCCAGCCGCATCCGCAGCCTGGGGTAAGGGACGGCTGCGGCCACGGTTTCTCAGCCGAAGCGCCCGCTGAGGAAGGGGTTGTAGCGCCGCTCCTGGCCCAGGGTGGACATGGGCCCGTGGCCGGGGATGAAGCTGACGTCGTCGCCCAGGGGGAAGAGCTTGTCGTTGATGGAGCGGACGAGGGTGTCGTAGTCGCCGCGGGGGAAATCGGTACGCCCGATGGAGCCCTGGAACAGCACGTCGCCCACCTGCAGCAGGCGGCTCGGGGCATGGAAGAAGACCACGTGGCCCGGGGTATGGCCCGGACAGTGGAGGACGTCGAGCTCGACGTCACCGAAGCACACCTTGTCCCCCTCCTGCAGCCAACGGTCGGGCTCAAAGCTTGCCGCGGCGGGAAAGCCGAACATCCTGCTTTGCTGGGGCATGCCCTGGATCCAGAAGCGATCCTCCTCGTGGGGGCCCTCGATGGGCACGCCGGTGGCGGCGGCCAGGGCGGCCACGCCCCCGGCGTGGTCGATGTGGCCGTGGGTGACGAGGATCTTCGCCAGTTGCAAGCCTTCTTCCTCCAGGGCCGCCTGAATCCGGTCGATGTCGCCCCCGGGGTCGACGACGGCCGCCTGGCGGGTGTTCTCGCACCAGAGGAGGGTGCAGTTCTGTTCGAAGGGGGTGACGGGGATGATGGCGTAGCGCATGGGCGGGTCGAATGATGGATATCGCCAGCCATTATCGCATGGCGCCCCCTTGCCCTCCCCGCGGGCGGTGCTTAAACTGCCGTTGATCGTCCAAACAATCACTTAGCAGCTATTTTTGAGGTAAAGGCGCAAGATGACCGGTCACCCCCTCCACGACATCGATAGCTGGCTGCTCCTCTTCAGCAACAACAGCCTGCCGATCCTGCGCCAGACCAGGCGCCATATCGAGGAAATGCGGGAAAACGTCGACCGGGTCAACGCCCGGGAGCTGGCCAAGGTGATCCTCCAGGACCCGATCATGACCGTGCGCGTCCTTGCCTATATCCAGCCGCTGCAGGCCAAGGCCCTGCACCACGACATCACCACCATCGCCGGCGCCATCATGATGGCCGGGCTGCATCCCTTCTTCCAGCGCTTCACCGACCTCATCACCATCGAGGACATGCTCAAGGGCGAAGCGCCCCAGGCCCTGCTCGGCACCCTGCAGGTCATCCGGCGCAGCCAGCGGGCCGCCGACTACGCCCAGGAATGGGCCATCTGGCGGCACGACGTGAACGTGGAAGAGGTGCGCATCGCCGCCCTGCTCCACGACCTGGCGGAAATCCTGATGTGGTGCTTCGCCCCCAAGCTGGGGCTGCAACTGAAAACGGACCTGGAAACCCACCCCGGCAAGCGCAGCGCCGTCGCCCAGAGCGAAATCCTCGGCTTTACCCTGCAGGAGCTGCAGCTCGCGTTGTGCGGCATGTGGCACCTGCCGGAACTGCTGCGCCAGTTGATCGACGACGACAACCGGGACGTCCCCCGGGTGCGCAACGTCAGTCTCGCCGTGCGCCTCGCCCGCCATTCCGCCCACGGCTGGGACGACCCCGCCCTCCCCGACGATTACCGGGATATCGGCACCCTGCTCAACCTCTCGCCGGAAGCCGTCATGCAGCGCCTCGGCCTGGACGCCCCCGCCGCCGGCGGGGCCCCGGCTCAACCGCAGTAGCGCAGGTTGACCCAGTCCAGCAGCAACTCCGGCCGCTGATAGGCGAGAAAGGCGAAGACCACCGCGGCGAGCGCCAGGGCCAGCGCCATGCCGGTGAGGAACCAGCGCAGTTGCGGTCTCATGACTCTCCTTCGCCGTGGCATAGCCGTTTGAGCGCCGTCATCCGCCGGCGTTCCCGGCCCGGGACTCCAGGGCCTCCCAGCGTTCCAGCAGGGCCATCAGCTCCTCGTCGAGGGCCGCCAGGCGGGCCGCCGCTTCCTGCGCCGCCGCGGGTTCCTTCTGGTAGATGGCCGGGTCTTCGAGGCGGGCGGTGAGGGCCTGCTGCTCGGCTTCCAGGGTGGCGATGCGGTCGGGCAGCGCCTCCAGCTCCCGCTGCTCCTTCCAGGAGAGTTTGTCGGCCTTGGGCTTCGGTGCCTCCGCCGGCTTGGGGGCCGGCTTGGCTTCGGCCCGGGGCTTGCCCTCCTCCTTCGCCCGGCCCGCCTGATAGGCCGCCCAGTCGCTGTAGCCACCCACGTACTCCTTCCACACGCCGTCGCCCTCGGCGGCGATGGTCTGGGTCACGACGTTGTCGAGGAAGGCCCGGTCGTGGCTCACCAGAAAGAGCGTGCCGTCGTAATCCTGGAGCAATTGTTCGAGCAGTTCCAGCGTGTCGATGTCGAGGTCGTTGGTCGGCTCGTCCAGCACCAGCACGTTGGCCGGGCGGGCGAAGAGCCGCGCCAGCAGCAGGCGGTTGCGCTCGCCGCCGGAAAGCGACTTCACCGGCGACCGGGCGCGCTCCGGGGCGAAGAGGAAATCCTCCAGGTAGCCGATGACGTGCTTCCGGGCGCCGCCGATTTCCACGTAGTCGGAGCCGGGAGAGATGACGTCGGCCAGGGTCGCCTCCGGGTCGAGCTGGGTGCGGAACTGGTCGAAATAGGCGATTTCCAGCTTGGTGCCCTGGCGCACGCTGCCCTCGTCCGGCGTCAACTCGCCGAGGATGAGGCGCAGCAGCGTCGTCTTGCCGGCGCCGTTGGGGCCGATGAGGCCGATGCGGTCGCCGCGCATGAGGCGGGTGGAGAAATCCCGCACTACGGTCTTGCCGCCGAAGCGCTTGCTGACGTGCCGCAGCTCGGCCACCAACTGGCCGCTCTTGTCGCCGGCATCGAGCTGCAGGCTGACCTGGCCCATGCGGTCCCGCCGGGCCGCCCGCTCGGCCCGCAGGCGGTCCAGGCGCTGGACGCGGAAGACGGCGCGGGTACGGCGTGCCTCCACGCCCTTTCGTATCCACACCTCCTCCTGCTTCAACAGTTTGTCGGCCCGGGCATTGGCCAGGGCCTCCTCGTGCAGCAGGGCCTCCTTGCGCGTCTGGTACTGGCTGAAGTTGCCGGGAAAGCTTGCCAGCTTGCCCCGGTCCAGCTCGACGATGCGCGTACACACCCGGTCGAGGAAGCGGCGGTCGTGGGTGATGAAGAGCAGCGTCACGCCGCTCTCGACGAGCAGGGTCTCCAGCCACTCGATGGCGGCGATGTCCAGGTGGTTGGTGGGTTCGTCCAGGAGCAACACTTCCGGCGCCACGGCCAGGGCCTGGGCCAGCGCCAGGCGTTTCTTCTGGCCGCCGGAGAGGGTGCCCACCCGCGCCTCGGGGTCGAGGGCGAAGCGGTCGATGACGCGCTCGGCCTGGGCCTCCATGGCCCAGGCGCCACGGGCCTCCAGCTCGTGCTGCAGGGTGTCCAGCCGCGCCAGCAGGGCGTCGTGGCCGCCCTGCCCCTCCGCCATGGCATGGGAAACCTCGTGGTATTCCGCCAGCAGGCGGGATGTCTCGCCCATGCCGGCGACGACGGCCTCGAAGACGGTCAGGTCCGGGTCGAAGGGTGGCTCCTGGGGCACGTAGCCGACCCGGATGCCGGGCTGGGTCCACACCTCGCCGTCGTCCAGGCGCCCCCGCCCGGTGCCGGCGGCCAGGGCAGCCAGCAGCGACGATTTGCCGGTGCCGTTGCGGCCGATGAGGGCCACCCGCTCCCCCGGGTCGAGCTGGAATTCGGCGTGGTCGAGGAGCGGCACGTGACCGTAGGCGAGGCTGGCGTCGGAGAGCTTGAGGTAGGGCATGGCGGCAGGAGAGACGGCCCCCGGGCGGAGCGCCGTCGTGGGTGGAAGACGGATTCTAGCGGCTGGCACGCTCCAGCGGGCAACAAGGCACCGCCGCCGGCCGGCCGATTCGCCACGGCGCAGGCAAGCGGCTACAATACGCGCCCGGTTCCTCCCCGTAGTTCAATGGATAGAACGGGCGCCTCCTAAGCGCCAGATACAGGTTCGATTCCTGTCGGGGGGACCACCCCCACCCGCAGCCAGTGCAAGATGGTCGCAAACAGCAGGTCCGGGTCGATGGGCTTGCCGATGAAGTCGTCCATGCCCGCCGCCAGGCAGCGGGCGCGGTCGTCGGTGAAGGCGTTGGCGGTCATGGCGATGATGGGTACGGTCCTTCCCCCCGCCTGCCGGCGGATGCGGCGCGTGGCCTCGAGGCCGTCCATTTCCGGCATCTGCATGTCCATCAGGATGAGGGCGTAGTCGTTGCGGCCGGCCTTGGCCACGGCGATGGCGCCGTTGTCGGCGACATCGATGGCGAGGCCGGCTTCTTCCAGCAGTTCCTGGGCAATGAGGCGGTTCATCGGCTCGTCCTCCACCAGCAGGATGCGCCGGCCGGCAAACTCGCCGGCGATGAGCGCCTCCGGCGGCGTGCCGCCGGCCACCGCCACCGGCGGCACGCCTTGCGCCGCCCCGGTCTTGAGGCGGGCGGTGAACCAGAAGGTACTGCCCCGGCCGGGCTCGCTGTCGACCCCGGCCTCGCCGCCCATGAGCTCGGCCAGGCGGCGGGTGATGATGAGTCCCAGGCCGGTGCCGCCGTATTCCCGGGTCGTCGAGTCGTCCGCCTGCTGGAAGGCGTTGAACAGCCGCGGCAGGACGTCGGCAGGGATACCGATGCCGGTATCCTCGACCTCGAAGCGGAGCAGCGCCCAGCCTTCGCCTTCCTCGACCGCCTCCTGGCGCAGGGTGACGGACCCCCGGTCGGTGAACTTGACGGCGTTGATGGCGTAGTTGAGGAGCGCCTGCCGCAGGCGGGTGGGGTCGCCGCGCAGGGGGCGGCTGGCCGGCGCCGCCTCGACCCGCACCTGCAGGCCCTTGGCCTGGGCCTGATCGGCGATCATGGCCACCACGTCCTGGAGAACGCGGTCGATGGCGAGGTCCGTCTCCTCCAACTGGAGGCGGTCGGCCTCGATCTTGGAAATGTCCAGGATGTCGTTGAGCACCCGCAGCAGATGCCGGCCGGCGGCATCGATGCGGTCGAGCTGGGCTTCCTGGCCGGCCGTCACCCCGCCGCGCCGCATCAGGTAGGCGGAGCCGAGGATGGCGTTCATGGGGGTGCGNNTGTTGGCCAGGAAGGCGCTCTTGGCGCGGTTGGCGATTTCCGCCGCCTCCTTGGCTTCCGCCAGTTGGCGGGTGCGTTCCGCCACCTGTTCCTCCAGGCGCTGGTTCTGGCGGTCGAGCTCGGCGGCGATACGCTTGCGCTCGGTGATGTCGGCGATGACCCCGAGGAGGCCGATCGAACGTCCCTCCTCGTCAAGCAGGCGGCGGCCGGTGAGGTTGCCCCAGAAGGTCGAGCCGTCCTGGCGCCAGTAGTGGCGTTCCAGATCCACTTCGTCGATCTCGCTGGCCATGAGCTGGCGCATCTTGTGGCGGCCGGTCTCCCGCTCGTCGGGATGGATCAGGCTGACGTATTCGGCGCCCTCCAGGTCTGCCAGGGAACGGCCGAACATGCGGGCCATGCGCTGGTTGGCATGGACGATGCGGCCCTCCATGTCCACCAGGAAGATGGCCACGCTGGAAGCGTCGTAGATGGTGCGCAGCAACTGCTCGCGCTCGGCCAGGGCGCGGCTGCCCTTCTCCCGGGACACCCACTCCCGGTGAATGACCCCGGCCGCGCCCAGGCTGAGGACGAGGAAGCCGCCCCAGCCGACGATGGAAAGCCAGAGGGCGCGCCGCCAGTCCCGCAGGCGCTCTTCCACCGACAGCGCCACCTGGGCGTAGAAACCGGTTTCCGCCGAGCGCCGGATGGCGACGATGCGTTCGATGCCGTCGAAGGTCCGGGCAGTGCGGAAAGTACCGAAGGGGGTTCCCGATTCGATGAGGGTGAGGAGCTCGAGCGGCGTGTTACTCCGGCCGATGGTACTGCCGAAACCTTCCGGCTCCGGGTAGCGGGCCATGTAGGCGAGATCGCGGTGCCGCCAGGTGACGGTCCCCTGCAGACCGGCGTCGACCCGGGCGAGCAACTGGTGGAAGTGCTCGAGGGGCATGTAGGCCAGCACCACCCCGGCGAAACGGCCATCCTGTTCCGCCAGGCGCCGGGCGAAGACGATGCCCCAGGTCCGCGAAACCTTGCCCTGCAGCGGCTTGCTGATGACCAGCCCGGCGCCGGGATCGTCGCGCAGGCGCTGGAAATAATCGCGGTCCGCCAGGAGTCCCCGGGGATCGGCAACGCCGACCAGGCCGTGGGTCAGGTTGCCCTGGGCGTCGCCCACGCGCACCAGCGCCCCGCCGCCCAGGCGCTCCCCCGCCACGGCCAGGAAAGCCTCGTAGTCCCGGTCGCTGCGGCGCAGCCGCCCCTGCTGCTGAAGGGCAAAATCGTCCACCACGCCCTGCAGGGCCAAGTCGATAAGGTTGATGCGGGCGGCCAGGTTGCGGTCCAGCAGATCCGCCAGGTTCTGGGCCGCGGCGCCAGCCTCGGCCAGCCGTTGGCCGCGCTCGAAGACGAGGAAGCTGCCCAGCAGCAGCCCGACCCCCAGGTTGAGTACGAGGACGACGGCGGCAATGCGGGTGCGGAACGCCCGCAACCGTCCGTTGGCCTTGCTCATGATCCCCACCACCTCGACTTGTCCCCGTCCTTTTCCTTTTACCGGCGGTCCTGGCCGTCTCGCCCCCGGCTTGTCAAGCCCGGCACCTTACCACGATTCGCCCTTCCCTTCAGGGCTTGCCGGCAGCGAGGATGGCCTCGGCTGCGGCCACGGCCCGGGCGGCGGATTCCCCCTCCAGGCCCGGCATCTGGGCCGCCAGCCAGGCCAGGGAGGCGCCGGGGACGAGCTGGCTGGCCGCCGCCAGGTCGCTGGGCAGGGCCGGGTCGTCGGGGCCGGAGGCAAGATGGCGGGCGGCATCGACGCAGAGCCGGGAAAAGTTGGCCCGCACGTTGTCCACGCCGCGGATGAGCTGCACCAGCAGCAGGGGCAGGTTCCAGATGGTGGCGCACTTCAGGGTCAGTTGCCGGAAAGCGAAGCCGCAGGCCTGCTCCTGGGCCTGCACGGAGCGCTTGACGGCGCCGGAAGCGAGCACCGCCAGGGCGGCCAGGGGCAGCTCCGGGGCGAAGGACCACAGCAGCAGTTCGCCCATTTCGGCCAGCAGGGCGGCCATGGCGATCTCCTCCGGCGAGATGTCGGCCCGGGCCGGCCCCCAGCGCCGCGCCAGCAGGGCAGCCAGGTGGGCCCTGGCCTCGCAGCCGGCCAGTCCGGGGTTGGATTCGTCGGTTTCCGGGCTGGACACCAGCAATTCGCGGAACGCGTCAGTCCCCAGTTGCATCACCGCCGCCAGGGCGGTGGTCGTCTCGTGCCCCAGGCGCTGGCTGCGCCGGCTCTCCGCTTCCCGCAGCAGGCGCAGGCAGAGGAAGGGATCGGCGCCGGCGATTTCCGCCAGCTCCCGGGCCGCCAGGCGCTCCCCCTGCACCTGTTCGAGGGCGAGCAATAGCAGCTTGGAACGCGGCATGGACGGCAGGGCCTGGCCGCTGAGATGGGCCGCCCACTGATCCACCCCCCAGTGCAACTGGTGTTGCGTCAGCATCCCGCCTCCTTTTCGCCCCATCCGGCGCAGTGGCCCCGATGGCTTCGTTAACGGCAGCCCGGACCGATATATTAGACCGCCTTTCGCCGCCGATATCCCGGCCGCCGCTCGCGTTACAATACGCGCCCCATTCCCGCTCCCGCCATGGCCCGCCCCACCCCCATCGACATCAGCGAGGAAGCGGGCGTCCGCTACCTCCACTTCGGCTCCGACTGGATCCAGGGCGCCATGCGCATTGCCCGCCCCTGGTCCCTGGAGCTGCAATACACCCGCGACATGATGGCCGGGCTGCTCCTGCGCGCCCGCGCGGGCTGGCCGCGGCGGGCCCTGCTGGTTGGCCTGGGGGCCGGCTCCCTGGCCAAGTTCCTCTACCGCCATTTCCCGGACTGCCGCCTCACCGTCGTCGAGATCGACCCCCAGGTGGAATGGGTGGCCCGCCAGTATTTCAAGCTGCCCGACGACCCACGGCGCCTCGCCGTGGCCATCGCCGACGGCGCCGACTACCTGCTGGCGGGCGATAGCCACTACGACCTCATCCTGGTGGATGGCTTCGACGCCGGGGGCCGGGCCGGCGCCCTGGACAGCGAACCGTTCTACCAGGCCTGCCGCTGCCGCCTGTCGGAACAGGGCATCCTGGGCATCAACCTGCTCGGCCGCGACAGGGGCCACAAGGCCAGCGTCGCCCGCGTCGAGGCGGCCTTCCCCGGGCGCACCATGGCCCTCCCCTCCTGCGACAGCGGCAACGTCGTCGTCTTCGCCGCCGAAGGCGAGCCGGTCACGGCCACCCTGGACGAGCTGCGTGGCCGGGCCGATGCCCTGCGCGCCGCCACCCGCCTCGACCTGCGTCCGACCCTCACGCGCCTGCAGTTGGCCCGCTCGCTGCCGGAAGGGCGCTTGCGGCTCTAGTGCCAAACGTGGACTTTGGGCTGCCCGATCGCCGCCGGCCGGCCTGGGCCTTCGCCGCCTCCCTGGCCCTGCACCTGGCGATCCTCTTCTTCCCCCAACGGGAGGCGCCGGTCGAACGGCCGCGTCCCGGCCGCCTCGAGGCCACCCTCAACCGGCGGCAAGCGGCCCGGGCCGAGGAAACCGCCGCCGCGCCGGCCGCCCCCGCCCCCAAGGCAGAGGCCCGCCCCCGCCAGCGGCGGCTGATGACCGCCCAGGGCGCCCCCACTGCCGCCCCGCGCCCGTGGACGCCGGCGGAGCGGGAGGAGATGAACCGTTTCCTGGAAGGCCTGGCAACGGATGCGAAGGCGGCTCCGGCGCCGACCCTGGCCCAACGCGCCCGGGCCATGGCCCGGGACCTCGGCCGCCAGGAGGGTGCCCGGGAAGCGGCCGAGGGTGCCGTTCTCGAGCGTATTCCCGACACCCCGCCGCCGGAACCCTTCTCCCTCGATCTTTACGTGGACGGCCTGATCAAGCGCCTCAACAAGAGCGCCGCCTACGTGCGCGATGACCCGCGGGCCCGGGGCGTGCGTGCTGCCGCCGTGCAGTTCCGGGTCAATGGGGACGGCACCCTCAGGTCCTTCGTCGTCCTCAACGCCGGCGACCAGCAGGAGGCCATCGCCTTCATCCGCAGCGTCGTCGAGCGCGCCGCCCCCTACGCCCCCTTCCCCCCGGACATCGCCCGCGGCGCCCGCTCCCTGGCCATGACCATCTGCATCCGCCCCGGCGGTGGCGGCGGTCTGGGTTTCAGCCGCCTGCCGGAAGGGCGGGGCTGCTGAGGAAGCGGGCAAGACGCCGGGTACTTCCCTTCGCCGCCGGGACGCGGTAGGGTCGCGGCTGCCATGGATTTCCTGCTCATCCTCCTCTGGCCCCTCGGCTACTTCGCCCGCAACCCGGCCCTCTGCAGCCTGCTGGCGGGGGCCTTCACGGTACCCGTCCTGCTTCCCTTCTACCGCCCCCGCAGCCGTGTCGCCCTGGCCTTCTGCGCCGCCGCCTGGTGGCTGTTCTGCCGGCAGGAGGCCCTGCGCCCCGAAGCCGCCGACGTGGCCGCCGACCTGCTGCGCTACGGGCCGGTCTATCTCGCCGCCGCCATCGCCGGGGCCTGGCACGTGGCCACCGGCCACCGGCCCGAGGACGCCCCCGCCCGGCCCCGCGCCGGCCTGATCCTGCGCCGGCATACCCGACGGAGAACCTGACGTGGCCATACGCCCCATCCTGAAAATGGGCGATCCGCGCCTGCTGGCGCCGGCGGCGCCGGTGACCGCCTTCGCCGCTCCGGAATTGCATGCACTGCTCGCCGACATGGCCGACACCATGGCCGCCGCCGGCGGCGTCGGCCTGGCGGCGCCCCAGATCGGCGTCGGGCTGCAGGTGGTGATCTTCGGCTTCGAGCACAGCGAGCGCTACCCCGATGCCGAGCCGGTGCCGCCGACCATCCTCGTCAACCCGGTCGTCGAGCCCCTGGGCGACGAGGAGGAAGAAGGCTGGGAAGGCTGCCTGTCGGTGCCCGGCCTGCGCGGCATGGTGCCCCGCTGGCGGCGCATCCGCTACCGCGGCTTCGATCCGGAGGGCAACGCCATCGACCGCACCGTGGCAGGCTTCCATGCCCGGGTGGTGCAGCACGAGTGCGACCACCTGATCGGCAAGCTCTTTCCCATGCGGGTGCGGGATTTCAGCCGCTTCGGCTTCACCGAGGTGCTCTTTCCCGGGCTGGACCGGGGGCAGGACTGAAGCAACCCCGCCTTGCTGCGTTGCATCAAATCGCAACCAGCTATAGGATTAAGAAACCCGTCCTGCAATCACGACCAGCGATTGCGCAACGCAACATCATGGAGCCCGCCATGGAAGACTTCCAGCGCATCTTCGCCGTCGCCGACTTCATCCGCCCCTCGCCGGACCAGCCCATCCGCTCCGTGCTGCTGGAGACGGCGGATTCGGTCATCGTCGTCTGGCACGCCCGCCCGGGCCAGGAGATCGCCGCCCACACCCATCCCGCCGGCCAGGATAGCTGGATCGTCCTCGCCGGCCGCGCCGATTACTACCAGGGCGACGGCGTCCGCCGGCCCCTGGCCAAGGGCCAGGTGGCGGTGGCCCGACCGGGAGAGGTCCATGGCGCCCTCAACACCGGCGAGGAGGATTTCGTCTTCGTCTCGGTGGTGTCTTCCAACACCGCCGGCTACGTGCCTGCGGTGCCCTAGCCCGAACCCTAGGCCCAGGTCAGCCAGTCGCCATGGGCCGGGTCGCGGCCGTGGACGCAGGCGAAATATCGCTCCTGCACGGCCCGCGTAATCGGCCCGGGGCGGCCGTCGGCGACCCGCCGGCGGTCCACCTCGATCACCGGCGTGATCTCCGCCGCCGTGCCGGTGAAAAACACCTCGTCGGCACAGTAGAGCTCGTCCCGGGTGATGCGCCGGGAAGCCACCGGCACCCCCAGGTCGCCTGCCAGGGCCAGGACCGTGCGCCGGGTCACGCCGTCGAGGGCGGAGGTAATCTCCGGCTCGTAGAGAACGCCGCGCTTGACCATGAAGACGTTTTCCCCGGCCCCTTCCGCCACGTAGCCGTCGGTGTCGAGGAGCAGGGCCTCGTCATAGCCGTCGCCCCGGGCTTCGCGGGTGGCGAGGATGGAATTGGCGTAGGTGGACACCGATTTCGAGCGGCACATCTGCACGTTGACGTGGTGGCGGGCGAAGGAAGAGATTTTCACCCGGATGCCCCGCTCGAGGGCGCCATCGCCCAGGTAGGCCCGCCACGGCCAGGCGGCGATCATGGCATGCACCCGGGCGCCGGCGGGGTCGATGCCCAGTTTTTCCGCCCCCAGGAAGAACAGGGGGCGCAGGTAGCCGGCCTCCAGGCCGTTGCGGGCCAGGGCCTCGCAGCAGGCGTCGGCCAGGGTTTCCCGGTTGAAGTCATGGGCCATGCCGAGGATGTGGGCGGAATCGAAGAGGCGTTCCAGGTGTTCGGCCAGGCGGAAGATGGCCGCCCCCCGTTCGCCCCGGTAGGCCCGGATGCCCTCGAACACCCCCAGGCCGTAATGCAGGGTGTGGGTCAGCACATGCACCTTCGCTTCCCGCCAGGGCAGCCATTGCCCGTCCAGCCAGATCCAGCCGTCTTTGTCGTCCATGCCCATCGATTGCTCCTCGAGTTTGCGATGGCGTGACGATGCCCGTCGGCCGGCGCGGGGGCAAACGAATTTCCTGCAAGTGCGGGTGAGCGGATTTCAACCGCCCGGGGGGGATCAGATACTGAAGTCGCTGCCGGGCGCCGCGGGGTTCTGCGCAGCCCCGGGCGCAGCCCGGAAAGGCACGGCCAGGGTGAAGACGCTGCCGTGGCCCGCCCGGCTTTCCACCGTCAGGGTGCCGGCCATGAAGATGGCGATGCGGCGGGCCAGGGCCAGGCTGAGGCCCATGCCGCCGTGCTGCCGGGTGGCGCTGCCGTCCCCCTGGGAAAACGGCTGGAAGAGCCGGGCCAGGGTGTCCGGGGCCATGCCGACACCGGTATCGGCGACGCGGAAGACGAGGGCATTGGCCGACTGTCCAATGTCGACGGTCACCCCGCCCTCGTCGCTGAACTTGACGGCGTTGTCCGTCAGGATCAAGAGAATCTGGCGGATGCGCTCGCCGTCGGCCACCACCTCGGCCGGCATCCCCGGCGCCAGGAAGAGATCGAAGGCCAGCCCGCGGGCCGCCGCGGCCGGTGCGGCAACGGCGGCGAACTCGTCGGCGAACCGCCGCAGATCGAACGGGGCGGCGTTGAGCGTCGTCAGGCCGCTTTCCAGGTTGGAGAAATCGAGCACCTGGGTGACCAGCGCCAGCAGGCGATGGGACGAGTCCAGGATGCGCCGGAAGGCGTTATGGGCCTTTTCGGTTTCCGCCGCCCGCTCGCCGACGTGGGCCATGCCGATGATGCCGTTCAAGGGCGTGCGCAACTCATGGCTCATGTTGGCGATGAATTCGCTCTTCAGGCGGGAGAGCTCCTCCGCCGCGGCCAGGGCCTGCTGCCGGGCCCGTTCGGCGTCGACCCGCTCGCTCACGTCCACGACGACGCCGATGACCGCCGGCGCCCCTCCGAATTCCACCCGGCTTCCCTTTACCTGGACACTGCGCCGCGTACCGTCCCGGCGCAACACCTCGAAGGTGCGCTCGCCCCAGGGCACTTCGCCCCGCAGCACGGCTTCCATCTCGGCGAGCACGGCTTCCCGGCATTCCGGCGTCACCAGGTCGGCCGGGGTGCAGGTCGCCATCAGCCGGGCGGCATCGTCGAAGCCGTGGATGTCTGCCAGAGCCTGGTTGACGTAGCGGAAGCGCCCGTCCTGGATGACGAAGATGCCGGCCAGTGAGTGTTCCACCAGGGCGCGGAAGCGGGCTTCCGAGGCGCGGGCGGCGGCGCTGCTCTCTTCGAGCAGGGCGATCTGTTCCCGCTGCCGGTGCACCATGGCGTTGAAGGCGTCGGCCAGGAGGCCGATCTCGTCATTGCGGCGGATGTCGCTCAGGGCCTCCAGGTCGCCCTCGCCCTGGCGCCGGGCCACCTCCACCAGACGCAACAGGGGCCGGGAGAGGCCGCGGATGAAGAAATAGGCCCCGCCCACCGTCAGCGCCAGGCCGACGAGGAAGACCAGCAGCAGGCGCCCGGTAAGGAAGTCGCCGCTGCTCGCCAGATCCTCGGCGTAGGCCGAGGCGCCGATGTACCAGTCGTACTCGGGCAGGTAATGCACCCAGGCCACCTTGCGGTAGGTGTAGTTGTCGGGATCCCGCGGATGGTTCCAGCGGTAGGTGGCGGTGCGGTCGAGCCGCTCGGCGGCCGCCATGAACAGCTCGACCAGGGGAAGCCCCGTTTCGGGCTCCTTGAGATCGGCCATGCTGTTGCCTTCCAGGCGCGGATCGGGGTGCACCACGATGTTCTTGCGCCCGTCGAAGACGAAGACGTAGCCCGTTCCCCCCGGCTGGACCCGGCGCAGGTGACGGCGCAGCTCTTCCACCATGGCGGTGCGGCGGCGGGCGACTTCGGCTTCCACGTCGTCGAGGTAGACGCCGCTTCCCACCACCCAATCCCATTCCGGCAGGTAGCGGAAGTAGCTCAGCTTTTCGGTCTCGCCGCCGCCTGCCAGCCGTTGCCAGCGGTAGGTGGCATAGCCCTCGCCGTCACGCAGGGCCACCGCCACCATGGGCGGCAGGACGAGCCTGCCCTGGGCGTCGCGGTGCCCGGAAATGTCCCGCTGATCGAGGTTGCCGGCGGGATGGGCGACCAGCACCGATTGGCGGTCGGCGGCCCAGAGATAATCGCCGTTGCCGTAGCGGATGCTGCGCAATCCCTCGCGGAACCGGCGCCGAGCCTCGTCGCGGCCGAGGCCCCCCTGCGCCGCTTCCGCCTGCAACTGCCGGCCCCAGGCCGCGGTGACCGCGACGACGTTCTTCAATTCGCGGCGATGGGCCTCCAGGGCGCTTTCCCGCCAGGCGGCGATGTCGTTGTGGGCGTGCTCCACCAGTTCCACGGCGTTCGCCAGCACGCGCATCGCCGCCTGCTCCTCCAGCCGGTAGGCCAGCCTGTTCACCACCGGCACCGTCAACCCGTAGAACAACGGCAGCCACACGAGCAAAGCGAGGAGCAGGGAAAGAAAAGCTTTCCGGAAAATCGTGGGCTTCAGGGCGGCCATGCTTCCTCCTCGAGAAAACCATGCAGCCTAACTTATTACTTAGGTTATACCTCCGCCACAAAAATATGTTGACATGGATCATTTTTATCATATTTTTTCTGGGCACCAGTGAATTTCCCGCATCGTTCCCTTGAAAAAGCCTCGCCCACCCTGCGTCTCCGCCGCCGCACAATGAAGGCGTCCTAACTCCGGGAGACTGCCATGTCCGCCCCTTCATCCCTCGCCCGCGCCACCGGCCTCACCCTGCTCGGCATTCTTGCGGGGGCCTTGCTCGTCGCCGTCGCCCACTTCAACGACCAGAAGCGCCTGGTCGGCTACGCCGCCGGGGAATCCCTCTCCGCCAGTTGCGCCCCGGGACGGGCCGCCTTCTTCACCAACCGGGAGCGCCTGGCTGTCTTCATGGAAAGGCCCGACGGCCGGGTGGCCGCCCAGCCGGTCTACCGCGGCGGCGAAATCACCGCCCTGCGCTGCGATGCCGAGCTGGGCGAGGTGGTCGTCGCCACCCGCCAGGGGGAAAGGCGCGTCGCCGTGGCCCTGGCCCGGGCGGCAGCGCCCCGGCTGGCCCTGGGGCGCTGAGGGTGCCCGGCCCGTCAGCCGGCGGCGGCGCCCTCGGCCCGGGCCGCCGCCACCAGCCAGTCGGCGAAGGCCATGACCCAGGGTTTGCCCACCGATTCCGGGGCCAGCACCACGTGGTAGCCCCGATCCCGGGGCGCCAGGTCGAACAACTGCACCAGGCTGCCGGCGGCCAGGTAGGGCGCCACCAGCTTGCCCGGGCTGACGGCGATGCCGTTGCCCGCCACGGCGGCCTCGATCATCATCACCGCGTCGTCGAACTGGACGCCGCCGCCGGGTTCCGGCCAGTCCAGGCCGGCCGCCTCCAGCCAGGGTTTCCAGGGCAGGCTGGGGTGCCTCAGGAGCCGCGCCTTGGCGATGTCCGCCGGGGCGACCAGGCCACCGACCCGGGCCGGGTAATCCGGGGCGCAGACGGCCAGCAGCACCTCGTCGGTGAGCTTGTAGGCCACCAGGCCGGGCCAGTTGCCCTGGCCGTAGCGCACGCCCACGTCCACCTCGCCGGACTTGATGTTGGCCAGGTGGATGGAGGCCGAGAGGATGAGGTCGATGTCCGGATGCTGGCGCTGGAAGTCCGCCAGCCGGGTGACCAGCCACTTGCTGCCGATGGCCGGCGCCACGCTCACCTTGAGGGTGTGGCGCACGGCGTGGGTGACGCCGCGGGTGGCCACCTCGATGTCGGCCAGGGCCTTGCGCACCGCCGTCAGGTAGCTTTCTCCCTGGGGCGTGAGGGCGATGTTGCGGTTGATGCGCAGGAAGAGCTTGACCCCCAGGTCGTCCTCCAGTTGCCGGATGCGGTGGCTGATGGCGGACTGGGTGACGCACAGTTCGTCGGCGGCCTTGAGGAAGGACTGGTGGCGGGCGGCGGCCTCGAAGGCGGCCAGTGCGTGCAGGGGCGGCAGGCGAAAGGCCATCGCTCAGCGCCTCCCCCGCAACTGACCCGGGGCCAGGTGCAGGGTCTTCAGGGTCAGCTTGCGCAGCGCCGTGGCGTCGGCGTAGCCGACCCGGCTGGCCACCTCGGCGATGGGCAGGCGCGTCGTTTCCAGCAGGTGGCGGGCGTGGCGCAAACGCACCGACTGGATGACGGCCCCCGGCGTCTGCCCGGTGGCCCGCTGCACCCGGCGGGCCAGGGTCTTTTCCGAGACGTGCAGGGTGTCGGCCAGGGCGGCCAGGGGCGGTACCTCCGGCAGGCTCGTCTCGACCAGGCGCTCCAGCTTCTTCACCGTGTCGTCGGTGCTCTGCAGGTGGGACCAGGCCATGTAGCAGGACTGGCTGGGCCGCCCGTCGAGCAGCAGGTAGCGGGCCACCAGGTCGGCCACCTCACGGCCGTAGGCCTCGCCGATGAGGTGGAGCATGAGGTCCATCTGGGCCATGGCGGCGCCGGCGGTGACGATGTTGCCGTCCCGCACCACCATCTGCGACACGTCGGCCCGGCAGGCGGGATAACGCTGCTGCAGGAGACCGGACAGGCGCCAGTGGGTGGTGGCCGTGCGACCGTCGAGGAGGCCGGCCTCCCCCAGCACCAGCACGCCGGAGCAGGAGGCGGCGGCCCTGCCGCCGGCGGCGCCGTGGGCCCGCAGGCGATCAGCCAGCAGGCGGGCGTCGGGCAGTTCGACGCGGCGGGCCACCACAGCCATGTCGTAGCGCCGGGCGCCGCCTTCCGAGACCTCGGCCAGGGCGGGATGATCGAGGCCGAGGCCGGGGACGACCACGACGGAAGCGCCGAAGTCCGTCTCTTCGCCCAGCGGCTCCGCCGGCACGGAAAGGCCGTTGGACAGGGACACCGTCGCCCCACTGCCCACCACCCGCCAGCCGTGGGTCTGCCGCCCCAGGGTCTGGGCGATGCGCTCGGCCGCGCGCAGGGCATCCAGGGTCACCGCCACGCTGGAGGCGAGCGCCCAGTCGAGTACCGCGATGGTGAAATGCGCCATGTCGTTTTTTGCCTGAAAAATGTCTTTATGGACAGTCGCATGATGGCGCCATCGGCGGTGAAATGCAAGCACCCCCACCCCAGGAGAAAGCCATGAACGCCATCGGTACCCTCGCTTGGTCCCGCCGCACCGGCGGCACCCTTTCCCCCGCCGACCGGCTGCGCTTCGCCGGCCAGGCGCTGCTGGCCCGCCTGGTCCGGCTTTCCCGGACGGCCAGCCGGACCTTCGGCCTGCTGGCCGCGCCGCCGGCCGCCGGGACAGGCGGTGCCCCGGCCCTGCCCGACACCGCGGACGCCCGCCGCGCCCGCGACCATGCCGCCCTCCTCACCCCCGGCTGGCTCCACGACCACAGCCTGCGCGCCTACCTGTGGGCCAGCCTCCTCGCCCACCGCCGGGGCATCGCCCACGACCCGGAACTACTCTTCGTCGCCGCCGCCCTGCACGGCCTGGGGCTGGCCACCCCGCCCCGGAGCTGCGACCCCGCCGGCTGTTTCGCCCTGCGCGGCGCGGCCGCCGCCGGGCGTTTCGCCGACAGCCTCGGCTGGCCGGCGCCGCGGCGGCACCGCCTGCAGGAAGCCATCACCCTCCACCTCAACCTGCGGGTGGGCCTGGAGGCGGGGGCGGAAGCCCATCTGCTCCACGCCGGCGTCGCCCTCGACTGTACCGGCGCCGGGCTGGAGGAAATCTCGCCGGCCCTCGTGGCGGCGGTGCTGGCGCGCTTTCCCCGCCCCGCTTTCAAGGCCCGCATGGCGGCCGCCCTGGCCGACCAGGCCACGGTGCATTACGCCTCCCGCGCCGCCTTCCTGCACCACCGCGGCTACGGCCGCCTCATCCACGCCGCCCCCTTTGCCGACTGAAAGGCCCGCCATGCCCTACCTCACCCTCAAGCTGAGCGACCCCGTCGCCCCCGCCCTGGCCCGCCAACTGGCCGTCACCCTCACCGACCTCACCGCCACCTTGCTGCACAAGAAGCGGGAACTCACCGCCGTCACCGTCGAGTCCCTGCCCGCCGGCGCCTGGTTCATCGGCGGCGGCGCCATGGCCGCCCGGGGCGAGTGCGCCTTCCACCTGGAGATCGTCGTCACCGACGGCACCAACAGCGAGGAGGAGAAGGCCGCCTTCGTCGCCGCCGTCTTCACCGCCCTGGGGGCGGCCCTGGGAGCCGTCGCCGCCGTCAGCTACGTGGTGGTGCGCGACGTCGATGCAACCGCCTGGGGCTACGGCGGTCTCACCCAGGCCGCCCGGCGCACGCCCGCCGTGGCTGCCGCCGCTGCCTGACCGCCAACGCCAACAAGGAGAAGCCATGCCGCCAAGCGAACCCCAGCCCCCCGTCGCCATCGCCGCCGCCGAGGCGCCCCCCCGCATCCGCCCCTCGGTCTACCCGCCGCCCTTCGCCGCCCGCATGGCCGGCCGCGAAAAACGCCCCCTGGGCGACCTCTTCGGCCTCACCAATTTCGGCGTCAACCTCACCCGCCTCGCCCCCGGAGCCGTATCGGCCCTGCGCCACGCCCACAGCCGCCAGGACGAGTTCATCTACGTATTGGCGGGCACGCCGACCCTGGTCACCGATAGAGGTGCGGTGCGCCTGGCCCCCGGCGACTGCGCGGGCTTCCGGGCCGGCAGCGGCGACGCCCACCACCTGAAGAACGAGGGCGACACCGACGTGCTCTATCTGGAAGTGGGCGACCGCAGCCCCGGCGACACCGTCGCCTACCCCGACGACGACCTGGCGGCCCACCAGGTGGACGGCGCCTGGCGCTTCACCCACCGGGACGGCAGGCCGTATTGAATCCATGCCGGAAATCATCGGCTTCGACCACCTCTACCTCGCCGTCGCCGACCTGGCGGCGGCGGAGGATTTCTACGACCGGGCATTCATCGCCGCCCTCGGTTTCCGCAAGAACCGCTTCGCCCTCGGCGGCGCGCCCCACGTCCACTACTACAACCGGCACTTCGGTTACGTCCTGCGGCCGGCGACGGCCCCCCCTGCTGCCACCGGCGCTCCCGGGCTGAACCATCTGTGCCTGCGGGTGGAAAGCGTCGCCGATGTGGCGGCGGTGGCGGTCCGCCTGGCGGAACTGGGCATCGCCACCACGCCGGCCCGCTGCTTTCCCGACTACGCGCCCGACTACTGGGCCACCTATTTCAGCGACCGCGATGGCAACCGGCTGGAGGTAACCAACTACCGCCAGGAACGGCGGCAGCGCCACGACGCCTGGGACGCTGCGGGCCAGGGTTAGCCCAGATGCGCCGCCAGTTCCCGCCACTCGGCGGCGAAATGCCAGCGCAGGTAGCGCACCCACAGGCGGTGGCGCAGACGCGCCAGGCGGGAAGCCTGCAGGCCGGCCTGACGTTCGCGGATGGCCGCCGCCAGCGGTTCCCTTGCAAAACCGGACCACACCGGCGGCAGGGACGTCATGAGGTTGGGGCCGCAGCAGGGAGCCACCTCTTCGAAGAACACGTGCTCCAGCTCGGGCAGCGGCACCTCCGCCACCCGCCGGGCCAGGGCGGCGTAATCCACGACGTTGTCCACGAAGGCCTCGGAAAGGGCCTCCCAGAGATCTTCCCGGGCCACGGGCCGGGCGGCTTCCGGCGGCGCCACGGACGCTCAGTGCCCTCGCCCCCCGGCCCGGCCGGCCAGGTATTCGGCGAACAGCTCGTCCTCGATGGCCAGCCCGTTCCCCGCCTTGGTCAGGATGCCGGCCCGCTTGAGCTTTTCCAGGGCCGTGCGCACCTTGGCGATGGTGGGCGCGGCGCCGGGAATGGCAGCGAGGCGGGCCAGGGTTTCCCGGCCCAGGGGCGGCAGTCCCTGGGCGACGGCCAGCAGCACGCCCTGCTCGAAGGCGTCCAGGGTATGCAGCAGCGCCCGCCAGCCTGCCGCCTGGCGCTCGTCCGCCATGAAATGGGCGAGGCCGGCATCGGTATTGATGACGCCTTCCGCCGACATGGCCTTGACGATATCCCGCAGCAGGGCCGGCTTGTAGCCAATGCGGGCGAAGAGCCGGCGCAGGTCCTCCAGCCGGGGCGCCCGGCCCTGGTGCACCTCGGCGAAATGGCCGGTGAGCTGCACCAGGTATTCGTCCCCCAGCACGGGGAAGGTCAGCATCTGGGCGAACTGGTACATGGGCGCCCCCACCGTCGCCATGAGCCGCGCCAGGCCCTCCTGGGAGGAGCCGGTGAGCACCGCCTCCACCTGCGCCTGGCGCTTGTGCAGCACCGCCCGCAGGGTGGCCAGCAGGTCGTTGCCGTTGGGCAGGTCGCCCAGGGTCTGGGCCTCGTCCAGAAGCAGCAGCACCTTGCCGCCCCGCTCCAGGGACAAGCGCGCCACCAGGGCATCCAGCCGCAGGGCCGGCGCCTCGGGCAGGGGGCGGCGCTGGGGCGCCTCCCCCAGGTCGATGCTGGCCCCCAAGGCGCCCACCTTCTTCACCGGCGTACGGGCCAGCCGACCCACCGCCCCGGCGGGCACCCGCAGGTCGTCCAGGGCTTCCTCCAGGGCATGGTTGATGGCCTCCAGGGGCGCCCCCTTGTGCAGCCAGAGATCGGCATACACCGGCAGGATGTCCGCCGCCCGCGCCGCCGGCGCCAGATCGTTGTCCAGGAACCAGGTCTTGCCCACCCGGCGCGGCGCAAAAAGCGCCAGGGGCCGCCCCGGCTGCGCCGCCAGCAGCGCCAGGTAGCTGCGGGCCAGTTCCGGGCGGTGTACGTCGATGTCGTCAAAGCTGGCCATGGCGCCCCTTGGGGTAATTTGCGGCTTGTTGTCGAAAAAACAGCAATTGCCAAATTACACCCAACGGCCCGCAAACGGCAAGCCCGCCATGCCGGCCGCATCGGCAACGTTTAGAATCCACCCACCCTCAACTCAAGGAGAATCCCATGCAGCGCACGCTTCTCGCCCTCGGCCTCGCCACTGCCAGCCTCGCCGTCCAGGCCGCCGGCTTCACCCTGGAAAGCCCGGACATCAAGCCCAAGGGCGCCATCAAGAAGGAACAGGTGTTCAACGGCTTCGGCTGCACCGGCGACAACGTCTCCCCGGCCCTGGCCTGGAAGAACCCGCCCGCCGGCACCAAGAGCTTCGCCCTCCTGGTGCACGACCCCGACGCCCCCACCGGCGGCAGCGGCTGGTGGCACTGGGTGGTCATCAACCTGCCCGCCACCGCCGACAAGCTCGCCGCCGGCGCCGGCAAGGCCGACGGCAGCGCCCTGCCCTCCGGCGCCGCCCAGGTGAACACCGACTTCGGCGGCCCCGGCTGGGGCGGCCCCTGCCCCCCCGTCGGCGACAAGCCCCACCGCTACAACTTCAGCCTCCACGCCCTCAAGGTGGAAAAGCTCGACCTCCCCCCCGGCGCCACCGCCGCCCTGGCCGGCTACATGATCAACGCCAACAGCCTGGGCAAGGCCACCCTCACCGGCACCTACGGCCGCAGCAAATAAGCCCGGCCCCGGGGTGCCCGGCGGGCACCCTGCTTGCCGCCGGCATGCCGAACGGGTAATCTCGGCGGCATTTCCCAGGGGGCACGCACCGTTGGGCGGTAATGTTGAGAAAACCGTGGTCTGTCAGCGAACAGTCTGTCCCCGAATAGCCCGGGTTAGTAGGGACTCAAACTCCCGATTAAGCCCTGATTAACTTGCGTCCGAGTTACAGGCCACCCGCCACCACCACCATGGAAGTCCTCTTTGAAATCCTGTTCCAGATTCTTGTTGGCATCCTGGAGGTGTGCGCCGAGTTGCTGTTGCAGGTGGTCGGCGAAGCCCTGGTCGAGTGGATTGGCCACGGCATCAAGCGGATACTGGGCCGCCACGGGCCGGCGGATTCGCGTCTGGCGGCCCTGGGTTACGGGCTTGCCGGGGCCGCCGCCGGCGGTGTGAGCCTGTGGCTGGTACCGGCGCTGTTCATCGAGGCCGGCTGGCTACGGTTGGCGAACCTGCTGCTGACGCCCTTGGCGGCGGGGCTGTTCATGGCCTGGATGGGGCGCCTGCGCAGGCGCCGTGGGAAAGAGACCCTCCTGCTCGAGGGTTTCGCCTGCGGTTTCTGTTTCGCCCTGGCCATGGCTGCGGTACGCTATGCTTTTGGCAAGTAGGAGGCCGGCCCGCCCGGCCAATCCCGGGAAGGAGGACGACATGGCCGATGAAACGCATCCGATCCAGGCTGTCTGCGCGGTGGCCAAGGACGTGGTTTCCGTGTTGCGGGACGGGGTGATCTTTTTGCTCTTCATCCTCCTGCTGTTCGCGCCGGGGACGATCAACAAGCGGCTGACGGAGGCCGGGTTCACCAAGGGTTCGGTGGCCGGATTCGAGTGGGAAGCGCAGATCAAGTCCGCCACCGAGACGACCAAGACGGCGGGGCAGACGGTGGTGCAGGCGGCGGAGAATTACGATGCGCTGATCGAGCGGTTGGCGGAGCTGGAAAAGCGGGTGACGGACACTTCCGTGCAATCGGCCCTGAAGAGCATCGGGGCGGAGGCGGCGACGTCGCGCTCGGAGCTGGCCACCGCCGACCAGGCGATCAAGCGCAGCCTGGCGGTGCAGCAGCAGATCGTGACGCAGGTGGCGCCGGCGGCGGTGGCGGATACGGGCTGGCTGTTCCTGGGCAAGGTGAATGAGGAGAAGACGGCCTGGGCGCCCGGCTCGCCCCAGACGGTCAACGCCACGGACCCGGCCCTGCCCCGGGGAACGAAGCTGGTGGTCCGGGACGACGTTTATCTGCGGGGCGACGCCCCCGCCAACGCCCGGGCTTCCGCCCCGGTGCTGGCGGTGGGCAAGGTGGGCGACACCATGGAGGTGCTGGCGGTGGATTATTCCCATGCCCGGGGTGGCGGCTGGTTCGTGTGGGCGAAGGTGCGCCGTGGCTGACCCCGCCGCAACCCCTGCCCCGCCCTACTACGCCGTGATCTTCACGTCGGTGCGCCACGACGGCGACGCCGGCTACGCCGAGGCGGCGCAGCAGATGCTGGAACTCGCCCGGCAGCAGCCGGGCTTCCTCGGTTTCGAGAGCGCCCGCCAGGAGATCGGCATTTCGGTTTCGTACTGGGCAAGCCTGGAGGCGATCCGGGCCTGGAAGGAGAACGCCGCCCACCGGGCGGCCCAGGGCCGCGCCCGGGAGTGGTACGCTGCCTTTCGCGTGCGGGTGTGCCGGGTGGAGCGGGAATACGGTTTCTGAACGGGGCAATTGGGCAGGGAGGCGGCCATGGCGGAACACGAGGCGCAGGTTGAATATCTGTACAAGGAATACGAGCGGCTGCAGGGGGTGGTGAATGCCTACTCCCATAGCTCCTTCGACGATTTCAAGCTCCTCGGCGCCCTCGGCGTGGTGCTCGGCTGGGAACCCCTGGCGTCGGCGACCTTGAAGCCCGCCAGCGCGGCGGATACCTACCCTTACCTGCTCCTGGGTGGCTTTCTGGCGGTGCTGGTGATTTCGGCCGTGATCGCGGTACGCGACCTGCTCAAGCAATCCCTGATGATCTTCAACCATCTGCAATTGAAGGATTACGAGCGGGAGCTACGCGCGCTCCTGGGTCAGGAGGGGCGCGGCACCTTCTGCGGCACCGACCGCTGGGCGGCGTGGTTCAACGGCAAGCATGCGCGGGTGGCGGGCTACTTCTACCGGCTGTATTCCCTGGCTCTCATCGGCTTTCCCACCGCCATCCTGGCGCTGCAGCCGGCGAGCCGCTGGCTGGCGCTGATCTACCTGGCGGCGGCCCTGGTGGTCACGGTCTTTCCCACGGGGGCCATGCGCATCCTGTACGGCGAGTTCGCCGCCGGGGGTGCACGGGAAACGCTGCCAACCATGAAATAGTTGCTTGACAACCGCCCTTGATTCCCCAGGCCCGGACGCCTATAAATGAAGCAGGTGGCCACCGACAACATTTCGCAAGGCCGCCATAAAAAACCACAATCCTCCAACCGCCCAAGGCGGTTCCCTGACAATCATATCTGGCGTTGATTGCCGAAGGAGGAAGACATGCTTTCCCTGCAAGACGTTCTCGACTATTGCGACCTCGACCGTGGCGAGATCGAGGCGGTAGCCGAGCATGAGCACGTTCCCCTGGCCGTGGCGGCCGAAATGGGGGAATCGTTATTGGGTTCGCCCGAGGGTGTGCTCCGGCTCCATGCCATGATCGTGGATAACATGGAGCATGCGATGGAGTGTGGCGCCTTCGAGCATATGAATGAACTGGCTGGCGTTTATCGGCACTTGCAGCGGACCCACCCGCTGCCCGGCGTCGCCAGCCCCTGAATCCTCCCCCTCGAGGATCGGCCGGCATGCCAGCCGGCCCTGACCCGGCTCCTGCAGCCGGGTTTTTTCTGCTACTGCTTGTCCCAGAGGCCGTGTTCGACGGCGTAGAGGGCGGCCTGGACGCGGCTGTTGAGGCCGAGCTTCTTGAAGATGTTCTGGATGTGGATCTTGACCGTGCTTTCGGCCAGAGCCAGGCGGCGGGCGATTTCCTTGTTGGTGTCGCCCCGGGCCAGGCAGACGAGGATTTCCTTCTCGCGGGGGGAGAGCTTGTCCCGCTCGCCGGCCGGCGCCGGTTCCGGACGGGCCTGAAGGCGCACGTCGCGCACCAGGCGGGTGGTCATCTGGGGAGAGATGACGGATTCCCCTTTCGCCACCCGGCGCAGGGCATCCACCAGGGATTCCATGTCGATGTTCTTGAGCAGGTAGCCGGCGGCTCCGGCTTTCAGGCAGGCCACGAGGTCGTCGGTATCCTCGGAGACGGTGAGCATGAGAACACGGGCGGCGGGCACCGCCTCGACGATGAAGCCGACCGCTTCGCGGCCGGAGACGCCGGGCATGTGCAGGTCCATGAGGACGATGTCGGGGCGCAGCGACTGGGCGCGCTTGACGCCCTCCAGCCCGTCCGCCACCTCGTCCACCACCTCGAATTCGGGGTGGCGCTGCAGCAGGGATTTGATGCCCCGGCTGAAGAGGACGTGGTCGTCGACGATGAGAACCCGGATCTTCTGCTCCATGTTTCCTTTTCTCCTTGCTACCTCAAAGCGCCAGGACGACGCGGGTGCCCTGCCCCGGGGCGGATTCGACGGTGCACTGCCCCCCCACCCGGCGGGCGCGCTCCTGCATGATCTTGAGGCCGACATGGCGGCCGCTCGGGTCGTTGCTGCCGCCGGCGTCGAAGCCGACGCCGTTGTCGCTGACGGCGATGACCGTTCCCTCGGGCTTTCGCTCCACCGTGACCTCCACCTGGCTGGCCAGGGCGTGCTTCCTGATGTTGGAGAGGGATTCCTGGACGATGTGCATGACCTGCACCTGCTCGTCGGGTGCCAGGGGCGCCCGCTTGCCGCTGATGTGCAGGGCGGTGGCGATGCCGGTCTGCCCCTCGAAGCGCTCCAGGCTGTGGCGGATGGCGGCGTCCAGGTCGGCCTGGGAGACGCGGGTGCGGAAGTGGACGAGGAGTTCGCGGATGTCCTCGTAGCTCTCCTTCACCCCTTCGCGGATCTGGTCCACGGTGCCCTGGATTTCTTCGGGCCGGTTCTTGTCCAGGGAATCCTGGAGGAGCTGCACCTGGATGTTGAGGAAGGCGAGGCCCTGGGCGATGGAGTCGTGGAGCTCCTGGGCCAGCAGGTTGCGTTCCTCGGAAATGGCCAGCTCCCGGTCCCGGGAGCGCAGGCGCTGGTTCTCGACGGCGACGCCGAGGTGCTGGCCGAGGGTTTCCAGGAGGTGGATCTCGGCCTTGCTGAACTGCCGGTCGTCGGTAAAGAAGAGGTTGTAGATGCCCAGCACCTGCTTGTTGTGGCTGATGGTGAAGGCGGTGGTGGTGCGCAGCCCTTCCTGGGCGCAGTCGTATCGGCTGACGCCGGATTGGGGCGAGCGCATGTCGACGACCACGGAGACCTCCCGGGCGAGGGCGTCGCCACAGGCGCATTCGCCATAGCGGATGGCCTGCTCGCAGCCGACGAACTCCTGGGAGAGGCCCTCATGGGCCACCAGGAACATTTCGTCGGTTTCGCCGGAGCACAGCCGCACCGATCCGGCGGCGGCCTGGGTGGCGGCGCGGACCCGCTGCAGGAAGCCGGCGCAGAGGGTGTCGATGCTGGCCGGATCGTTGAGGAAGGCGGTCACTTCGTAGAGCAGGCCCAGTTCCAGGTTGCGCTCTTCCAGGCTGCCGGTCTTGGCGCGTACCCGGTCTTCCAGGGTGCCGTAGAGTTGCTGCAGGTGTTCGGCCATGCGATTGAAGCCGTGGGTGACGACGCCGAATTCGTCCCGGGTTTCCACCGGCAGGCGAACGCTGAAGTCGTCGCCGGCCATGCGCCGGATGCCTTCGTAGAGCTGGTCCAGGGGCCGCACCACGAGGACGAAGATGAAGCGGATGAGGATGGCGGTGCCCACCAGGGCAAGGGCCAGCAACACGATCTGGACGGTGCGCAGGAGGTTGGTGTTGAAGGTGTAGTTGTGCTCCATGCGCAGCACCAGGGCGTCGATTTCGGCGACGAAGCCGGGCACCCACTGGCCGTAGCGGGCGGCGATCCGGCGGCGCTGGCCGTCCTCGGCGGCGCCCAGGTAGTCTTCAAGCAGCGGGCGGCCGGTGTCGTGCCAGGTAGCGAGCACGGCGGCCATGCCTTCGAGCACATCGGCGTCGCGAGGGGGCGCCATGGGGCGGGCGGGGTCCCCCTGCTGCAGCCCGCGCAGGACCTGTTCGAAGCGCGTCATCTCGGCCCGCATTTCCGCCGCCACGGCGCTGTCCAGGCGCTGTTCGCCGAGGCCCCGCAGGGCCAGGAAACCGAGGCGATAGGAGCGCATGCGCTGGCTGCCGGCGTCGTTGATGGCGGCCGCGCTGCCTTCGAGCTGCCAGGACACCAGCAGGGTGGTGCCGATGGCGACCACCGCCGCGATGAAGAAGAGCATGAGCAGACCGGTGATCTTCGTGGACAGCCGCTGGGGGCTTTCCAGGCTGAAGGCGTTCGGGTGGGGGTCGCTCATGGCGCTTTACCTCGCCGCTGGACGAAAAACCCCCCGCCCGGAGGCGAGGGGAAGGGAGGTCCACGGTACCCACCGTGGGGGGGGAACCAGCACTGGTCAGGCCCGGCGCTTCATGCGCACGATCTGGTAGGCGCGGCCCAGGTAGTTGATCGGGGCGGTCAGGACGTGCACCAGCCGGGTGAAGGGGAAGAGCAGGAAGACCGTCATGCCCAGCAGCATGTGGAACTTGAACACCGGGTCCACATTGGCCAGCAGTTCCGGCTGCGGGCTCAGGGTGAGGATGCTCTGCACCCACTGGGAGAGGGCGATCATCACTTCCGGGTTGCCGTGGTTGGCGTGGCCCACCGAGACGGGGATGGTGGAAAGGCCCGCCAGCAGCGTCACCATCAGCCAGGAGAGGATGAAGATGTCGGAGTAGCGGCTGCCGGCACGGACCCGGGGGTTGAACATGCGGCGCAGCCACAGGATGGCGCCGCCGATCAGGCACATCAGGCCGAACACGGTGCCGGCGGAGATGGCCAGCCACTGGTGCTGCATGTCGGACACGCCCATCGCCAGCCAGAGGCCGTGGGGCAGCACCAGGCCGGCGAAGTGGCCGGCAAAGATCATCAGGATGCCGATATGGAAGAAGTTGCTGGCCAGCACCATGTTGGCGTTGGACAGAAGCTGGGTGGAATCGGTCTTCCAGGTGTATTGCTCGGCGTCGTAGCGGATCCAGCTGCCCACGACGAAAACCGTCAGGGCGATGTACGGATACACCGCGAAGATAAGCTTGTGCAGGAAATCCATGTTCGTTTTCTCCTCAGGCTGCCAGCTTCACCAGCGAGCCGTGGTTGTCGATGATGCGGATGAGGGCGGCGTAGGGGCTGCCGGCCTTTTCCAGATTGGCGGCGATGACCTTGAGCACCTTGCCGGCATCGCCGAGGAAGACCTTGGCCTCGTCTTCCCGCAGCTCGGAGACGAACTCCAGGAGCAGGGGCAGGAAGTCGGGCAGCTCGGTTTCCGCATGGCCGTAGCCGTAGGTCTTGAGGTACTCGGTGAGGTCGATGAGGGCCGGACCGCGGGTCTTTTCCTCGCCGAAGATGTGGTGCGTCAGGTGCAGGCTGTGCTCGGCCGTGAGGTCGAAGGTCTGCACGTAGCGCGCCTGGGCCTCGGTGGCGTCGAGCGCGAGCAGGGACTCGACGAACAGGGCGATGGCCAGCCGCTCCTCCGGGGAGAAGACCTGGTCCCGGTCGAGGCCGAGGACCAGATCCCGGGCGCCGCCCGGCCCCGCCTCGGCCACCGCCTGGCGCAGTTCCGCCAGGAGGTCGTCGGAGGGGTAGTCGAGCAGCGCCGACAAGAACTTGAAGACTTGCATGGCGCTCTCCTCAGTAGTCCTTCGGCGTGGCGAAGGGGGCCAGTTCGCGGGGCTCGATGGTCTCCTTGCGCCGCTCCGGGAAGAGGGAGTGCATGGAGATGCCGGGCGAGGAATCGTTGCCGAAGGTGAAGCCGTTCTGGCCCTGGTGGCCGTGGTAATCCTCGATCTGCATTTCCTGGTGGGCGGTCGGGATGACGAAACGGTCTTCGTAGTTGGCGATGGCCAGGTAGCGGTACATCTCCTTGGCCTGGGCCTCGGTGATGCCAGCAGCGACCAGGGGCCGGGTGTCCGGCGTGCCTTCGACGTGGATCGAGCGCTGGTAGGAGCGCATGGCGATCATGCGATTCAGCGCCGAGACGATGTACTCCTCGCGGCCGGCGGTGAGCAGGTTGGCCAGGTACTTGACCGGCAGGCGCATGGCTTCGGCCTTGGGAATGCAGCCGTCCGACTCGGTGGGCAGCTTCTTCTGGTCGATCTGGGACTGCACCGGGGAGAGCGGCGGCACGTACCAGATCATCGGCAGGGTGCGGAACTCGGGGTGCAGCGGGAAGGCGATCTTCCACTCGACGGCCATCTTGTAGATGGGCGACTTTTGCGCCGCGTCGATCCAGGACTGCGGGATGCCGTCCTTCTTGGCCTGCTCGATGACCTTCGGATCGAAGGGGTCGACGAACATGTCCAGATGGGCCTTGTAGAGGTCCTGGTCGTTGTCGGTGCTGGCGGCGTCGAGAACCTTGTCGGCGTCGTAGAGGATGATGCCGTTGTAGCGGATGCGGCCGACGCAGGATTCGGAACAGACCGTGGGCAGGCCGGATTCGACACGGGGGTAGCAGCCGATGCACTTTTCGGCCTTGGACGATTCCCAGTTGAAGAAGACCTTCTTGTAGGGGCAGCCGGAAACGCACATGCGCCAGCCGCGGCAGCGGTCCTGGTCGGCCAGGACGATGCCGTCTTCCTCACGCTTGTAGATGGCGCCGGAGGGGCAGGAGGCGACGCAGGCCGGGTTCATGCAGTGGTTGCAGATGCGCGGCAGGTAGAGGTGGAAGGTGTTCTCGAACTGCTTGTAGATTTCCTTCTCCATGTTGGAGAAGTTCTGGTCCTTGGCCCGCTTGTGGAACTCGCCGGCCAGGTCGTCTTCCCAGTTCGGGCCCCAGGTGATCTTGTCCATCTTCTCGCCGGTGATGAGCGAGATCGGGCGGGCCGTCGGCGCCGCCTCGGACAGGGGCGCGTTCTGCAGACGGGCGTGGTCGTAGGTGAAGGGCTCGTAGTAGTCGTCGATCTGCGGCATGTTGGGGTTGGCGAAGATCTGGACGATCTTCTTCAGCTTGCCGCCGGCCTTCAGTTCCAGCTTGCCATTGATCTTGGTCCAGCCGCCCTTCCACTTCTCCTGGTTTTCCCATTCCTTGGGATAGCCGATGCCAGGCTTGGATTCCACGTTATTGAACCAGACGTATTCGACCCCCTTGCGGTTGGTCCACACGTTCTTGCAGGTGACCGAGCAGGTGTGGCAGCCGATGCACTTGTCCAGGTTGAACACCATCGCGAATTGAGCGCGAATTTTCATTTCATTCTCCTAATGTCGGTTACCGTGACGCTCAGCGCTTGCCGATGCCCTTGGGGTTGCGTTGGGCTTCGCGCTCCGGCGTCAGCGGGCGCTCCAGCCAGTCGATGGACTGGTCCTCGACCTTGTGCAGGACGACCTGTTCGTCGCGGTTGCAGCCGACGGTGCCGTAGTAGTTGAAGCCGTAGGCCAGCTGGGCGTAGCCGCCGACCATGTTGGTGGGCTTGACCACCACGCGGGTCACCGAGTTGAGGATGCCGCCCCGCTTGTTGGTGGAGGGCGAACCCGGCACGTTCACGTTCTTTTCCTGGGCGTGGTACATCAGGGCCATGCCGCGGGGCACGCGCTGGGAGACCACCGCCCGGGCCATGGTGGCGCCGTTGGCGTTGATGGCTTCGACCCAGTCGTTGTCCTCGATGCCCACCGACTTGGCGTCGTCCTCGGCCACCCAGATGTAGGGGCCGCCGCGGAAGAGCGTCAGCATGCGCAGGTTGTCCTGGTAGCTGGAGTGGATACCCCACTTGGAGTGCGGGGTGATCCAGGACAGCGTCAGGTGCGGCTTGGCCTTCACGGCGGCGGGCACGGTGTGGTGTGCCTTCAAATCGACCGGCGGCTTGAAGGTGCAGAAGCCTTCGCCGAAATCGAGGAACCACTCGTGATCCTGGTAGAAGTGGGCACGGCCGGTCAGGGTGCGGAACGGGATGTGCTCATGGATGTTGGTGTAGCCGGCGGTGTAGGACACGGTCTCCGACTCGATGCCGGACCAGGTGGGCGCGGTGATGATCTTGCGCGGCTGGGCGACGATGTCGCGGAAGGTGATCTTGTCCTCGTGGCGGCCGGCGTAGAGGTGGTGGTGGTCGATGCCGGTCTTCTTGGACAGCGCGGTCCAGGACTTGTGGGCGACCTCGCCGTTGGTTTCCGGCGCCATGCGCATCACCGAGTCGCAGACGGAAATGTCCTCTTCCAGGGACGGCATGCCCTTGGAGACGCCTTCCACCTGTACCGTCTTGTTGAGGACGGCCAGTTCCTTGTACTCGTGCTCGGTGTTCCAGTCGATGCCCTTGACGTTGTTGCCGATCTTGGTCATCAGGGGGCCCAGCGCGATGTACTTGTTGAAGGTCTGGCCGTAGTCCCGCTCGACGACCTTGATGGCGGCCATGGTCTTGCCCGGGATGGGGTCGCACTCGCCCTTCTTCCAGTTCTTGACCTGGCCGAACGGCTGGGCCAGTTCCATGGCGGAGTCGTGCTGCATGGGCAGCGCCACCAGGTCCTTCTTGACGCCCAGGTGCTTGGCGGCCAGGCCGGAGAAGGTCTTGGCCAGGGTCTTGAAGATCTGCCAGTCGGACTTGGATTCCCAGCCCGGAGTGACCGCTTCGCCCAGGGGGTGGATGAAGGGGTGCATGTCCGTGGTATTGAGGTCGTTCTTCTCGTACCAGGTGGCGGTCGGCAGCACGATGTCC
>JRYJ01000298.1_pt1 | contig 102122 bp, 98 predicted proteins | sample 235371 | NCBI WGS metagenome assembly JRYJ01 (sample SAMN03074219, study PRJNA261477) | activated sludge metagenome | biome: Wastewater Treatment Plant; feature: Wastewater; material: Activated sludge; isolation source: activated biomass of a wastewater treatment plant treating hydrocarbon... ... | reverse complement strand
ACCGGTTGACCGGGAGGATTCGCCGGCTCCAGGAGTTTGGTAACCCACCCGTCTTTGCTTTGGACAAGCCCGATGAGCCCCGAGAAGGTGCTCACACCAGTGACGCCGGTCAGCTGATTGGTGCCGCTCGCCTGTCCGCAGTCACCGACGCCGACCACGCAGACCGTGGCATTGGAAACATCGACCAGATCGTTTTCCCAACAATTGACGGTGCTGACAGTCTGGTCGCAACTCGAGCTGGCCAACATTACGGAGTCTTTCATGCCGACAAAGTATTGGGTCGATGTGTCAGTCTTGTCGGCACCGCCGTAGTAGCGGCCGCTTCCGGCAAAGACCCATACGTTGGCCGCATCGTCTAGTGTGACACCGGGAGCGGCCGCAACAGGTCCCATTTCCGCACCAGACAGGAACGTGTCGAGCATTTCCGTCGGCACACGGTTCCCACCCGAGAGGATGCCCCATTGCGCCGGGTTCGTTTCCTCCCCGAACGGCACAGGGCTCCCGGCAACGCGACCGGGCCCCATCGTCAAACGATAGATCTTCCCACGCCAGGGCAGCGAGCCGTCATCAATGACGCGGCCGAAGTACACGGCGTCGTGCCGATAGTCCAGGTTCTTGTCGAAAGAGGTCATGTCGCCGATGAAGGAGTTCCACGAACCCACAGAAAATGTGGTCGCAAGACTCCCGGTGGCCAAGTTCACAACGAAAAGTTTTGCACTTTGCGACACCGTCGCACCATAACCGGTGGGCCCTGAACCGACAACCATAAACCACTTGGCATTTGTATTGCTCGTCTTGACGTCAGCCCCGGGGTTCACCCGAACCACGGCCGGTACACTGGTCGCCAATCCGAGGTCCGATCTGCTGAAGGACCAGAGCAACTTCGGTGACGTCGGGACCGTCACGTCCAGCGCAAAATACGCGCTGTAGAACGTGTAGTCGGTTCCGCCGATATTCACAATCAAGGGCGGGGCGCCATTTCCCGCGGTACAGGCGCCGCAGCTGCCGCCCATGCGGAATCCACCGATGAGCACGGTCCCCCACCCATTGGGATGATCGGTATCAGCCGTGAAGATCCGTGCATCGACTACTTTTAGAGGCAGATCGACGAAATTAAGTATGCTGGTAATCCGCGCGGCTCAAGAACTCGAGTTGAGGAAGCAGCTCATAGGGAACAAATCCCCAGAGTTCATCTCCGAGCGGCAAACCCGTCGAATTATCGTTGGGACCGGTCGTAAACCACCCATGCTCTGTCTTATTGCTGGGTGCGGACGCACTGGTATCGTCACCCGGGTGATAATAACCTGCGTTAAACGCATGGAGCATCCCATCATTGCCACCGACATACGCAACCTGTTGCCGGTTGCGATACTTTACGAGATAGTCGGTATAGCTGCTATCGCCGTAGATGACGTCATATCGATCCTTGGGAGCGGCGACAATCGTCGGTGTCGAATGAATGACGTCGCCAAGCTTCCAGACCTTCAGGGTTCCGCTGCCAGGAGGAACCTGGAGCTTCCGATCTCGAGTCGTCGCCTGTTCAGCGCATGTACTCGGATCGCAGCCTCTCACGAAATTGATGATCTTTGTGCCCTCGGTGCTGCTTGCCGCCCGCAAATATGGCCGCAGGGTCGGCTCATTTGCCGTGCTGAAAGCTATCTGTTCGCCCGAATCCACGACACCGTCGTGATCCGAGTCCACCCAGGTATAGAGTGTACGGGTCGCTGCATCTCTCAAAGCCAGTTGCTTTCCCGCTTCCCAGATGGGGCGAATATCACTCAATAACTGGTTGCACGGAGAACAATCAGAAGTATTGACGACGTTGTCGCCGTTGATGTCGTTCGGCAGCCCGTCGCCGTCAGTGTCCACATACTTGTCCACTTTGACCAGGTTGGTTGAGATATCGAACCTGGTCTTGATGATCTTATCGACCTTGTAGTCCAGTCGGCCGTCCTGATCCGAATCCTCGCGGGTATTGCCGAAGGTATCGATAAACAGGGACTGCGTGTATCCGGTCCACCTGACATCGTTCAGCGTCATTGGTTCGATGGTGCTGGGATAGAAGTATGACTGGTATAGCGCACCTTCACCGGTTGACGCAGTCGCGAGCACAGACACGGAAGAGCCCGAGGAACTCCTTCTCAAGATGCTGGCGATCGTTGCCAACAGTTTGTCTTGCAGATCGTCCACGTTGGACGATTCAAAGTAGGCGTCCGGGATGCCGTCCGGCGTGGAGGAACCGGTATAATTGTTCTCTCTATCCCACTCATTTGTCTGCGGAATCCCGTCGTTGTTGCTGTCGTCGAACGCACCAAGCCTGGCGGTTTGTGCAAGAATACCTCGCCCATTTATGTTTCCAAATGCAAAGAACGTATAAACCGTGAGGTTCTGGGTTCCGCTCAGGCAATGCCCCGTCACCGCTAGTTGAGGAATCGTGCCGTCAGCGCTTCCGTTGCAGGGGCGGAGGTCGGTCGTATGGGCCCAATAGGCCACGTCATCGAGGAAATGACTCCCGCTGTCGGCATAATCGGTCTTATGTTCCGCGAGCAGGTCGCTGAAGGGTGTGGCCGCATTGGTGTTGCAGGTACCATTGATTGGACGAGGAGGCGCGCCGGCGTCACTCCCATTACAGTGGACGCCATGGTGCGTATGGCCGAAGTCCTGAATCGCGGCAGGGACGTTTTGATCCTGCGTCGGTTCGCCGTCTGTAAAGATGATCACGAATGTCCGGCAGCAGTTCACGACCTGCGAAGTCGACGCCCATGGCGGCGTGTGGTTGCTGCCGAAGAAGTAGGGATCACGGCCACAGGCGCTGGCAATGTACCCCGAGGGACAGCTTTCTCCGCCGCCCAAAGCCGAAATTTCGCTCGTCCCAATTGAGCCCACTCCGTTCGTGGCGAAGTTTGTGCCATTGGACACGCCACCCGCGAACGCAATGGGATAGACATAGTTACTGGGGTCATAGGTTGAGTTGATCTGTGCAACATATCGCGCAGTTTCATAGAGCGACTCGCTCAGCGGCGTCCAGGTCGATGGAAACGACTCCTGTACTGCATCGACCATGGCGGCTGTGTTAGTAGTGAAGGTTTCTACTCCCGACCCTGACCAATCGATCGACTGTCGAGCACCTACCCCCACTAGCATTCGAGCGCCTTGGCTTGACGACTTGAATTCCATTAGCCCAAAGCGGGCCTTGGGACCGATCTGCTGAATGACGCCTGTCGGCTCGGTGGTATAGCCGATCTTCAGTTCGTACTTCCTGACGCTGTAGGAGTCGTTACAGTTGTTATTGAATGAAGTGTCGTCCTCTACGCAAAAATAGGCTGCATCGGTATGGATGGAAATCGTACCGGGATTCCCGGTCCGGTCAGCCGACGGAATGCGTCCAACATAAGTATTGGCTCCCGTTCCTCCACCATAGTTGACGTCGGCGCGTTCCGTGCTGGTCCCGGTCGCCTGTGCACGCACGGTTTTCAAGGCAGGCGTCCCATTAGCCGGGCACGTCCCATCAGCTGCACGAGCCACGAAGCAGTCTCCGCCGTTCATTGAGCGCTTGACGGCATCGAACCGGCGAAACGTCGCCCAGTTCAAGAAGTTTCCATCCCACTCCGTATTAGGGCAGGCCGTATCCAGAGCTGTTTTGGCCGTCCCGTTCTCGAACCTGGTATCGGTTGTGTCATAAACGTAGCAACGCATCGGATCGAAGTAACCGGAATACCGGGTCGTATTCGTCCAGGTCGTGGTCGTGGAGGTTGAACCATTGGACAGAACTCCGCAGGCCGTGGATTCGCACGCCCGGTTACTCATACTGCCCGAATTGTCCATGATGATGATGATGTTGGGTGTCGTGGCCGTCGAAACGAACGGGGGTACCGACGTATAGTCGGCATTCGAGACCACAGCGTTGGCCTGGCCTGATCCGAAGATCACACCGCCAGCCAGGAGCGAGAGGGCAGCGAGCGTTTGGCGCATCATGTTCACTTCCTCCTTATCTCAAACAGGACAACAGCCGGTACGGCTACGAGTTGAGACAGGACCTCCCGAGATTCATTGCGGCAATTTCACCACCATCTTATCGATGTGGCCTTCTTTCAAATGAAAGGTTGCGACGGAGCTTGGGATAATGCGCTCCAGCTCCAATGGTTGCCCCTTATGATTGACCACAATTGCGTCGGCTTTGATGACGTACATCCGACCGTCGATGCGGATTGTAGTTCCGTGCAGGTCTTCGATGGTCCCGGTCTGGAACCCGGCGGTGGAGAACGGCATTTCGACCTGCGATTGCGCCGAGATGCTAGCCGTGAATGCAGGGAGAAACGCCAAGAGGCTCGACAGGACGCACGCGAATAGGATGACTTTGTTTCGTGTCGTCATCTTCGGACCTCCTAGAACTTCTTGATACAGGTATCGTTCAAGGTGCAGGCGTAAATCGAAGTGACCGTGCTGCTCGCTCCCGTGGCGGCATTGGAGGCTACACAAGTAATACGGTACACGACCTCTTGCGTGGGAGTTCCTGCCTTCTGGCGGGCATAGAGCCGGTCGATATCGGCCCTCACGTTGATTCCCGGTATGTTCGTGAGAATAAGGTTCGGTGCTGCCGTCGCGGTGTCATTAAAGTTTTCCGACGGCGTGTTGGCGGACGCGGGGGGAGGCAACAGAAAACCCATGATCTCTGCGTTGAGGGTGGCATAATTGCCAGCCGGCACTGGTCCCGGCGGTACCGCGTCATCCTTGTACGAAAGTGGCACTACTCCAGAATTGGTAATCGTCTGCTGAATGATATTGGCCGACGTGCCTTCACAGGCGTCTGCGGCCGCGACGACGGCTTCGCCCTCGCGAAAGAAACCAGCCATACGGTTTTCCAGGCCCGTTACCGTGATGGCTGCGATTCCGAGCACCGACATCAGCAATAACATCAAGAGTACGGTAAGGAGCGCAATCCCTTCCTGCCTCGACAGCACGTGATGTTCGTCTCTGTCTCTCATACATGCCCCGTTCCGCAACACTTGGTTCACTGCTAAAGATTCCGCGGCTGAATGGTCCTCGTGAGGGCACGCCGTCGAATCTGCCGGTAACTCGTGGGATCGTACCCAGGATCGGTCGCCGGATCGTGATCACCCACGACGATTGCGGCGTTCGTATTCACAGCACTGGTCCCCTTCTCATCCAACCCACTGGCCTGTGAATTCTGGCGGACGACGAGACTGAGTTGAATGAGCTTGATCTTATCGGGCGTCCACGGTGTGACCGCCCACGTATTGTTAGAGACGAAATCGCCCTGTGTAAATGTTGGGAAGCCCCCCGAACTCGACGCATCCTGATTGTCGATGATTCCGTTGGGAAGGGGGGGATTCCCACCGGCTGTATTGCACCCATCACAGGCATAGGTCAGTTGAAGGTCTTCCACGCCGTCGATGATAGGCACCCCATTCCTAACCAAACAGGGCAAATTGCTACCACACGTGGCTGGCGTATTCGTCACTACTTGATAGCGCACACATTGCAGCAAGTAGACTGGTGTGCCGGCCGGAAATTGAGCGTTGATGTTGTTTCCGGCACCAAATGAAATCGTCGTTGCTCCCACACTGGCCACGGTCTTGGCGTCCGAACCACCAATTGAAATGGTCGAGCCGGCGGCAAGGCCTTGGGCCACCATCGCACTGATTGCGGAAGCCGACATGCTGATGGAGTTGAAGGGCACGACCGGGTTGGGGGGTGTGCCACCGGCAGCAGCCGACAGGGCCCACCCTGTGGTATTCACGACCGGAACAACCGCGGACACTTGATCTGGCGCAGTATCAGGCCCTGCCGGCGCCTGATCCTGCGGCCTAAGGCCAACCGGTTTGGACATGGCTCCAACCGTCACCCCACATCCCGGCACCACGGCCGTGGCAGGATCCGAGGGATTGTAATTGTATCCAGCCAAACGCAACTCTCGAGTCATGAGATCCATGGCCAATCGAACGTTCTGCTGCGTATCCGCCACTTGGTTGTTGACCATGTTCGCTCGGTTGGAAGAGACCACGATGCTCAGGGCTGCCGCCACAATGACGAGGGTGATACCGACCGCCACCATCATTTCGATGATGGTGAACCCTTGCCTGTTTCGAAAGTGGTTGGACATGGTCGTCCCTTCAGGCCTCGCGTGTATTATTCCGGAGCAATGATGCTGTTGAAAGTCACGCTCTTGTTTCGACCGACATAGACATCGCTTTTCACCGTGCCGATCCAGTTGATCGTGACCGCCACGCTCATCCGATTCATCGTGGTGGTGCTCGTCGCCGGAGCCGGATCGATTCGAACGACTGTCACAACTCCTCGAGCGTTCGGCAATTGCGAATTCGCCACCATGGTCTGCCATTGCGCACAATCTCCGAGGGCCATGGTTTGGGTGCCCGCGTTTTGCGCGCAGGCCATGCTTGTGTCGATACCGTTGTAATCCAACGCCTGTTGCCGGTTGTTCTGGATGCGTTCCATCATGTCCGTAGCAAGGTTGGTGACGCGTGTGATCTCGCTCGCATCCACGTTCTTGCCCAGGGCCAAGCCTTGTATGCCGGCGAGGGAAAGTAATGCGACAGCCAAAATTCCCGCGGCAACCATGGCCTCCAGGAGGCTGAAGCCCCGTTCCGCCGCCCGTCGAATTTCAAGTTTTTTCGCTGGCTCGTACATCGCCTTTCCACTAGCTTAGGGACACGTGCTTTTCGCGCACCAATTGACCTTTCCCGACGGAGTCACCACAACCGAATAGGTGAGCCCTTGATCCGAGACAAGAGCCAACGTCTGGTTTGCGGCGGAACCGCTGAAACCCTGCTGAGTGAACTGAACGTTAGGCCCACCGGTGAAATTGACGACCGACCGCGCGAGGGTGACTGGAGGGAATACACCTCCGAAATTGAGCTGGACCCTTCCTGCCACCAGCGCAACCTGTACGTTCATCGCAATATTTCGAGTCATCGCGGTCATACGCGCCAAGTTCAGATTCCCAGCAAGTTCCGTAGTGGCTTGACGCAGTTGATACCGGGAATTCCACTGCATAAAGGTCGGGACCGCCATCATGGTCACGATTGCGATAATGACGCAGACAATCATCACCTCAACTAAGGTGAATCCCGACTGGTTTCGGACAACAAAAGATCGCTGGGTATGACGGTACACACACATGGCGACAGTTGTGTGAGCAAGTGCCATGCCGTTAATCCCGCACCGTTTGTGACACCTAACTTCTTGATAACACGAGCGTCGTCAACCAGCCAGAAAGTACAATTTCGAGCTTTTTTCGACGGACGGGGTGACAAATTTTGGCGTGGCAATGTCATAGAGCGAACAGTGCAATGACTAGAACCTATCTCAAAATNNATTTTGAGATAGGTTCTAGATTGGGAGCCCGCCCGGCTGACGGGGACTTCCTGATTCTCATGACCGATCTTGTCTGGACGTTAGGAACTGACTGAATACCCAGTTTCGGTTCTTGGTGAAAAGCATGCCGGAACCCCCATGGAGAAGCTCCAGAGAGTCCGACATTACGGCTGGAAAGAAAGAGGCAGGAATTACTTAATCGCTACTGCCCGCACTTGCTTATAGGTTGTGAGCCCCTGCAGGACCTTCTCGATGCCGTCTTGCACGAGTGTTCTCATGCCTTCGTCCTTCGCTTGGGCCAGCATCACGCTGGTTCGGGCGCGCGCCTGGATCAGGCCTTTCATCGCCCCCGACGCCACCATCAATTCGTGGATCGGAACACGTCCCCGATAACCGGTGTGATTGCAGACCTCGCAACCTCGTCCTCGATGCAGCACCATATCCGCGTGGTACTCGACGCCCGTCTGTTGCCATTCCTCGCTCCCATACGCCTGAACGAGCTCATTGTACTCCTCGCGCTCCGGGTGATAGCTCTCGCGACAGTTCGGGCAGATTCGCTTACACAACCGCATAGCCAGTACGCCGAGCATCGCATCGGAAAAGTTGAAGGGGTCGCATCCCAAGTCAAGCAACCGCACCACGGTTTCCACCGCGCTGTTAGTGTGGATAGTGCTGAACACGAGATGCCCGGTCAGTGAGGCTTCAATGGCGATATCCGCCGTTTCTTTGTCCCGCATCTCTCCGATCATGATGACGTCCGGATCGGCTCGCAGGAAGGCCCGCATCGTGGCGGCAAACGTCAGTCCGATTTTCGGATGGACCTGAACCTGCCGCAATCCATCCTGCGTGATTTCGATGGGGTCTTCCGCGGTCCAGATTTTCCGTTCATCCGTATTGATGGAGGCAAGGATTGCGTGCAGGGTGGTGGTCTTTCCGGACCCGGTCGGACCGGCGCACAGCACGATCCCATGCGGTTTCTGGGCGAGGTCTTCGACCAACTGCCGTGTTCGAGGGCTGAACTCCAGGGCATCGATCCGCCTCGGCCCCCCGGCCGTCAGGAGTCGAATGACCACATCCTCGTTGTACCCCGCCGTCGGAAGCGTGGCGACCCGCAACTCGATTTCGTTGCCCGTATTCAGCTTGAACCGAATTTTTCCGTCCTGCGGTTTCCGGCGTTCGGCAATGTCCAGGCTTGCCATGATTTTCACGCGCGACACGATCGCCCGTCGATAGGCAGCCGGAATCGTCATATAGGTAAAGCACGAGCCGTCGACGCGGAAACGGACCGCCGTCTCTTTTCTGTCCGCATACGGTTCGATGTGAATATCCGAAGCCCCTTGCCGATAGGCCTCGGCGATGATCTGGTTCGCGAGCCGCACGATGGCGGAATCATTCTCGGTGATCGTGGCAATGGTCGAGTTCTGCTGTTCTTCGAGCTGCGACTCGCTGACGAGTTCGCCCAAAATTTCAGTGATCGCGTCCTCAGATTCCTGCCCCCGTGCAAGCCCCAGATATTGTTCGATGTCCCGCCGCAAACCGACTCGATAGCACACCGGTTGATTCGAAAATGCCCGTCGCACGTCCAGCAGTTTGTCGACATTGTGCGGATCGTCAATGAGGACCTCGATGGTGCGGCCGTGTCGGCGCAGGGGAATCCAATAATTCCGCCTCAAATAATCGACGCTCAGGTTTTTCAGCAGATCACGTTCCATCGCGGTACGCTCGTTGAAGCTTTCGAACGGACAACCATAGTAGTCGGCCAACACTGCGCCAACGGCTGGCTTGGGAACCCGATACCGGTCCATCAGCACCACGGCAATGTCAAGCCGTTTTCGGTTGGCTTCGGCTCTGGCCATCACGAGTTCTTCACGCCCGAGAAAGCCTCGATCGACAAGCAGTTCGTACGCATCGACAACCCGGATGGGGTCCTTCACCGCAGTTCCGCTGTGAAGCTGGTGGGGCGTGACAGTTGCAAGAGTGACAGCAGTGCTCATCAGAAAATCCTTTCTTGATTCGACATGGATCGGTTGTGACTATGGTTTCTTCGTACAGGGGGGTCGGGGTCGCCTACGACTTCGTTTGCCAGCTCCCCGGTGCGACGAACACGACGGGCATCCCTCGGACGAACCCTTCGCGCAGGTCGTGGTTGTACCAAATCTCCAAACGTCCTGCCTCGTTCGGGGTCACCGACACCGCGCCCTGCGCGATCACACCTCCGTAGACGTTGAATCGGCCGGAGAAGGTGAGATTCCCGCCCACATACAACACCCCCTGGAGATGGATGCCCGACAATTGCACCGGAATCCTGGTCCCAAGGGCCGTCTGACCCTCCGGAGGTGGACTCAACGCCGGCACCGGTTTGCCGGGATGCCTTCCTTTCCAGACGACATGAGTGTTCAACACGTAGATCCCCTCAAGGTATTCTTGTTCGAGAAAGATGGTGCCCAGGTTGTCGGAGCGGGGCGGCATCCCGTCAAGCGTGTCGACAAACACCAGGCCCTGATGGTCTCCGGGACCATTGGAGCGGAGAATCTCTCCCGCCTGACGTCCAAGTCCTGGCTGCACGATCCCGTTGGGATACAGGAGCCCCTCGCGATCCATGGCGTAATACTGCCCAAACTGCCTGGCCATTTGTTTGAGCCGCTCATACTGCCAATCGTCTCTCTTCACTCCGGGCACCGGATCCTGGCGGAGATGAAGGTTCGCCGGGATCCCCGACACACTCTCTGAAGGAATGGCGGAGAAGTACGCGTCGCCTCCGATCCACAGGTCGAGCCATCGATCCTCACGATGCACCATCTCCTCATACAGCTGGCCTGTGACGGAAGCCGTTGCGCTCTTCCCCGGAATGTCATCCGGGCGACCGAAATGCGCTTGATAACCCACGGCAATGTCACCCCAGTGGGCTCCAACCCACCCGTTTCTCGTCTCGGGCGACCCCGAAGCCAGCACGTTCGCCTGCAATGGCACACGCACTGCAGGAATCGCGTATGACCCAAGCTCCACCGAGGCGGTCTTCGTGACCCGGGCACCAGGACCGGCGCCAGCCGTGACCTCCACCGTGCAGAGTAAGCCCGGCCTCATTGCCCCATAGACCCTGAGCTTCAGCACCTTGGCCAGCCCCTTGAGCGACCGAAACATACCCGCCCGCGCATCGTTCAGTATTCGATCGTGTTGAGGATTTGCGGCATCGAAGACAACGTCGGGTGCCCCCGCTGTTCCCACAAATTGGGAACGGCCCTGCGCATCAAAGTAGGAAGGCTCTCCCTGGGCATTGACCATCCGCTTGGATAACCAACCTGGCGGTACCCCTTCAGGCATCATCCCCGGATCGTGAAACCAACCCATCACCACATCAATGGCGGCTTCCGTGCCGTGGTGAGCCTGACGTTCCTCCTGCAGTGCGCTGGCCCCTATCAGTTCCTGACCTGCCAATTGCATAGATGTCATTCCTAACAGCGCCGTGATCAGCACCAGCATCAGCACCGCCAGTAACGCCATCCCTCGTTCATTGTGAAACATAATGTTCGCCCTTGTTCGATTGATCGATTGCATAATGTTTCCCCTACCGACCTGCTTACACCCGCAGGCCCACATCACGAGTCAGTCTCGGTCCATTCCCTTCCATCGCAATCGTGACGCGCACCAACACGACTTGTCGTGGATCCATCGTCACGACGCCTTCCTTATTCAGATAGTCGAACCGAACCAGCATGACTCCGCCCAAGAGCGTGCTGACCCCGCCGTCCACATCCCGCATCAGACGACTGGCTCCGTCGTCATCCCGTTTCAGGTAATAGCGAACGCGGTTCACAAGATACACGGCAGTCCCGACAGGCAGCCGTTGTGCCAGCGGGGCAATCACACTGAGTTCGTGTTTGCGCCCCTCTGCGGAGACTCGATTTTCCACGCAACGTTCCGCAGGGCAAAGCAGAACCAGCTTCCCCTTGGCCCATCCGGCTGCCTCCTCCACCGTCAACTCGCGTTGCCCCGCACCGGCCTCCACGCTCAGCTTCGTCCAGGCGCCGCCCAGATTGGCCAGAAACTCGATTTCATTCCCTTCCATCCTGGAGAAGGCGGTCTCTCGACTGAGCAGCCCAACTCCAGACATCCGCACTTCATTGCACAGGACGTCCAACGCCAGCCGGAGTTCCTGCGTCGAGTTCATCGCCATCTGTTGCGCTTGAAATCGCTGACCATACACGGCAAACGCACGGATCGCCGTCGAGATAGTGACGGCGCTGACAAGCAGTGCGATGAGCAATTCGATAAGACTGACCCCCGCCATACCCGTCGGATAACAGAGGAATGTCCGCTCGCCCCGCATCGACCGCGACCAAGCCTGAACAGTCATGACACCACCGCATGTCCCACGTAGCGGGGATTCGCCCGTATTGTCCGTACCCGCACCTCCCGCTCGCGGTCCCCGGCCGCTTGAAAAGCGGCGCGGACCTCAATCGTGGCTAAGCTGGCCGCCGAAAGGGGACCGACACGATTCGTCTCGACGGTCCACGTTAGCCGGATGGGTCCCTGACGAACGCTGGAGGTGAAGATCCCATCCCCGGCAACGGCATCGCCTAACAGCCCGTCGTCATGCATGCGGGTTTCCAGAGACCCGTTGCGATCGACATCGTCCATCAACAACTGCTCCCACGGAAGCACGCGCTTAGCCTCCAGCCTGGATTCGATCAGCGCCAGTGCTTGGGTCGTGAGCGACCCGCGTTGCAGCCCCCGCTCCGACCACTCGAATGTCCCAATGGACCCCGCCAGCCCGATCGCCAGAACGACCAACGCGACCATGCTTTCAACCAGACTAAACCCCGTCTGCTCGCGCAGGCGGCCTCCTTGCCGCCGTTGTTTTCGCCAATTGCGTCTCACAACACCACCACCCTTCCCGTAAGACTGACTGTCAGCGCCTGTCGGCCCTGGCGCGGATCCGACAAAGTGATCGTGGTCGCTGTAGCGGACCGCCCGCTGGGATGGAAAGTGATTTCGGGTTTCGTCGTCATGGACTCAATGACCGTCCCGCGTTGCGCGAAATAATACCAACGAAGCGGGATCGCTCCACACTCGACACATTCCGTGCGCAAACTCGATTGGTCCGCGTTCACGACCACGCGGATCCGCTCATGACGGGCCATCGCCAATTGCCGCGCCATTCGCAGCTCCGATGCGATTTCCATGACGACCGCTCGGTGCTGATGGCGTGCCGCCAAGGCACCCCAACCAGGCACCGCCACGGCACAGAGGATTCCAATCATGGCCAACACCACACACAACTCGATTAAACTCACTCCGCGTTCACTCATGTACACTCCTTTCGGCCGGCGCGTAGAGCGTCTCCAATATTCATGCCGAGCAAAAGGCCTGCTCCGGCCATAGGTGGGCACACCTAGCTTGCGCAGACCGCAGAATCTTATAAAGCCGCGGAGATAATGAGAGATTGCGGTTCGTTTACTCGTGCAACAGGATAGGGTGGGATGGCGGAGGAAACCGGAGGAGACCGGCCGGCAACCTGTGCCCCTTCAGATACAGAGCGCCATCAATTCGGATACAGCTGCCGCGATGACGATCGCTGCGGATCGGCTCTGAGCGCCGGTTCGAACCACTAACGAGGAATATCGATCAACGACCAGTACCAGGCAAACAGCGGCTCGTGGAAGAGCAGGGCGGCAAGCGACCCGACAGCCAGGAACGGGCCGAATGGGAGGTATTGATCCCGCCGGAGCAAACCGGCCGCAATCAGTCCGACCCCCACGATGGAGCCGACAAGAGAACCCAGCATGATGGCAAGCAGGACCGGTTGCCAACCGATGAATGCCCCAACCATCGCCATCATTTTGATATCTCCGCCCCCCATCCCCTCCTTCCCGAATAGGTAGGGGCTGATCCAGGCCAAGAACCACAATAACCCGCCCCCGACCACCACGCCGAGCAGGGCACCGACGATTCCGATCGGGAGAATGAAGAGGGCGCAGAGCACGCCCACGATGATGCCCGGCAGTGTGATAACGTCCGGAATGATCTGATGGGAGAGGTCCGTTCCCGTCACCACAATGAGGGCGGACAGGAGGACCGCATATGCACAGGCTGCAGCGGTAAACCCGAAAAACCAGAACAGGCAGACATAACCGAAAGCATTGGCTGCCTCGACTATCGGATATTGCGAAGAGATCCGAGTTCGACAGGCACGACACCGCCCTCTCAGGATCAGGTAACTCAACACGGGCACATTGTCATAGAACGCGATGGAATTCCGGCAGACAGGACAATGCGACGCCGGCCAAGCAACGGATTCCGCCCTCGGCATGCGGTAAATGCAGACGTTCAAGAAGCTTCCGATGACGGCGCCAAAGAGCGCCACGACGACGTAAGGGAACATGTGCTCTGTACCCCGCCCTAAGCCCAGGTCTGTCCAGGCCCTACTGGGACCGATTGAGTGCGTAGTTTGTCCTACGACAATACTCCCCAAATGGCCCTTGCGGATTTCTCATAACTGCGATTTACAATGCTAGAAGAATTGCGTATAATTCGCAGATTAATTGCGCACGGAATCACCGCGCCACCATGTCAGCGATTTCCAACCGTAGCGGAGCATGATGGATATGTCGATGGCGACTACCAGCAAGCGTCGAACAAAAACATCTCCACCGGAACTGGCTCTCCCACCCCGGAAACGGCGTCCCGAAGCCCTGACGACCCGCGAGCAGGAAATCCTCGAATTGATCTGGTCCGGCTTCAAGAACAAGGAAATCGCCCAGCGGCTCGCCATCAGCGTGAAGACCGTCGAGGCTCACCGGGCGAACATGATGAAGAAAATCCGGGTCTCCAATACGGCCCAGTTGCTGAAGGCCGCCATTCAGGGGAAAATGCTCAGACTCCGGTAGGCGTCTGGCCAGTCCGGTCACCCGTCACTCCCCCGTTTTCCCGCCTCTGGCGCACCGCCTCGTAGAGTACCACCGCCGCCGCCGCCGACACATTCAACGAACTTACCCTGCCCAACATGGGAATGCGCGCGACATCGTCACACGCATCGCGCACCCCTGGCCGAACCCCCTTCTCTTCCCCGCCGAACACCAACGCAATGGGTCCCCGCAGGTCGAGCGCCGTATAGGGCTTCGACGCGGATGCGTCCAACGCATATACCCAAATGCCCGCTTCCTGGAGTCGCTCGATCGTGCGGGACAAATTCGCGACTTGCGCTACCCGCATATAATCGAGCGCGCCGGCAGAGGCCTTGGCGACCACCCCGGTCAGGCCCACTGCGCGCCGCTCGGGAACAAAGACCCCTTGCACCCCCGCCGACTCCGCCGTACGAAGAATCGCACCGAGGTTGTGCGGGTCTTCAACGCCGTCGAGGAGCACGAGAAACGGCGCCTGGCCCGGGGCCTGCGCGGCCGCAAGAATGTCCTCCGGCTCGGCATAGGTCTTGGCCGCAACCAGCCCGATGGCCCCCTGATGATGGCCCCCCGGCACCAGCCGGTCGAATGCCGCCCGCGGCTCGATATGGACCGGCACCCCTCGCTCGCGGGCGAGTTGGACCAGGTCTCTGAACTGTCGGTCCGTGCCCAACACGAGGAGGCGCTGCAATGGTCGAGCGCCGGCCCGAAGCGCTTCACGAACGGCATGGAGCCCGTAAATGAGCTGCCGAGAACTATCGTTTCCACCGGCTCGTGCCATCCGGACGATCCTCGATGGTAATACCGTGCGATGCCAGATATTTCCTGATCTCGTCGGCTCGTGCGAAGTCTTTTTTCTTTCTAGCATCATTACGTTCCGCGAGGTGCCGCTCAATGTCAGTATCTGACAAGACGGCCTGGACTCTGGCCTGTTCCTCAAGACCGATCGCTGCGGTATCTTCGATCCTCTTCGGATTGAACTGCCAGGCGTCTGATTGAAACAGGCCCAGCACCGACCCTAGTTTTCGGAACTCTTCCCGCACCAGAACGCGGGACTCGGCCGAAAGGCCCGCTTCGAGAGCTTTGTTGGCGTCACCGCGGAACTTCTGCAACTCGGCAATAGCCAGGGGCGTATTCAGGTCGTCGTCCATGGCGTCGACGAATCCCTGTCGGCTCCGTGCGAGAGCCTCCCGGATGCGCGCGTCACAGGACGATCGATCAGCTGCCGTCTCTTTCAGCCGCTCAAAGAGGTCATAGAACCCATTGAGCGCATTTTTTGCTTCATTCAAGCTCTGATCCGAAAAATCCAATGGGCTTCGATAGTGCGTGGAGAGCAGAAAAAATCGCAGGATTTCCCCCGTGACGGCTTCCGGCCACTCGGACTTCTGAAAAATCTCCCGGATCGTGAAGAAGTTGCCGAGGGATTTGGACATCTTTTCCTGATTGATCTGCACGAAGCCGTTATGGACCCAATAGCGCGCAAACTCGCGATCGGTCGCCCCGCATGACTGGGCAATCTCATTCTCATGATGCGGGAAGATCAGGTCCATCCCTCCACCGTGAATGTCGAAGGTCTCTCCCAGGTGTCGGATCGACATCGCCGAGCATTCGATGTGCCAGCCGGGTCGTCCCGGTCCCCAGGGGCTGTCCCAACTCGGCTCTCCGGGCTTGCTGCTCTTCCACAGAGCGAAATCCATCGGATGTCGCTTGCGCTCGTCGACGTCAACCCGCGCTCCGGCCTGCATGTCCGCCAAGCGGCGCTTGGACAAGCGACCATAGGCCGGGTACCGTCCCACTTCAAAATAGACATCGCCGTCGACGGCATAGGCCATCTTCTTATCCATCAAGCGCCGGACCAGTTTGATGATATCCTCGATGTGCTCCGTCGCCTTCGGCTCCAGCGAGGCGCGCCGCACACCCAACCGGCCCATGTCTTCGTAATACGCATCGATGTACTTCGTGGTGATCGCCTCGCAACTTACACCCTGCTCATTGGCGCGCCTGATAATTTTGTCGTCGACGTCGGTGAAATTCTTCGCGAACTCCACCCTGAATCCGGCAAACTCGAGGTACCGACGCAGCACATCGAAGACCAACGCACTACGGGCATGTCCCAGATGGCAATAGTCATAGACCGTCACCCCGCACACATACATGCGTACGGTGCCCGGCACCAGCGGCTCGAACACGTCCTTTCGGCCAGTCAGGGTATTGTAGAGACGCACCATGTCACACACTCACTCCGTGGACGGCCGGCGTTTCGGCCAATGCGACCACAAGAAATAACCCGCTCCGACGGCCAATGCGATCCCGATCGCCACATCGATGTGATGGAAGTACGCGCGCAACTGGTTCCACCGTTCTCCCATGACCAACCCGATGTAGGCCAAGACATAGCACCAGGGCAGGGCGCCGACGAAGGTATACACCACGAATTTGGTGACGTTCATGCGGGCAATGCCGGCCGGCAGAGAAATAAAGGTCCGGACGACCGGCAGGAGCCGGCTGATCAACACGGCCACGTCGCCGTATTTGAGAAACCAGCGATCGGCGACATCCAAATCGTGCTTCGACACCAGGAAATACCGGCCGTACCGTTCGACGAACGGCCGGCCTCCCCACACGCCGGCATAGTACGCGACGATCGATCCCAGCACGTTGCCGACAGCGCCCGCCAGCGTCACGCCCAGCATGGAAAATTGTCCGGTCGACACCAGATAGCCGGAAAACGGCATGATGATCTCGCTCGGCAGCGGGATACAGGCGCTTTCGATGGCCATCGTGATGAGAATGCCCGTGTAGCCGAAGGTCGAGATGACCGCAATGACGAACCGGCCCAACTGCTCGACCAACCACTCGATCAACGCCGTCATGTCTTGCGTCTCCGCCTGGTGCGTGAAACGGCCGCGACCGGCCCGCCGGCTCGTTTGGAAAGCGCCGGCTCCCACTGCTTGAAGTGGTCGAGGACTTCGTAATGCGTCGTATCCAGATGAATGGGGGTCACCGAGACCATCTGTTGTTCCAAGGCCTCATGGTCGGCATCGTTGCGGCGACTCCAGGACACGCGGGTCCCGGCAATCCAGTAGTATTTCCGCCCCCGGGGGTCGACTTTCTCAATGATGGGGTTGTCGAACCGGCGCCGGCTCAGACAGGTGACCTTGACGCCGCGCACCGACCGGGCGGGACAGTCCGGCACATTCACGTTGAGGATCGTTTCCGGAGGCAGCCCGTGCTGCAGCACATGGGCGGCGACTCTGGCCGCATAGCGGGCTCCGACCTCGAAACGGAAGAATTCGTCACCTTCCTGGGACACCGCAATGGACGGCACCCCGAGGATCGTCCCTTCCAAAGCGCCCGAGACGGTCCCCGAATACATCACGTCATCCCCCAGATTGACCCCTTTATTGATGCCGGAAACGAGAAGGGCCGGGCGTCGAGGCAATACTTTTGCCAGAGCCAGATTCACACAGTCGACGGGCGTTCCATTGACGGCAAACATCCGCTCTTCAATCCTGGTCAGGCGCAGCGGCTTGTGCAGCGTCACGGCGTGGCCGACCGCGGTTCGTTCCCGATCCGGCGCCACGATCCACACTTCCCCCAGTACTCGCAAAGCCGTCCCGACGGCGTGAAGACCGGGAGACGCGATCCCGTCATCGTTGGTCACCAGAATGTGTGTGTGCGCCACAAAATCGCCCTTTTCCGTTGGAGTGACGTGATTCGATGCGCGGCAGGATAACGAGGGTACAGGAGATGCGGAAGGAATGACGTGGTACGCGATGCGATCCGGATGATCAAAGCGTATTCGTGCTCGCCGACAATGGAAGGCGTCGTATCGATGGTCGGGGCGGCGGGATTTGAACCCACGACCACTCGCACCCCAAGCGAGTGCGCTACCAGGCTGCGCTACGCCCCGACAAACACGATATCAACACTGAGTGAGTGGTTCGAACGCAGCCGCCCGAATCACCTGTGGAATTATGCCGAATACGAATCGATCATCCGGATGATCGCCTGAAGATCACCCCGCACCCGCTGGGCCAGTTCTTTCCGGGACCCGTGCTTCGAGGACGCGCGGCCGCGGCGTGCCCAATAACGTTTGACTCCGGCCAAGGTGTGCCCTTCCTCATACAGCATGCGCTTGATCTCCAAGACGGTTTCCACGTCACGCTGCACGTACAGCCGTTGATTCCCCCGGCTCTTCTTCGGCTTCAGGAAGCTGAATTCCGATTCCCAAAACCGCAGCACATACGCAGGCAACTTCGTGATCGCGCTGACTTCTCCAATCTTATAAAAAACCTTACTCCCCAGTCTGGGTTCATTGCCCATGACCGGTCCTCATGCTGTGAGCGCTCGTCGCAAGATGACGGTTAAGAATTGACGTACTTCTTGAATACCTGACTGGGCCGAAAGGTGACCACGCGGCGGGGAGTGATGCCAATTTCCTCTCCGGTTCGGGGATTGCGCCCTTTGCGCGCCCCTTTGCTGCGGACGACGAAGTTACCGAACCCTGCGATCTTGACCGACTCGCCTTTCTGCAGGACGCCCTTGAGCAGGTTCAGCACCAGTTCGACGATATCCGCTGCTTCGTTTTTCGACACACCGACCTGCTTGAAGATCTCGTTCGCGATATCGGCCTTTCTCATGCCTTTCCCCCCGCCATCCACTAGAGTCGTTCCTTAGGAAGTCTTTCTTGGTGCCGAGCGTCCAAGACAAAGAATTTCCCCATAAGTTACGTGAGGTTACCAACTCTGTCAAGGACTATGTGAGCCCCTAGGGTAGGACCGGCCTATCGGTCCTTGGCGAGAAGCTTGTATTCGATACTGTCCGCCAGGGCCTGCCAGCTGGCCTCCATGATGTTTTCGGAGACCCCGACCGTCCCCCATTTATCCTTATGGTCTCCTGATTCAATCAAGACCCTGACCCGGGATTCAGTCCCTTTACTGGCCGACAGCACCCGCACCTTGTAGTCGAGTAATTTCACTTCGCGAAGCTGAGGATAGAACTTCTCCAAGGCCTTGCGGAGCGCGTGGTCCAAGGCATTGACCGGGCCGGCCCCCACGGCCGCAGTATGCTCTACCGCGTCGCCGACTTTCACCATGACCGTTGCCTCTGACAGGGGTGCCCCATCCTCCTGTTTTTTCTCTACGATCACCCGAAATCCCAGGAGCTGAAAGGACGGCTTATGAGTCCCCATGGCTTTCCGCATCAGAAGCTCGAAGGACCCTTCGGCCCCCTCAAACTGGTAGCCCTGGCTCTCCCGTTCCTTCAGCGTATCCACGAGCTCCTGCAGTTTCGCATGATTTTTCGTCAGCGAGATGCCGTAGGCCTCGACTTTTTCGAGGAGGCCGCTCCGTCCGGCATAGTCTGACACCAACATCCGCTGGCGATTCCCCACCTCGGACGGGATCACATGTTCATACGTCGCCGGGTTCTTCAGCACCGCATGAATGTGCACGCCGCCCTTGTGTGCAAAGGCCGAATCTCCCACGTAGGGTTGGTGCTTGTTCGGCATCAGATTGGCGATTTCCGTCACAAACCCTGAGACGTCCTTCAAATGGGCCAGTTTCCGGCCTAGGGCCGGGCGTTTCATCTTCAGTTGTAGATTCGGGATGATCGAGCAGAGATTCGCGTTCCCACAGCGCTCGCCGATCCCGTTGATCGTGCCTTGAACTTGCACGATTCCCGTCTCGATCGCGACGAGTGAATTGGCCACCGCCATCTCGCAGTCGTTGTGGGCATGGATACCCAGCGGAACCGGGCATTCGCGCCGGACGGTGTCGCAGATCTCGCGAATTTCCCACGGCATCGTCCCCCCGTTGGTATCACAGAGAATGACCCGCTCGGCCCCCGCTTCCACGGCCTTTCTCAGCGTCGCCAAGGCATACTCAGGATTGGCCTTGTACCCGTCGAAAAAATGCTCGGCGTCGTAAAAGACCCGGCGTCCTTTCTCTCGCAAGTACTGAACGGAGTCCCCGATCAACTCGAGGTTCTTCGCGAGCGAGATGCCGAGCGCATCGGTCACATGCAGCGACCAGCTTTTTCCGAACAGGGTGATCGTCTGGGTCTCGGCTCCCAGCAGTGCCTGGAGGTTGGCATCCTTCTGCACCGGATTGCTGGCCTTGCGCGTGGAACCGAACGCCACGACGGTCGCATGCTGCAAGGGCAGCGTCTTGATCATCCGGAAGAACTCGATATCTTTCGGGTTGGCGCCGGGCCAGCCCCCCTCGATGTACTGCACACCCAGTTCGTCCAACTTCTGAGCCACCCGAACCTTGTCCTCGGCGGAGAAGCTCACATCCTCGGCCTGGGCCCCGTCACGGAGCGTCGTGTCGTAGATTTCGAGCGCGGCGGCCTTCGAGGACGTGAGCGTCGAAACCGTCATCGGTTCATGATGCTCGGATCGCCGAGGTGCCGTTTTGCGAGTTTTCATAGCCATGAGGGTAACAGGGACTTCGCCGGCCTGTCGAGCCCCGGAGCGGTCGGCCGGCCCTCGCGATCGTGATCCTCACCCGAGGGAAGGAGCGGACACCCGGTCCAAGCCGAACGCCGTGTGGAGCGCGCGCATGGCCAGTTCAAGATACTTTTCCTCGATCACGCAGGAAATCTTGATCTCGGAGGTGCTGATCATCATGATGTTGACCCCTTCCCGTGACAGCACGTCGAACATTTTGGCGGCCACGCCGGAATGCGACCGCATGCCTACGCCGATGAGCGACACCTTGGCAATGGCTTCCGTGACGGTCACGGACCGGGCATCGATTTCCTTGGCGAGCCGCTGGATGAGGTCGACCGCCTTCCGGAGATCCGGTCGGGGCACCGTAAAGGAGATGTCGGTCATGGAGGCCTGACTGACGTTCTGAATGATCATGTCCACGACAATATTGGCTTCCGCCACCGGACCGAAAATTTTGGCGGCGATGCCCGGCCGATCCGGCACCCCGACGATCGTGATCTTGGCCTGATTGCGGTCGCCCGTCACCCCGGACACCATGACCCCTTCCATATCTGCGTCTTCACGTGTCACGAGCGTTCCCTTCCCTTCTTTAAAGCTGGAGTTGACCTCGACGGGGACGGCATACTTCGCAGCGAATTCCACCGAGCGACTCTGCAACACTTTCGCTCCGAGACTGGCCATTTCGAGCATTTCCTCATACGAGATCTTGTCGATCCGACGCGCGGCTGGCACAATGTTGGGATCCGCAGTATAGACTCCGTCGACGTCCGTATAGATGATGCAGCGATCCGCCTTCAGCGCAGCGGCCAGTGCGACAGCGGTCAAATCGGATCCGCCTCGACCGAGCGTGGTCACGTCCGATCGATCATTGATCCCCTGAAACCCAGCGACCACCGGCACAACCCGCTCCGCGATCGCTTCCCGGATGCGCTCAGCCGTCACGCGCGAGATCCTCGCTTTCGTGTGGGCGCTGTCGGTGTGGATGCCGACCTGGCGGCCGGTAAAGGATCGAGCATTGATGCCCCGCCCGCGCAACTCCATGGCCAGCAAGGCGATCGTCACGCGCTCGCCGGTCGACAAAAGCATGTCCAGTTCCCGCTCGTCCGGGGACGGGGTCACCTCGTGTGCCAGCTTCAACAATCGATCCGTCTCCCCGCTCATGGCCGACAGCACGACCACCACCCGGTGACCGTCCTTGTAGGCATTCTCGACACGATCCGCCACGCGATGGATCCGCTCGACGGTCCCGACTGATGTGCCGCCGTATTTGTGAACGATCAAGGCCACAACCGTCAGGCTCCTCGTGGGAACAAACGCAACAACGATTTCGAGGCGTCTCGCGGCGTGGGATCGCCCGCCAAGACGTCCGGTTCGGTGAATCGCCGGGAAGCGCCAGACCGGGCCGAGCCTCCATGATCGCAGAGCGCATAGAGGATCGGCGCCGCGGCCTGCCCCTCACGAGACAATCCGGGATCGCAGACGACCAGTAAACGCCAGGCCCCCTGCTCGGCCAGGGCCGCGAGGATCGGGCCAGTCACTTTTGTATCGAACCGTTCGATCGCCCGTACCTTGTCCTTCGGATCTGTGGCGTGCAGCACGTCGTCCGAGAGGCCGATATGGCAATACACAAAGTCTTTCTTCCCCAGCTCCCTCAGTGCCGTCTCGACCCGTGCGGTGAACTCCTCCGACTCGGCCCCGGTGGCAAGCGGCACCTCCGGCGCGTCCAGGCCGGCGCAGAGTCCGACTCCGCGGTGGAGATCACTGGACGATACGACCGCACCGGTAATCTGATGACGCTCCGGCAGCGGCGGCCAAGCGTGGGCGCGACCCTGCCCCCAGAGCCAGAGGCAATTAGCCGGCTTCGCCCCTTCCGCCAGTCGCTCTTCATTGACCGGGTGATCCCGGAGAATGAGCAATGAGGCATCCATGATCTTCCGCAACATGTCGGCTCCATCCCCGGAGGGCAGCCCCTCACCGATCGTTTTGCCGACCAACCGGTGCGGATCGACACAGGTGGCCCGTGCCTTCCCGCCGACCCACACCATCAGATGGCGATGCCCGGATCCCGGATAGAATTGGATGGCTTCCGAACCGAGTTGCTCATTGAGCGCATCGATCAATTCACGGGCCTGCTCGGTCTCGATCAGCCCGGCGGTCGCATCGTCCATCACGACATGCGGCCCGAGCTTTTTGACGTCGGCATACTGGCCCTTCCTGCCCCCGACCGCTTCACCGCGCAACGTCACCATCGTGCAGCGGTATACCACGTCATGCTCCCCGACAGTCACCCCGAGGCTCGCAGCCTCGAGAGGACCGGGGCCGGGGTAGTACTTGCGCGGATCGTACCCCAATACGGCCACGGCGGTGACGTCGCTGCCGCTGTGCCCTGCGTCGGATGGAAGGCTCAAGAGCCCGGTTTCGCCGTTCTGGGCGATCCGGTCCAGATTCGGGGTCACCGCCGCCTGAAGCGGCGTTTTCCCGCCAAGTTCCGGACATGGAAGATCGGCCATGCCGTCGGCATGCAGGATCAGGTATTTCATGGACTCTTCCTGAAATGATCAGACATGAAGCAGGCGGGCCACATCATCGCGGGTGGCTTTGACGGTTTTGGGCTGTCGCGAAATACTGATCGCCGTATCGGCGTCCTTCAGACCGTGACCGGTCAGCGTGCAGACAACGGTGGCTCCTTCTTTCAACAGGCCCGACTGACTCATCTTGATCACGCCGGCCACCGACGCCGCCGAGGCCGGTTCGCAGAAGCCCCCTTCCTCGCCGGCCACAAGCGCATACGCATGCAGAATTTCCTCGTCGGTCACCATGTCGATCCGCCCCGCCGATTCCTGCACCGCCGCGAGCGCCGACTGCCAACTGGCCGGATTCCCGATGCGGATCGCGGTCGCCACCGTCTGCGGCTCCTCTACCACATGGCCGAGCACGATCGGGGCGGCGCCGGCGGCCTGAAACCCCACCATCTGCGGCAACCGCGTTGTTTGGTTGGCGGCGCGATACTCCCGATACCCTTTCCAGTAGGCGGTAATATTACCCGCATTTCCTACGGGAAGTACATGGACCGTAGGCGCGTCCCCGAGATCGTCGCAGACCTCCATCGCGGCGGTCTTCTGCCCCTCGATGCGATAGGGATTGAGCGAGTTCACCAGTTCGACCGGATAGGAGGCGGCCAGTTCCTTGACGATCGTGAGGGCCTGGTCGAAATTGCCTTCGACCTGAATGACCGTGGCCTGGTGCATCATCGCTTGGGAAAGTTTCCCCAGCGCGATCTTTCCGGCGGGAATCAGCACGTACACCGCAAGCCCCGCCCGCGCGCCGTAGGCCGCGGCCGAAGCGGAGGTGTTCCCGGTCGAGGCGCAGATGACCGCCCGTGCGCTCCCTTCCAACGCCTTGGAAATGGCCATCGTCATCCCCCGGTCCTTGAACGACCCGGTCGGATTGACGCCTTCATACTTCAGGTAAAGATCGACGCCCGGAGCGATTTTCTTGGCGAGCCGCGCGGCGCGAATCAACGGCGTATTCCCCTCACCCAGTGTGATCACCGGCGTTTGGGCCGTCACCGGAAGAAATTTCCGGTATTCCTCGATAACGCCGCGCCACCGGTTCATCGGCTTCCCATACCCTCTCGACGCCACCCGCTCAGTCCCGCCACGCTCATTCGTCCTTCCCCTCGACCCTGATCAACGTCGTGGGCTCGGAAATGAAGGGCATGTTGTTGATCTCGCGCAGCGCATTTTGGACGTCGCGCTCACGCGCCATGTGGGTCATGATGACGACGGGCACCGTCTGTCCTTCTTTTCGCCCCTGCTGCAGGACCGATGAGATGCTGATGCCATACCGCCCCAGCACGCCGGCTATCTGGGACAAGACGCCCGGCCGGTCCAACACCATGAAGCGGATGTAGTAGAGACAGGTGATCTCTTCCATCGGCCGCATCCGCAACGGACGCCGCTGATCCTGCTGGAAGGACGCCGGCGGTACGCGTCCGGTGGCATCCTTCATCAGATTGCGGGCAATGGCAATTACGTCGCTCACCACTGCGCTGCCGGTCGGCATCGAGCCGGCCCCTCGCCCATAGAGCACGACATCTTCCACCGCATCACCCACCAATTGGATCGCGTTGTACACCCCGTCCACCTTGGCGATCTGAGAAGCCGAGGGCACCATCGTCGGATGCACGCGCGCTTCGATCTCCCCGTCGAAGTACTTGGCGATCGCAAGCAGCTTGATGGTAAAGCCAAACTCCTTTGCATAGGCGATGTCGAGCGGCGTGAGTCCGGTGATGCCCTCCGTATAGACATCTTTGAAGTTGACCGGCGTGCCGTAAGCCAGGCTCACCATGATGGTGAGTTTATGCGCCGAATCGATCCCGGCCACGTCGAAGGTGGGATCCGCTTCGGCATATCCCGCTTTCTTCGCCTCCTCCAGCACCACGTCGAACCGCTGGCCCTCGCTCGTCATCCGGCTGAGGATGTAATTGGACGTGCCGTTGATGATCCCGTAGATCGACTGAATATGATTCGCGGCCAACCCCTCCATCAGGGCACGGATGACCGGAATGCCGCCCCCGACGCTTGCCTCAAACCCGAGGTCGACGCCCTGCCGAGCGGCCGCCGCGAAGATGTCTTCGCCATGCACCGCCAGCAACGCTTTGTTGGCAGTCACCACTTGCTTGCCTCGGGTGATGGCGTCCAGGATCACGCGTTTGGCCGACTCGTAGCCGCCTATCAACTCGACGACGATGTCGACCCGCGGATCGGCCACCACCTCCTGCGCGTCCGCCGTCAGGATGCCGGGTGCAAGAGTGAGGCCGCGGTCTCTGGTGATGTCCAGATCCGCTATGCGCACGAGATTCACGGGAATTCCCACCCGCCGGCGAATCAGCGACGCGTTGTCCAACAGAATACGGGCGACGCCGGTTCCGACCGTGCCGAATCCGATCAGCCCGACTCCGACTTCAGTCTTCATGGTTCGCGCCCAGTCAACTTCAATGCCTTCCGAATACCACGTAACGCCTGCCGAGTCCGGTGTTCGTTCTCCACCAGCGCAAACCGCACGTACTCATCACCGCCCTCGCCGAATCCGATGCCCGGCGACACGGCCACCTTCGCATCCTTGAGCAACAACTTCGAGAATTCCAACGACCCCATGTGCCGATACGGATCGGGAATGCGGGCCCACACGAACATCGTCGCCCGCGGCAACGCGACCGACCAGCCGATACGGTTGAGTCCGTTGACCAACACGTTTCGTCGACTCTGATACCGCTGCACGATTTCCTTCACACAGTCCTGCGGACCATTGAGCGCCACCGTGCTGGCGATCTGCACCGGCTGAAAGATGCCGTAATCGAGATAGCTCTTGATCTTGGCCAGGGCCCCGACCACTTCACGATTCCCGACGCAGAATCCGACGCGCCACCCCGGCATGTTATAGCTCTTCGAGAGAGTGTAGAACTCGACCCCGACATCCTTGGCCTCGGGAACTTGCAGGAAACTCGGCGCCTTGTAGCCGTCGAAGACGATGTCNNGCGACGATCTTCTTGAAAAACTCGAGATCCACCACGGCGGTCGTAGGATTGTGGGGAAAGTTGATCACGAGAATGCGGGGACGCGGCAGCGTCTGCCGGTACACCCGTTGAAGGTCGTCGAAAAAATCGCTGTCTTGCCGCAGTTCGATGCCTCGGACTTCGCCCCCGGCAATGATGAAACTGTACATGTGAATCGGATAGGTCGGGGTCGGGGTCAGCACCACATCTCCCGGACCGATCATGGCCAGGGCCAGGTGAGCAATGCCTTCTTTAGAGCCGATAGTGACGATCGCTTCCGTTTCCGGATCGATCTCCACATCATAATTGCGTTTGTACCAGCCGGCGATGGCGTGGCGAAGCTTGGTGATGCCGCGCGAAGCGGAGTACCGGTGGTTTTTGCCTTTCCGGGAAGCCTCGATNNATTGCCCATGCCGAAGTCGATAATGTCCTCACCCCGCTGGCGCGCCTCCAGCTTCAGAGTTTGTACCTGTGCAAACACGTAGGGGGGAAGCCGCTTGATTCGGTAAAAGCCTTCTCCGAGCGCCATGCAGTATCGGACTCCTAGAGGAGGGTCATGTCCTTAAGTTGAGTTGGGAGCTGTGCCTGTAAAAGGAACGTATTCTAAATGAGGCCCTAAAACGAGTCAATTTCGCCAGAGTTTCTCGGGGGTTGGAGAGCGCGAAGGCGATCCTTGCCCGCCCCTGTCTTTTCTGTTAATAATGCCTCACCCGAGACAGAATTGTCTATGAATTTCGATAAGTTCCGTTGACTTTTCGTTCGTGATGTCATGGAAATCGAGGAGAATGCATGGCTCGACTTGGCGTCAATATCGATCACGTTGCGACGCTTCGGCAGGCACGGGGTGGTGTAGATCCGGATCCTCTAGCCGCAGCCATCCTCGTTGAGCTGGCAGGTGCCGATGGCTTGGTGGTCCATCTGCGAGAGGATCGCCGGCATATTCAGGATCGCGATCTCACGATGCTGCGGGAGATCGTCCGCACCAAGCTTGACCTGGAGATCGCGGCCGACGAGGCCATGGCCAAGGTCGCACTCAGTGTCAAACCCGACCTGGTGACCCTGGTGCCGGAACGCCGGCAGGAACTCACCACGGAGGGAGGACTCGACGTGGCCAACCACCGGGACCGGATTCAAGGGCTGGTTGACATGCTGCGCGACGGCGGCATCCCGACGAGTCTCTTCATCGAGCCCAGCCTCGACCAAGTCAAGGCCTCTCATAAAATCGGTGCCGCCTATGTGGAGATCCACACCGGCCGCTACGCCAATGCGCGGCGGTCCAAGGAAGAAGACGAGGAATTCGAGGCCATCGCCCAAGCCGCCAAGCTGGCGTACAAGCTCGGACTCGGCGTCAATGCGGGACACGGACTCAACTACAAGAACGTCAAACGGCTGGCCCGCCTCCCGGAGATCGTGGAATACAATATCGGCCACAGCATCATTTCCCGCGCCATCATGGTGGGGTTAGCCCAGGCGGTGCGCGAGATGAAGGAATTGGTGGCCTCATAGCCATGCACATCGTCACCGCCGCCCAGATGCAATCGCTCGATCGCCGCACGATCACGGAAGCGCGCGTTCCCAGCCTCACCCTCATGGAACGTGCCGGCGCCGGGGTCGTCACCCATCTGGAACAGCGCTATGGCCCGGTGGCAGGACGGCAGATCGCAATTGTCTGCGGGAAGGGCAACAACGGCGGGGATGGATTCGTCGCGGCACGCTTCCTGCGCCGGAAGGGCGCAAGGGCCCGGGTGTTTCTGCTGGCAGCCCTATCGGACCTCAACCGCGATGCGAAAGTCATGTGTCAACGGTTTCAGCGAACGGCCGGAATCGGTGCGGTCGTCCGAACGACCGACGCAACTCAGCTTCGCGAGCGGCTCCCTGCCAGCAACTTCGTCATCGACGCCATTCTCGGAACCGGTCTGTCGTCCCCGGTCACCGGGTTGTATCGAGAGGCAATTGAGGCCATCAACACAGCCGGTCGCCCGACAATTGCTGTGGATCTGCCGTCCGGCCTCCACGCAGATACCGGCGAAATCCTCGGGGCCGCCGTACGAGCCGACCTCACCGTGACTTTTGGACAGCCCAAACTCGGTCTGTATGTGGGAGCGGGGGTTGATTGTGCCGGGGTGGTGCGCATCGTCGATATCGGCATTCCGCCCTCCTACGTTGCCGACCTCGATTGCCGAGTGCATCTCCTGACGCATGCCGCGATGCTCGCTGCCCTCCCAGCGAGGCGGCAGGCCGCTCACAAGGGAACCTTCGGACATGCCGGTATCATTGCGGGATCGGTCGGCAAGACCGGTGCCGCTGCGATGGCAGCCATGGGCGCCCTTCGCGTCGGGACAGGCCTGGTGACGGTGGCCGTCCCCTCCAGCATCAACGACATTCTCGAGACAAAGCTGCTGGAGGCGATGACCGTGCCCATGCCGGATACCAAAGCCAGGACGTTTGCGCGATCCGGCCTCGATCGCCTGCTGGCCTTTGTCAGCGCCCGCACGGCAGTCGCCATCGGCCCTGGGCTCACCACGCACCCGGAAACCGTCGAGCTCGTCCAGGAGCTGGTCAAACGAATCGACCGCCCCTGCGTTCTGGATGCCGATGCCCTCAATGCATTGGCCGGCAAGGCCTCGTTGTTGACGGAATGCAAGATCCCGCCGGTATTGACGCCCCATCCGGGCGAGATGGCACGGCTCGAGCCGGGGGCCACATCGCAATCGATCAATGCCGATCGCCTGGGAGTCGCCACGCGCTTCGCGCGGGAACGGGGCGTGTTCGTGATCCTGAAAGGTGCCCGCACTGTGATCGCGAGACCAGACGGGACCGCGGCCGTGTGCCCGACCGGCAACCCCGGCATGGCCACCGGAGGCACCGGCGACGTATTGACCGGCATGCTGGTCGGACTGCTTGCCCAAGGGCTTCCGCCTTGGGATGCGGCCTGCGCCGCCACCTATTTTCACGGCTTGGCCGGGGATCTGGCCGCGGCACGGCTCGGACAAGCCGGCATGACCGCCGGCGATCTCATCCTACAGATCCCCCATGCCTTCACCTCGCCGGCGTAAGTCTACATCGGCCTCCTCCCCGGCAGTGAGGCGCCCGACCGACGTCCGACTTTATCCGATCGGTAAGCCATGGCACGTACGGTTAGCCTCCGCCCGAGAAACCCAACGGCTCGGCAGGATCCTGGGGCAACTGACCGGCGGAGGCGACGTCCTCGCATTGTTCGGCGATCTGGGCACCGGCAAGACGACGCTCGTGCGTGGACTGGCTGAGGGCATCCAAGCTGAACCGTCGACCGTGAGCAGCCCGACTTTCACGCTGATTCAGGAGTACCACGGCCGCCTTCGACTCATCCACACCGATCTCTATCGATTGACCGCCGCGCAACTGGAAGACACCGGTCTGAGTGAGTATCTTGATGACCGCAGCGTCGCGGCCATCGAGTGGGCGGAGCGGTGGATCGGAGGGCTTCCCGAAGACCGCCTGGACATTCACCTCGTCCATCGGACAGCGGAAACGCGGCAGGCTACGCTGACGGCCAGAGGTCCTCAAGCAGCCCGCCTGCTGTCGGCCGTACGAGCGCGGCTGACCCACCCGAGTCCCACTAGAGCGCGTCGGCAGACCGGTGTACAATTGCCGCGATCGAGGAGGACCTCGCGGTGATCCGATTGATTCTCGTCGGCACATTGCTCCTGCTGTCGCTGGCCTTCTTTCTGCAGAACCAGGAGCAGGAAGTGACACTCCGCTATTTCTTCGGCCTCCGCGAAGCCTCGACGTTGATCTACAAACCGATCCTGGCCGCCTTCGCCATCGGTCTGCTCGTCTCCGGCATTCTCCTCTTCCCCGCCTGGGTCCGGGGTCGGATCGAACTTCGTCGCAAGACCAAAGCACTCCAGGAGGCCGAGGTCGATCTGGAGCGGCTGCGACAGTCGCTCGAGAAGGCGACCCGGCGTATCGGCACCTCGCCGGTCGGCGACCCTGAGGGAGAACCGTCCGATGGGTGAGTCCGACGCCACGCCGCTGATGCGGCAGTATCGCGAGATCAAACAGGGCTATCGTGATGCGATTCTTTTTTTCCGCGTCGGCGACTTTTACGAAATGTTTTACGAGGATGCCGTCGAGGCATCTCGCCTCCTATCCATCGCCCTGACCTCCCGTGACAAGAACAGCGACACCCCCGTTCCCTTGTGCGGCGTCCCCTACCATGCCGCGACGAACTACATCGCAAAGCTCCTCAAAGCGGGGCGAACAGTCGCCCTGTGCGATCAAGTGGAGGATCCCAAACTGGCGAAGGGGTTGGTCCGCCGCGAAGTCGTGCGCCTGTATACGCCAGGCACGTTGATCGACAGCGAATTCCTTCCCCCGACCGAATCGAATGTGTTGGCCGCGGTTGCGATTCGGCTTCGTGGCGCAGGGACCGGCCGCAAGGAATGCGTCTACGGACTCGCCGCCCTGGAAGTCTCCACCGGTGAATTCTGGGTACAGGAATTTCATGGGGAGCACACCGGGGCGGCGCTTTGCGACGAGCTGGCTCGATTGGAGCCGAAAGAACTGTTGTACCCGGACGATCAGTCCGAGGAGCAGCGGCCCTGGACCGGAACGCTGTCCGGCCTGCGTAGTTGTGCCGAACCGCCTGCCTGGTTCGACTTGGAGCACGGCAGAACCAGGCTGCAGGATCAGTTCCGCGTGCAATCACTCGATACGTTCGGGTGCCAAGGTCTTTCGGCCGCGATCCAAGCCGCCGCCGCGGTCCTCCGATACGTCCGGGAGACGCAACCCTCCGCCTCACTGGACCATATCCGACACATTCGGGTCCGTCGACCTGACGACGGCATGCATCTCGACGGCGCGACGATCCGCAATCTGGAACTGGTCCGCTCCCCGACCTCGCAGGAGGAGCCGCGCGGGCAGTCCGAGCTGACTTTGCTTGGGGTGCTCAATCAAACGGTCACGGCGATGGGGAATCGCTTGCTGCGCGACTGGGTTTTGCGCCCGCTCCTCTCCGCTCCGGCGATCGAAGCCCGTTTGGAGGCCGTCGAGCAATTGAAAAGCCAGCAGGAGACCCGGGTGGCGCTTCGCACCGCCTTCCGAACCGTTCAGGATATTTCCCGATTGTGCAGTCGTATTTCGTTGGGCGTCGCAAATCCTCGGGATGTCGTCGCCCTGAAATTATCCCTCTCCACGCTGCCGGCGATTCAGACCCGCCTGAGGTCAATGACCGCGCCGCTGTTGAACGAGCTCTCCGTCGCCTGGGACAACGCCGAGGATCTGTTCGAACTCATCGAGCAGGCGCTGCAGCCGGACGCACCGGTCTCGGTGCGCGACGGCGGCATACTGAAGGACGGTTTCCACCCGGGAGTCGATGAGCTGCGCAAGGCCAGTCGCGAGGGAAAGACCTGGATTGCGGGGTTGGAAGCCAAAGAACGGAGCCGGACCGGTATTGACTCGCTGAAGGTCCGGTACAACCAGGTATTCGGCTACTATATCGAAATCACCAAAGCCAACCTGGACAAGGTCCCCGCCGATTATCTCCGCAAGCAGACGCTGGCCAACGCAGAGCGGTTCATGACCGCGGAGTTGAAAGAGTTGGAGGAACGCGTCACCGGGGCCGAGTCCAAGCTCATCGCCTTGGAGCAGGAGCTATTCGAAGGCCTCCGCAGCAGACTCGCACAGCACACGGCCCGGCTCCAGCAGATCAGCCATCGGGTGGCAACCCTCGACGTTTTGGCGTCGCTTGCGGAAACCGCCGCGCTCAACCGGTACATCAGGCCTGTGATCGACGAGAGCGGCGTCATCGAGATCGTCCAAGGCCGGCACCCGGTCGTCGAGCGGCTGGAGTTGACCGGCGGGTTCGTCCCCAACGATACGTACCTTGATCGGAGCGAATGTCGGCTCCACCTGTTGACCGGCCCCAACATGGCGGGAAAGAGCACCTACCTCCGACAGGTGGCCCTGATCACGCTCATGGCTCAAATGGGGAGTTTTGTACCGGCAAAGTCCGCCCGGATCGGGCTCGTGGACCGGATCTTCACCAGGGTCGGGGCATCGGATAATCTGGCCGGCGGGCAGAGCACCTTCATGGTGGAGATGACCGAAACAGCGCAGATTCTGCACAACGCGACGGCGCGGAGTCTGATCCTGCTCGACGAAATCGGTCGCGGTACAAGCACGTACGATGGGCTCAGCATCGCCTGGGCGGTTGCGGAACACATTCAGGACCCGGCGCGCCTCGGCGCCCGCACCCTGTTCGCCACCCATTATCATGAGATGACGCAGTTGGAATCGCTCCGCGACGGGATCAAGAACTACCGAGTCGCGGTTCAGGAACGGGACGGAGACGTGCTGTTTCTGCGGAAAATCGTTCCCGGCGGCGCGGACCGGAGTTACGGCATCCACGTGGCCAAGTTGGCGGGTCTTCCGGCCTCCGTCATTGCGCGCGCCCAGGCCGTGCTGGCACAGCTTGAAAGTCCATCCTCCTCATCCGGTCCGCTCCAGGAGTCCCAACAGTCCTTGCAATTCGACGCCACGCTTCCCAAACCCCACCCGATTCTCGAAGAAGTCCGCCAGATGGATCTGTTCGCGATGACCCCGCTGGATGCCCTCAATCGACTCGCCGAATTGCAGCGTCGCCTCTCGGAAGAATAAGTCTCTCGAACCCACCACAACAAACAAAAAGGCGGTGCCCCTGTCGGAGCACCGCCCTTTCTTTCGGACAGGCCTGTAAAGGCTATGCGATCAGTGGTGACCACCGCCGCCGCGGTTGTACTGCGCGGTCCAGGGAATCAGACCGGCCAGCGGCTTGCCGCCCGGCTGTAGGACATCGTACTGCATGAGCACGGCATCCGCACCCTTCGGGGAAGTGGTCAGCCCCTGCTTGGCGGCGGCGCATGCGGCGTCATGCTCGTTCTTCCCTTCGCACTCCTTGAGACGGAGCGAAGAGATGCTCTTCGGCTTGCCCATGTCGCCGGCGTTCTCGTTCAGCTTCTTCACCGAGGTAATCACCCGATGGTTCTGCTCGGTCTCCTGCGCGACGAATTCCACCAACGTCGTCTGCGAGGCCGGCGGCACTTCCTTCGCGGCGGCGGGACCCGCATGCGGGCGCGCCATCGACTTCAGTTGCTCCCACACCGCCTTGTCGGCCGCGTAGAATTTCAAATTCTTGCCTGGATGAATCTTCTGCCAGAACAGACCGCTCTCAGCGTTCCCGCCGAATACGGCGATGTTGATCCACACTGCTTCATCGTAGGGGTCCAGAATGATCACCCGACCTTGCAATGTGGTCGGCTTGCTCATATCTCCCCACTCAAACCGTTCCTGGAACGCCTCAATGGCCAGCGCGGTGGAGGCGAGCCCGACCACCAGGGCCACGGCAGCCATGAAGGCCCCGCCTTGCTTGTGCAGCTTCATAATCACGTCCTCCTTAAGAGAAGAAAGCCTATGAATGACGAATGTCGATCGCTATTATTTCAGGACCTTGAAGCCAGTGATGGTGCGACCGTCGAGGGTCACTTCCATAGCCACGAGCTCCTGGGCCGCCTTGATGATCTGATCCATCAATGCCTTGTCCTTCACGGCGAGGCGCACAGTGGTGGCGGCATGATACCAACCCGAATAGGGGTTGTTCTTTTCCGTTCCACCGACGAAGCCCCAGGCGCAGCAGGTAAACAAAGGATCCGGCGGTTTCACATCCAGATCCGTGGAGGACCGTCCACCGCTGTTTCCGGAAGCCGGCTCACCGGTGTTCCAGTACTGGATACCGAACAGCAACTCGCCGTCCGGATTATCGGCCCACTGTGACCATACACGTCCTTTCAGGGTGTTGGTCGCTTCGCCCTTGTAGACCTTCCCGCTGCCAGCGATAATCTCCGCCGGTCCACCCCCGGCTGGAGCGTCGGCGGCCACCGCAAATTCGGCCGTGAGCAAGCCGACAACAGAGCACACTGCAAGTGCGGCTAGAATTCCGACCCTATTCATAACCCTATCCCTCCTTGGAAAAATGATGACCAGAAAGCCCAATTCCCTACTTCAAAAAGAGTGCAGAAAAGCAAAAGAATCAGAGAACGCTCTAGCAGGAGGAAGTGCGTCGGACACCCCCTTTCTCTCTGCTTACCTTCCTCTGTGATGCGGTCGCGAAAAAATTAGCGTCGAGAGCCGAAAAAACGCCGCCATCGTACTGAAAACCCCCAAACGTGTCAAGGAAATGTTTTGCCGACTGCCCCGGCACTGTCAACAACCAGTATCTCATTGAAATTCAATCGCTTAGACACACTTTTCTCCAGACCGCCTGAGGCTGCATTTGAGCCGGATTTGGCACCCTTCGACCCGGTCCTCCGGTTACGGAGCAAATGCATCCAATGTCTTCGGCGAGATCGGTCCGAGCGCCGTGATCGACAGACAGCGCGTGTCGAGGAGATCCTGCGCCACCCGGTAGACTTGCTCCGTCGTCACACGATCGATCTCTGCCGTCATTTGTTCGAGCGAGACGTGGCACCCCTGCGACAACTCATCCTTCGCGAGCTTGCTCATGCGACTGTGCGAACTTTCCAAACTGAGCATCAGGCTGCCCTTCATCTGATTTTTCACGCGCGCCAGATCCTTCCCGTCGATCCCGTGCGTGCGCAACTTCCGCAGCTCGCGGTGGACCAAATCCACGACGCGTTGCACTTCCTTCGCCCGCGTCCCGGCATAGACCGTGATCATGCCGCCATCCGAATAGGTGGAGAGGAAGGAGTAGATCGAATACACGAGTCCGCGTTTTTCACGGACTTCCTGAAACAGCCGGGAGCTGACGCTTCCTCCCAACACCCCATTCAACGCGTGGGCGGCGTAGCGATCCTTGTGACCCGCACCGAGCCCCTGCAATCCCAGACACAAATGCACCTGTTCGAGCGCTTTCCGCTGAACCAGGACCCCGCCGCTCACCTGCGGCGGCCAGCGATGCGACCGCACCGCAGCGCCCTTGTGCGGCGCTGAAAAATATTTGCCCAGCAGTTGCTCCAACCGACGCCAGTTGAAGTTCCCCGCCACTGCCACGACGGTTTGTTCCGGGTCGTAGTGGGAACGGACGTACGTGAGCAGGTCGTCGCGATCGAGCGCCTGAATCCGCTTGGCCTGTCCCAGGATCGGCCGCCCCAGGGGGTGACTCCCCAGGGTGTGTTTCATGTGCAGCTCCTGAACCAGATCCTCGGGGTCGTCCTGCACCATACGGATTTCTTCCAAGACGACCTGCTTCTCTTTCTCGACTTCCTTCGGCTCGAACCGGGAGCGATAGAAGAGATCGGACAGGAGCTCGAGCGCCGTCTCCAACTGTTGATCGAGCACCTTGATATAGAAGGTCGTGGTTTCGCGGGTCGTGAACGCGTTCATCTCGCCGCCCAGCGCGTCGATCTCACGCGAGATCTGGGTGGCTGAACGGCTCCGCGTGCCCTTGAAGAACATATGTTCGAGGAAATGGGAGAGGCCTTCTTCGCCGGGCTGCTCATCGCGTGAGCCGACGTTGACCCAGATCCCGATCGTGACGGACTTCAGCGTGGGGATGTGTTCGGCGACAATGCGCAGCCGGTTGTCGAGAACGATCTTACGGTACACGATCGATTATCCCGCAGGCGTCGGCTCTTTGGCGGGAGAACCGGCCGGGGCCGGCATCGCTTCCTTCCGGCTCAGACGAATCTTCCCTTGCTTGTCAATCTCCAACACCTTGACCATGATTTGGTCTCCCTCGGAGACCTCATCGGACACGGACTTGACGCGATGGTGGGCTAATTGGGAGATATGGACCAATCCGTCGGTGCCCGGCAGCACCTCCACGAAGGCGCCGAAATCCATGATCTTGCGCACCGTGCCGAGATAGATCTTCCCGACCTCCACCTCTTCGGTCAGGCGCTTGATCATCTCGATGGCCTTTTGCGCCGAGGCTTCGTCGGACGAGGCGATGGTCACATCGCCGGTATCCTCGACGTTGATCTTGACACCGGTTTCCGCGATGATGCTGCGGATCATCTTGCCACCCGGGCCGATCACATCGCGAATTTTGTCCTGTTTGATCTTCATCGGGAAGATCCGCGGCGCGTAGGCCGACAACTTGCCGCGCGGCTGCGCCAGCGCCGCCGTCATCCGCTCCAGGATGTGCAGCCGCCCGGCTTTCGCCTGCTCAAGAGCCTGGTGCATGAGCGCCGGCGTGATGCCGCCGATCTTGATATCCATTTGCAGCGCGGTCACTCCGTTCTTTGTCCCGGTCACCTTGAAGTCCATATCGCCCAGGTGGTCTTCGAGCCCCAGAATATCGGAGAGCACCAACACCTGATCGCCCTCCTTGATTAATCCCATGGCGATGCCGGCCACCGGTTCCTTGATAGGAACACCCGCATCCATCAGTGCCAGCGTGCCTCCGCACACGGTCGCCATGGACGACGACCCGTTCGACTCGAGGATCTCGGAGACGATCCGAAGCGTGTAAGGGAACTTGTCCTTGGCGGGAATGACCGATTTCAACGCCCGTTCCGCCAAGGCTCCGTGCCCGACTTCGCGACGACCGGGAGAACGAAGCGGCCGAGCCTCGCCGACGCTGAACGGCGGGAAATTGTAGTGGAGCATGAACGTGCGGGTGTACTCACCCTCGAGCGCATCGATGCGCTGTTCGTCGTCCGTGGTTCCAAGCGTCACGACGGCCAAACTTTGCGTCTCTCCACGGGTGAACAAGGCCGACCCATGCGCCCGCGGCAGGACTCCGACCTCGCAGGTGATCGGGCGGATATCCGCCGGGCCGCGGCCGTCGGCGCGCACGCGCTTCTCCAGAATCATGTTCCGGACTTCCGTATACTCGAGCCCGTGGAAGATGATCTTGACGTGCCGCTCGCGATTCGGATCGTCCGACTTGAGCTGCGCGACCGCATCCGTCAAGACCTGATCCAACCGCTCCTGACGGGCGCTCTTATTGGGAATCAAAATCGCCTCGCGAATCGGCCCCGCCACCAGCTTGCGGACCTGCTCCGTGAGAGCGGGATCGATCTGCTCCTGCGCGACCGCACGCTTCGGTTTCCCGGCCAGCGCGCGCAGTTCCTCGATCTTCGCGACGATCTTCTTGATCTCCGCATGCGCCAGTTCGATCGCCTGGAGCATGGTCGCCTCGGACAATTCATTGGCGCTGGCCTCGACCATCATGACCGCATCGGCGGTGCCGGCCACCACCAGATTGAGCTCGCTCGTTTCCAAGGTTTCCAGATCGGGATTCACGACAAACTGGCCGTTGATTCGGCCGATCTTCACTCCGGCAATCGGCCCATTGAACGGGATCGGCGACACGGCAAGCGCAGCGGAGGCGGCGATGATACCGAGGATGTCCGACGATCCCGTTTTGTCTGCCGACAGGACCGAGGCGATCACCTGAGTCTCGTAGTAGTACCCTTCCGGAAAGAGCGGACGCAGCGGGCGGTCGATCAACCGGCTGGTGAGCACTTCCTTCTCCGAGGGACGGCCCTCGCGCTTGAAGTACCCGCCGGGGATCTTGCCGGCCGCATAGGTTTTTTCCTGATAATCGACCGTCAACGGCAGGAAATCGACGCCGGGCTTGACGGTCTGCGAGGCGACGGCCGTGGCGAGCACGATCGTATCACCGTAGGTGGCCCAAATCGCTCCATCGGCTTGCTTGGCGACGCGTCCTGTTTCGAGGGTCAGGCGCCGGCCTGCCAGTTCCATTTCAACGGTGTGTTTCATCTATGGTCTCCTTCGTTGCGTCCCACAGATGCCCACAGAGATGCGCTCACGCTGAAAAATTATGAATGTTGAATGATGAATTATGAATGTTGAACGCTCTTTCAATTCATCATTCCTAATTCCCAATTCATCATTGCGTTCATGTGAGCCCATGTCAGTGTTCACCTGTGAGGACAAAATCCCGGGCCGCGCCGTCGACGGGTCACGGCCCCTGGGTACCCCTGCTACTTCCGAATATTCAACCGATCCAATACCGAGCGGTACCGCGCATCGTCGACATGCCGGAGATAGTCCAACAGCCGGCGACGCCGCCCGACCAGCGTGAGCAACCCGCGCCGTGAATGGTGGTCCTTCTTGTGGAGCTTGAAATGCTCCGTCAGGTAGCTGATACGGTTCGTGAGGATCGCGATCTGTACCTCCGGTGAGCCGGTATCCTTTTCATGCTGCCGGTACGTCTTCACCAACTCTGTCTTTGCTTCCTTCACCAATGCCATACGTCTCTACTCCTCTATTAAGTTCCTCACTTCACGTCCGTCCGATCCCTCGGACACGAACACTTTGGTGACGGCAATCGACCCTTCGGCCCGCCCCTGTCCCTCGCCCTGACCGATCGCGAGACCGCGCACCGTCCCGATGGCCAATAATCGTCCCCCTTGATCCTTGATGCGAATCGCACGGTCACCGGAACCCGATGCCTCCGCACCGCAGGGCTCCCAGCCCGTCACATCGCGCGGAGACACCGGGGCTCCGTGTACCACCCGTCGGGCCGTGTCCGGTCCGACCGTACATGCCGGCAGCTCGGCCAACGCCGCATCCAACGTGAGGAGCGACTCGCCGAGGGTGCCACGCGCCAACCGGGACTCGACTTCTTCGACCGTCAAGGCCTGCTCAACCGTCAACGGACCGGTGCGTTCCCGATCCAGCGTCAAGAGATGTCCTCCGACGCCGAGTGCCTCCCCGATGTCGGCGCATAGCGTGCGGATATATGTGCCCTTGGAGCAGGTCACGCGGAGCGTCACGTCCGGGAGGTCCACGGCCAACACGTCGATACGTGCGACGGTCACCTCGCGCGCGTGACGTTCCACATTGCGGCCGGCTCGGGCCGCCTTATAGAGGGGGACCCCGGCAACCTTGACCGCAGAATACATGGGCGGGACCTGGCGAATGCGCCCCACAAAGCGGGCCACCGCCTCCCGCACCTCAGCTTCCGTCACCTGGGCCACCGGCGCCCGACGCAGCACCGTTCCAGTCGCATCCTGCGTATCGGTGGTCTCGCCCAGCCGAAGCACCGCTCGGTACTGCTTGTCCCAGTTGACCAGATACTCCGCCACCCGGGTTGCCTTTCCCAGCAGCACCGGCAACACTCCCGTCGCGGCCGGGTCCAGCGTACCGGCATGCCCGACCTTCATACCGCGCAATCTTCCTCGGAGCCTGGCTACTACGTCATGCGACGTCCAGCCCGCCTCCTTGCGGACGTTCAACACCCCATCCACGACTCGCGTTGCCATGTGTGGAGCTGCGACTGCCACCATCATGCTGCTCATGTGTCGGAACGGAGCGGTTCGTTCGCGGGCTGTGCATCCGTTCCGGCCTCGTCAGGATGCAGGCCTTCCAGCAATGCGAGGACCCGGTCGCCCCGTGGGCCACTGACATCTTTCACGAAGGTCAACTCGGGCAGATAGCGCAGCGTCAGGCGTCGGCCCAGTTCCGCGCGCACAAACCCGCTGGCCTTGGCCAACCCATCGAACACCAGCCGCTCGCTTTCATTGCGCTCCATCGTGGTCACATACACCCGGGCCAGCCGGAGATCCTTCGTCAGCTCCACGTCGGTCACCGTCACCGACCGCACGCGCGGGTCCTTGATCTTGCGCATCAGAATGTCGGCGACTTCCATCCGGATCTGATCCGCCACCCGATCGGCACGGCTGTACGTCGATTTGGTCATGGTGGCGGCTTATACGAGCTCGATCTTCGACCGCACGACCTGAACCGACGGCACCCCGTGCATCAGATTCAAAGCCTGGTCCAGCACCTGATTCACGTGGGCCGACTCATTGGCGACACACGCGAGCCCCAGTATCGCCTTTTGCCACAAGTCCTGGTCGCCCACTTCGGCGACGGAGACGTTGAACTTTTCCCGCAACCGGCTTTTCAGGCTCTGCAGAACCTGACGCTTGTCTTTCAGCGACTGGCCGTCCGGAATGAAGAGCTCGACGGTGCAGAGCCCGACGATCATGCCCGCTGACTTTGTGGTGACGAACCGCGCCCCGCAGTCTCGAGCTTGGCCGCGATCTTGTCGAACACATACGCTTCAATAACGTCGCCGGCCTTGACGTCGTTGAAGTTCTCGATCGTGATGCCGCACTCGTAGCCCTGCTGCACCTCGCGGACGTCGTCCTTGAACCGACGGAGCGAGCCCAGTTTGCCCTCGTAGACGACGACGTTGTCCCGGATCACCCGCGCACCTGCGCTCGCCCGCGAAATCACGCCGTCGACGACATAACAACCTGCGACCACTCCGGCTTTTGGAATGGAAAAGACCTGCCGGACTTCCGCGCGCCCGAGCACGCGCTCTTTCAGCATCGGCTCGAGCAATCCTTCCATCGCCGCGCGGATGTCGTTGAGGGCGTCATAGATGATGGAATAGAGCCGAATATCGACGCCTTCGCGCTCGGCCAAGGCGGCGGCCTTGGGCTCGGGACGGATATTGAACCCGATGACGATGGCCTTCGATGCGGCGGCCAACAGCACGTCCGTTTCCGTGATGCCTCCGACCCCGCTGTGCATCACGCGCAGCTTCACGGCACCGGCCGGCATCTTGTCCACCGCGGCGGCGAGCGCCTCGGCGGATCCCTGCACGTCGGCCTTGATGACGATGGGGAGTTCCTTGACCTCCCCTTCCTGAATCTTTACAAAGAGGTCGTCGAGACTGACTTTGGCCGGGCCGGCCAGTTCGGCCGCGCGTTGCTTGCGGGCCCGCTCTTCGGCGATTTCCCGCGCCACCCGCTCGTCTTTCACGATCGTGAAGATGTCTCCGGCGGAAGGCACCCCCGGCAGGCCGATGACTTCGACCGGGATCGAGGGACCAGCTTCCGTGGTTTTCGCACCGGTGTCCGTGATCAGCGCGCGCACGCGCCCGCTGAAGGTCCCGACGACAAAAGCATCGCCGACTCGCAGCGTGCCGCTCTGCACGAGCACGGTGGCAACCGGACCGCGTCCCCGCTCCAGTTTCGCTTCAATGACCAGACCCTTGGCCATCCGGTTGGGATCGGCCTTCAACTCCAGCACCTCGGCCTGCAGCAGAATCATCTCGAGGAGTTGCTCCAGCCCGGTCTTCTGCTTGGCGGAGACCTCGACCATGATCGTATCGCCACCCCAGGCTTCGGGGATCAACCCATGCTCGGACAACGCATTTCGCACGCGATCCGGATTGGCACCCGGCTTGTCGATCTTGTTGATGGCCACGATCAACGGCACAGCGGCCGCCTTGGCGTGGTGAATGGCTTCCACCGTTTGCGGCATCACGCCGTCGTCGGCGGCCACCACGAGGATGACGATGTCCGTCGCCTTCGCCCCCCGCGCCCGCATCGCTGTAAAGGCCTCGTGGCCCGGGGTGTCGAGGAAGGTGACGCGCTTCCCATGCACCGAAACCGTGTAGGCGCCGATGTGCTGCGTGATGCCTCCTGCTTCCCCTTCCGCGACCTTCGTCTGGCGGATCGCATCGAGCAGGGACGTTTTCCCATGGTCGACGTGCCCCATGATGGTGACGACGGGCGGCCGGGGTACGGCGTGTTCTTCACCGGCTGACTGAGCGGCTTCCTCCAACAAGGCCTCGCCGGCCTTTTCGACGGTCACTTCCACCTTGGCTCCGTATTCTTCCGCGATCAACGACGCGGCCTCGAGATTGATGGGTTGGTTGAAGGTGACCATCTGCCCCATGTCCATCAGCTTCTTGACGATCTCGGCCGGCCGTTGACCGATGAGCTCGGCAAACTCCTTCACGCTGACCCCGGCCGTCAGCTTGACGCTCTTCTTTCGGGGTTTGGTGATTTCGCTCGGCGACGCGTGATGGAGATGCTTGGACCGATCTTCGCGGCGCTGCACCGGAATCGCCCGCAAATCCTCCCACCGCGTCGCATCATTGCGAAACTTCGTCTCGTCCTCTTCGCGCGCCCGCGGACCTTTGCGGACTTTCTTCAGCTTGTCGCGACCGGCGGCCTCCGCTTCGAGACTCTCCACGGAGAAACTTTTCTTCTTGCCGACGGCGGTCAATGAATCGAGTGCGGGTGTCGTGGTCGGAGTGACGGAGGGCTTGCCCGGCGTTTCGGTCGGCGCCGCGGCGACAACCGGTTGGACTGCGGGCTCGACCGCCGGCTCAGGAGACGGCGCTGCCGCTGCTTCGGCCGGGGAAGGCAGATGGACCGTCGGAGCGACAGCCAGCGCAGGGCCGGCCGACGGCGTTGCGAGGACTGGCTCCTGGGCCGCCAGCGGAGCCGGTTCCTCGGCACCCTCTTCCTTCTTCTTCTTGATGAGAATGCGTTTCTTGTCCGGCTTCGGTGGTTCTTCGTGGACTGCGGCATGCCCCCTGGCTCCGCTGCCGCGATGGCTCTCGCCATCGGCCTCCTTGGACGTCCGATGCAGACGCCTGGATTCGTGGCCGGCGTCGCCTCCCCCGGTCTCCCCCGTTCGTGTCTTTGGTCCCAACTTGTCCAACGCAAGACGGACGGCATCCTCGTCCAGGGCGCTGCTGTGCGAGGCGACCGGAATTCCCAGCCGCTTCAGTTCAGGGATCAGATCCCGATTCTCCATCCCCAACTGCTTCGCTAGTTCATACACACGCATATGCGTCCGTTCAACTCCGCCTTGGTCACAGGGCCGTCCATGTCGCGCTTACTCCGCCTGCTGTGCGGCGGCCCGTGCTTCTTCCTGTTGCCGTTGCGCTTCGGCCTCTTCCGCCAGCGCCGCTTTGATTTCCTTGTCGCGCTCCGCCTTTTCCTTCTCGTACTCGGTGGCACTGATGATGTCGATCTTCCATCCGGTCAGACGTGCGGCCAAGCGTACGTTTTGGCCGTTCTTGCCGATCGCGAGCGACAATTGCGAATCCGCGACGACGACCAGCGCGGATTTCTTCTCCTCGTCGATGCCGACCTTCTCAATCGTGGCCGGATTCAGGGCTTCCGCAATGAAGACGCGGGGATCCTGCGTCCAGGTAATGATGTCGATTTTCTCGCCCCGAAGTTCGCGCACCACGGCCTGGACGCGGGAGCCCTTGATGCCGACACAGGCTCCGACCGGATCCACCGCTTTGTCTCGCGAGGACACGGCGATCTTGGTGCGGTCGCCGGGCTCGCGCACGATCGACTTGATTTCGACGATCTTTTCCCCAACCTCTGGCACCTCCAACTCGAACAACTTGGCGACGAATTGCGGATGGCTGCGTGACAGAATCACCTGCACGTCCTTCGGCGTCCGCCGGACTTCGAGCAGCAGCGCCTTGACCCGGTCGCCGCGGCGATACGTCTCGCGCGGAATCTGTTCCTGAATGGGCAGAATCGCCTCGGTCTTCCCGAGATCGACCAAAAAGTTCCGGCGTTCCATCCCGAGAATGATGCCGTTGACCAGGTCTCCCTGACGGGTCGAATATTCCTTTTGGACCACTTCCCACTCGGCCTCGCGGACCTTTTGAAAGATGACCTGTTTGGCGGTCTGCGCGGCAATCCGCCCCAGCTCGTCCATTTCGATCAAGGAGCCGATCTCGTCCCCGATTTCCGCCCCCTCGTCGTATTCGCGCGCCTCTTTGAGGGAGATTTCGGCTTTCGGATTCGTGACCGTATCCACAATGACTTTCTTCGAGACCACGGAGATTTCCCCCGTCTTCGGATCGATCTCCACCTGGATGTTTTCGGCCTGACCGAACCGTTTCTTCGCAGCGGTCTGCAAGGCGGACTCGATCGCCCCGATGACCCGGGCTTTATCGATCCCCTTCTGCCGACCAATTTCGTCGATAACCGCGATGAGTTCACGATTCATGGCTCACACCTCATGGTTTCCACCAAACCCCGGCCCCGAGTGCCGATCTCGCGCTCGCTCAAAACGTCACATCGCGTCGCGCCGAGGCGATCTGGTCCAACGGTACGCGCACGGTGTCCGTCGTTTTCTTCTGCCGAACGGCGAGCGTGATGCTTGCTTCCCCGACTTCCTGGAGAACCCCGACCACCCGGTATTGACCCTGCACTGGTTGGCGGAGCTTCAGCGTCACTCGCTCCCCAACCACCTTCATATAGTCCTTCGGACCGCGCAGCGGCCGGTCCAGCCCGGGCGACGAAACCTCCAGCGTGTAGGCGTGGGGGAACGGATCCACCACGTCGAGTGCCGGACTGAGTGATCGATGGGCCTGCTCGCAGTCCGCCAGCGTCACGCCGCCCGGTTTGTCAATGAATACGCGGATGACGGTGCCCGGCCCTTTGCCGACACACAGGACTTCGACCAATTCCAGCCCATGCGACCACAAGATCGGAGCGGCCAACTCCTGCACGCGCAGCGAGACGGCCTCGGCTCGATCGACCGAGGGCTGTTCACCCGACGCCACGCCCGCTCCAGACATAGAAAAGGTGCTCAAACAAAAAAGTGGGCCTGGGCCCACTTAAATCGCGGGGACTGTATCATGCCCCCTCCCACGAAAGCAAGGGGCTGCTACGCGATCAGCTCGACCCAGCGGCGCGCCAATCGCTTCGACACGGGGCCGGGCGCGCCGCTGCCGATCGTTCGTCCGTCCACCCGGACCACGGATACAACCTCCACCGTAGTCCCCGTCAACAAGACCTCGGACGCGCTGTACAGATCGTTCTTCACCACGAATGTTTCGTGGACCGGAATGCCTTCTTTGGAGGCGAGCTCGATCATGAGGGTTCTGGTCACGCCCGACAGGATGCGCGGTCCCTCCGGAGCCGTGTACAGGGCCCCATCGCGGACTACCATCACGTTGCTGACCGAGCCCTCGGTCACGACTCCGTCGCGCACCAGGATAGCTTCGAACGCCCCGGCCTCCTTGGCCTGCTGCCGGGCGAGCACGTTTCCGAGCAGGTTGAGGCTCTTGATGTCGCACCGCCCCCACCGGACATCCTCCACAGTGACGGCGGGAACGCCGGTGTGCCGGATCGCTTCGTCTGGTGGGCGTAGTTCCCGGAAGGTCAGCACGACGGTCGGCGAAGCTCCGGTCGGGAAGGGATGGTCCCGCGGCGCCTGGCCGCGCGTGACTTGCATGTAGATCTTGGTCTCGGGAAAGCCGCTGAGCCGCAATCCTTCCTCGATCAGCGTCGCCCATTGCGTGCGTGGATGAGGAGAGGGAAGCTGCAGCGCGTGCAGGCTCCGTTCGAGCCGGGCCAGGTGGGCGTCCGTTTGAAAAGGACGTCCCCGATAGGTGCGAATGACTTCGTAGACCCCGTCGCCGAATTGGAATCCCCGATCCTCGACGCTCACGACGGCCTGGGCCAGAGGACCGAACCGACCGTTCACACAGGCGATGTCAGGCATATGCTATCGAGGCCGATCCCTCATCGTTCGGTCACGATGACGTAGAAGATTTGGCGATCTTCGGCGGTAAATTTCCATCCCATACGCTTTTCGAACACGAGCCGATACGTCCCCGCGGTCATCGGTTTGAACTCAAACGTTCTCCGGCCGGCATCCACGGCATTCCCGCTCGCAATGCGCAGAAAATCATCGTCGACCAGCGGCATCGCCGCCGGATCATATGTCGGCACCCAGAGCTCTCCCCGCGTCCGGTCCTCCCAGAGATGAATCCGGACGGTGGTGCCGAGTTTGGCCGTGAGCGTTTTGGCCCCCGGCTCCCGTTCGGTTGCCGCCGACTGAGTCTTGCCGCTTGGAGTCATCCCTAGACCTTGCGGCGGGCCCCGACGTAGATCTGCCCGTCCTCCACCCGCACGTCGTAACTCCCGACACAGTATCCGCCGCCGTCGGTGCCCTGCCCGTTCCGAATGTCGAAGGCCAGATCATGCCACGGACAGGAGACGACGAAACCTTTCAGGCGTCCCTTATTGAGCGGACCACCTTCGTGAGGGCACACATTGTAAATAGCGTGGAAGCGCCCCTCGACGTTGAACACGGCAATGGCACGCTCGTTCACCATCACGACCTTCACCTGCCCGGGTGGAATCTCCTCCACCTTGGCGACGCACTGGAACCCTTCCATACTTCACTCCGCCTTCACGACATGCGCAGGGTGAACTTCAACTCCATCCCCGCCGTCAAGCCTTCGCGTCGCACATAGCCTGCACTGGTTTGGATCAGATACCGGACCGGTTCAGGGGGCGGCCCGTAGAACGGACAGGGATCCTGTGGACAGGGCGGGACATTTTCCATGAGTTGGACGACGTGGTGGCTGTCGTCCACCCACATCATATCAACCGGAATGCGAAACTGCCGCGTCCGTACTCTATGCGCTCCGGTCGACTCGAAGATATAAAGCATCCCCGTGTCGGGTGGCAATCCCTCGCGAAACGCCAGCCCGAACATCAGCTTCTCGGGAGTACTTGCGACCTCGGTCTCCAGCGTTTTCCCGCCCGGGAACTCCACGATGATGGTCTCCGATTCCTTCGGACCAGAAAGAAAGAGACTGACGCTCATGAGGAGAATTGCGAGCAGCGCAAGCGTTACCACTTTTTTACGACGCTCGTCTGAGGTGGTCGCGGTGGACGACGTGGTCATCTCAAAAAGCCGGCAGTTCTCACGCTCATTCTCCACCTCGCCGACAAGCGCGGCACCGCATGGAGATTGGGCCCAAAGCCCCATGATTCATAGTGATCTTAGGCCTTCTGCGCGACTCCCATTCTGTTGACTTGCCGAAGAATCGCGGCTTAGAATGACCTTCCTGTTTGCCGCGAACTATGGTCGCGGCGACTCGAAATTGTCAACATATCTTATCCGGCCGATCAGGAATTGAGAAGGAGGCAAAGGCCATGGCGCTGCTGATTACCGATGAATGCATCTCCTGTGGGGCGTGCCTACCGGAGTGCCCGAACGAAGCCATCTTTGAGACTCGGAGCGACGCGGAAGGCAAAGGATATCACGTCGGAGACGGCCAGGGTGTCGGGGATAACATCTATGTCATCACTCATGACCGTTGCACAGAGTGTGTCGGACACTTCGATGAGCCGCAGTGCGCCGCCGTATGCCCGGTCGACAACTGCTGCATCTCGGATCCGGCCTACCCGGAAACCACCGAGACGCTCCTTGAAAAGGCTAAAAAGTTGAACCCGGATAAGGAGATCGATCCGGCCAAGGTGTGGAGCGGCGTCCGCAACTAGACCCATTCGACCATCGTACGTATGTTTTCGACGAAGGCTCCTCCGGGAGCCTTCGCTGTTTCTTCGCCCGTTCGGCCTGCTCCTTGACGTTGCGCCTCGACCGAATCCGGCTCTTTTCTGGCTTTCTCATCACCGGTGCAGTAGACTGCACTTAAGTACCAACGAAGGACGCGCGGCCAGCCTCGCCAGGCGTGGCCCCTCCTCCACCCGCTCACCCTCACTGGGAGGTGCCCTCATGAGTCACCCCACCCGTTTGATCCTCTTGTGTTGCTGTCTGACCCTCCTCGGGCCTGCGATCGCGCTGGCCAGTACCGGAGGAGACGTCGGCACGATCATCGAAAACTTCATCACTCGGCAGTTCCCAGATGCCGCCAGCCACTTCTGGGTGGTCAACGGCACGCAGTGGGATGGCGACGAAATGGTGGTCGATGTCAACGCGGTCATCCAACCGAAACAACAGCCCCAACCGATTTCAAGCCGGTTCCTGCTCTTGATCGTCGCAGGAAAACTCGAAGCGGTCCAAAGCGTGCCCCTGGAGGGACAACCGGATTGCAAAACGGAGGAAGCCTGATCGCACGGGGCCGCCGATTGAACAACACCGAACGATTCAGGCCGAAACACAAACGCCTCATCCGCCGGACAGCGGATGAGGCGTTTGTCATTTGAAACGGCTGCGTGGAGCGAGCGGGCTTTTCAGCCTCTCGACTATTTCCACATCAGGAGCTTGCCGCCGACGTGGGCCGGATGCAGGTGGCAGCGATAGGTCAGGGTGTTGCCCTGCGTGGCGTAAAACAGGTCGCTGGTCGGAATACCGATGTACTTGGTCTCACCCGGCTTCAACACGACTTCCGCTTTCAGCACGAACGGCGAACCGGCGTTGACCGCATCGGTCATCTGGAAGCCATGCTCTGCCGACGAGTTGTTGGTCACCTTGATCACCACCGGACGGCCCGGGCGCACTTTGAAGTCGATCACCGTCGTCGGGGGATACCAGGTCTTCATGTTTCCGATCTCAACGGCGAAGAGCTGGGCATCTACTTCAAGCTCTTTAAAGGGCTGACCCACGACAGACCCAGTCTCCAGATCGCCGATCTCGACACCGCCCGCCTGCAATGCGTAGGCGCCCGACACCCCAGCCACGACCATGACCAGGCCGAAGAACACCGCTACCATCGTCTTACCCATGACCTACCTCCTTAAAGAGATTAAGAAGAGATGTGATTAGGTTGGTGAATAATGAACACCGCGCTCAGTAAACTCAGTGGGACGTTCCGCATCGGACGCACGTCTTTCGCACGCAAAGAAAAGAATCGGTGAGAATCCTGGCTAACGAGGCACACCTTATAGCACAGGGTTTAAAAAGGAAGCAAGAAAGTTCTTGGGGAGGCGTCGGACCTGCGGTTTCTCACGTCATGGCTCCGCCGACCGTTCATCGCAACTCAATTTCCCCAAGTTTTTCGATTGCTTAGGGAGAAGGCCTGCCATCGGGCTGTGGTTCGCCCAGTTGCGACCCCACGAGCAGATCGTAGGGCGTGTAATCGTCCGTGAGCGTCAGGCCAGCCGGCCACGGCCCGGTTCGGCGGGAGGCAAGGAGTCCGACGGCCTCAGGCGGCATCCGGTGAGCTTCCACTTGCTCGTGAATCCGAGAGACCAGTTCGTCGAACGACAGCCGGTCGATCGGAGCGCCGCCGAAGAAGATCAGGTTCTCGGCTGTGGTTTGGTGCGCGCGCCACGGTCCTTTCACCCCGAACGCTTCGATGGTGGGAAACGCGGTCTTGAGCGTCTGCACGACGGCGCTCGCCCGCAGAAGATCCCCTCCCTCACCGGATGAGGCCAGGTTGACCGCCACCACGCCGTCCGGATTCAGCTTCCTGCGAAGTTCCGAGAAGAATTCCACCGTGGTGAGGTGGAACGGAATGAGATGCCTGGCAAAAGCGTCGACCCAGATCACGTCGTACGTCGCCGTGGTGTCGCGAAGAAACACCCGCGCGTCTTTCACGAACACGTGGTGGTTGGCCGGAGGGCGATAGGCGAAGTACTGCTCCGCCATCTGCACGACCACGGGATCGAATTCGACTACATCCACTTCCAGTTTCGGCCACACAAAGGCCAGCCATTTGGCCAGCGAGCCGCCGCCATGGCCCAGAATGAGACCACGTTTTGGCTCGGGGGTCAGCGCCAGCGCCGCGNNGGCAGGAAGAGATTTACCGGGTCGGCCCGCCACATCACCGCATGCCACGTTCGGTCCAGGACCAAATACCGGAAGAGGTCGTCATCGCGCACCCGCACCTGCTGGTACGGGCTATCTTCCTGATGGACGAGACCGGAGACTGCCGGTACCTGACCGAAGTACTGGCCTACGACCGCAAACAGCACCGCTCCGACTACGCCGGACACGCACGGCATGCCCCGTGTAGATCGGACGAGCCATAACAGACCTAACAGGAGTTGCACAATGCCGAGTGACGCGACCAGCGTGTGGGTCCCCAGCCAGGACAGGAGAAAGAACGCGGTGCCCCACGTTCCCGCCAAGCTGCCGACCGTCGAGAGTGCGATCATGCTGCCCGTATGCCGGCCGAGATACCCCATGTCCACCACCGCCAACCGCAGAAGCGCCGGCATCACCCCGCTGAGACCGAACGCCGGGGGCGCGAGGAGTACGCAGGCGGCCAAGCTCGGTCCCCAACGGGGGTCCTCCACCAGTTTGGCGACCTTCAAGATCGTGGATTGTCCCATCCATGAAATCAGCAACGTCCAGGCCCCCGACCCCAGGAGTAACCAGGCGAGCACCGCGGCGACCCGATAGCGATCCGACGCCCAGCCGCCGAAGGCGTAGCCGGAACTCATCGCGGCCAAAATGATCCCGATCAACGCACCCCAGACGAAGAGGGAATTCCCGAACACGGGAGCAAGCAGACGGCTTCCCAAAATCTCCAGCGCCATCACGACGGCCCCCGTGATCAAGGCCGTCAGCAGCAGAAAGAGCCGGGACGTGGGGTGAACGGACGATCCCGTTGTCATCATGAGCCCGGGATCGCTGAAGAACCTATGGGAGGGGAATATCCATCACGCTGGAGGCGCATCAGTTACAGCGTCCCCCAGTTCTTGAAATAGCGAAGGAGGTCGCGCACCGACACTATACCCACGACCTGCCCCTCGTCGGTCACCGCCAGGTGCCGGATGCCTTGCTCCGCCATGAGATCGCTGGCCTCATGCGCCGAGCGAGCGATGTCGATGGTGATCACGGGGGTGCTCATCACCGACTGCACCGTTACCTGGTCGGCCGCCAAACCGTTGGCCATGGCCTTGCGGACCATGTCGGCCTCGCTGATGACGCCCACGTAGTGCCCTCCATCGGCGACCAACATGGCCCCGACTCTGGCATCACGAAACTGCCGGGCCGCTTCCAGGAGCGTGTCGTCCGGTCGCAGCGTACGGACGATCGGGCGCATCATCATCGCCAAGGGCCGCTGCACGACACCGCCGGACATCACCATGGCACATCACCTCGTGAATCGGGCGAAAATTCTACTGAACTGCGGCGAATTCTGCAATTCTCCGATCGTCGCTCGAAATGTCGCGAATTGTTTGCCCCATTACACCCGCGTTGTTATACTAGCCTCACTGCACAACGGCTGAACAGCCATCTCGAGCGATTCCCCTAAAAGGAGACGTGTCCATGCATATCAGCGTGATCGGAACGGGGTACGTGGGTTTGGTGACCGGCGCCTGCTTTGCCGAATTCGGGGTCAACGTGACCTGTATGGACACCGATGCCCGGCGCATTGGTCGGCTCGAAAAGGGCGACGTACCATTTTTTGAACCGGGGATCACCGAACTCGTCGCGAAAGGCATCAAAGAAGGCCGCCTGACCTTCACAACGGACGTGGCCAAGGCCGTCGACAAGGCCCTGGCGATCTTCATTGCCGTCGGCACGCCTCCCAAGGCCGATGGGTCCGCCGATCTGTCGTATGTCGAGGAGGTCGGCCGAGGCATCGCCAAGAACATGACCGGCTACAAGGTCATCGTCACGAAGTCCACGGTCCCGGTCGGCACGGGTGAAAAACTGCGCGAGGTCATCAAAGCCAACCAGACGGGCCGATTCACCTTCGACATCGTGTCGAACCCCGAATTTCTCCGCGAGGGATCCGCGATCGAGGATTTCATGCGCCCCAACCGCGTGGTCATCGGCGCCGACAGCGAGCAGGCCGTCGCGATCATGAAAGACCTCTACCGGCCGCTGTTCCTGCTCGAGACACCGTTCGTCGTCACCGATATCCCGACCGCGGAGATGATCAAGTATGCGTCCAACGCCTTCCTGGCGGTGAAGATTTCCTTCATCAACGAAATCGCCACCGTCTGCGAACGGGTCGGTGCGGATGTGCAGATGGTTTCCAAGGGCATGGGGCTGGACAATCGGATCGGCAACAAGTTTCTGCACGCCGGACCGGGGTTCGGCGGCTCCTGCTTCCCGAAGGACTTGAAGGCGCTCGTGCAGACCGGTGAGCGGGTCGGTTACCCGCTGCAGATCGCCAGCGCCGCCGTCAAGGTGAACCACGAACAGCACATGCGCATGGTCGACAAGATTCGCGAGGCGTGCGGCGGGTTGAAGGGGAAAACGCTCGGCGTGCTGGGCCTCTCGTTCAAACCGAACACGAACGACATGCGGGAAGCACCGTCACTGGCCATTCTGCCGGAGTTGATGAAGGAAGGTGCGAAGATCCGGGCGTACGATCCTGCCTCAATGGAAGAGGCGGTCAAGCTGCTGCCCGAGATGGTCCCCTGCCACGATACCTACGATGTCGCGGAAGGGGCGGACGCGCTGGTGATCATGACCGAGTGGAATCAGTTCAGAAATCTGGATTTCGATCGCCTGAAGACGTCGATGCGGCACCCGCTGCTGCTCGATCTGCGGAACGTGTATGATTCGGATCGGGTGGTGCCCCACGGGTTCCGGCACGTATCGGTCGGCCGGACGACGAAATCTCCCTCCAAGTAACGACGCGTCGAGCCGCCCTAGCTGAGGAGCTTGGCGGCCTCGGCTTTCGCTCCGTCCTTCGGTTTGGGCTTGTATCCCATCCGGTCCAGGACCTTCATGATCCGGGTTTTCAACCGGTCGTCGGCATCGGCCAAGGCGGTGGCCAACGGCTCGACGGCCGGCTTGCCGATTTTCCGGATGATCTCCGTCACCGACTGGCGCAGTTCGTCTTCTTCCGACACCAGCAGCGGCACCAGCGACGGGACGGCGGTGCCCCCGATCTTAATGAGCGAATCGTAGGCCCGCTGCCGCACGTCCCCCACCTCATCGGTCAAGGCGTCAACCAAGGGGCCCACGGCGCGCGGATCCTTCAACTCCCCCAGCACCTCCGCGGCATACTTCCGGTTCAGCCAGTGCGAGTCTTTGAGATCGACCAACATGGCGTCGGCTTTCGCCGCATTGGGATCCTTCGCACGGATGCGGAAGCTCTTGGCGATGCGCTTCCCGCCTTCCTCCACGACCCGGATCGTGGCTCCGTCGCCGACCTTGATCTTTTGAAGATCTTCGAGGGCCTCCTCCGCCACGTCGAGCACGACCGTCTTGCCGTCGTAGGCCAAGAGTTCGACCTCGAGTTGCTTGGCCTCTGGGTTGACGGCCACGACCCGTTCCGTCACCAGATTAAAGCCGTCTTTCTTGGCGCCGCCCTTGGGCCCGATCTGAATCAGTTTCACCGGTGCTTCATCTGCCATGATGTATGTCCTTTATCGAGTTATTGGGATGCGTCCTGTTTCCAGCCCAGACTTGCCAACACGCCTTCGACCGTTTCCTGTACCATCGTGTTCTCGTCTTCCAGCAGAGGGATCAACGGCTCGATCGCCTGCTTTGCGCCCAGTCGCGCCAGCGATTCGGCGGCGTTGCGCCGCACCAACCAGTCTTCGTCCTGCAGGGATTGGATCAACGGGTCTACGCTTCGCGTATCGCCGATCTTCCCCAGTGCCTCCGCGGCGTGCCTCCGGACCATCCAGTTCGGCCCCATCAACCCATCGATGAGGGCACCCACTGCGCGACTGTCGCCGATCTTCTTCAGAACCCGTGCGACGTCCTCCCGCACCGTGTTGTCGCCGAGTGCTTCGATCAGGCCCGGCGTCGCCCGAGAGTCACCGATCCGTTCAAGGGCCCACACGGCCGCCGTCCGGACCGCCCCGTCTTTGTCCTTGAGGGCCGCCACCAACGGCTCGACCGCCCGGGGATCCCGCAACCGTCCCAATGCACTGGCCGCCTGCTCTCGAATGGCCCACTCGTCGTCCCCGAGCGCCTCCAGCAACTGATCGAACGCCGCGGGACCGATCCGAACCACCGCCGTGGTGGCCGCTTCGCGAATCACCACATCTTCGTCCGCCATCAACCCGATCAACTGCGGCACCGCATCGACCCCCAGCTGCCCCAGGCTGGCCACCGCATGGTCGCGCAGCGCTTCATTGTCGTCGCGGAGCGCGGCAATCAATTGTTCAATGCGACTTGCGTCACTCATGGTCGTCCGCCCCTTCTTTTCCCACCGGCTGCATGCCCTCCAGGGCCGCCAGTTTGTCCGCGATGAGCCCCGCACTGTAGGCCACGATCCCATCGCGATCGGTCCGCAGCCGGTTGAAGAGCTCGTGGTGCGGCCGCAGCACCTCCACATCCTTCACTTTGGCGAGCGCCTCCATGGCAAACACCCGTAACGGCCGAATCGGGATGGCCTCGATATACAGCTCCGTCGGACGAGGATCGCCGATCAGTCCCAGCGATTTCAACGCATATTCCTTCACTCCGGTGTCTTTGTCTTCACGGAGGCGCCTCATCAAGGGCTCGACGGCGCGCACATCGCCGATCATTCCGAGCAGATCGGCCGCCGCTTCGCGCACCACCCAATCGTCGTCCTCCAGATATTCGATGAGGATCTCGACGCTCGGCCGTCCGATCCCAAGCAGATCCATGACGACGGCCATCCGGGCTTCTTCGCGCTCGCTGGCCCCCTCGACGTCGCGCAACGCGTTGAACGTCCCGTCGATCCGTTCACGGATGGCGCCCAACTTCTTCAGCGTTCGGACGGCAATGTCCCGCACCGCGGGGGACGCCATGGCATCGATCAACCCGTCGGCCGATCGCGGATCCAGCAAATGTTCCAGAATCGTCGCGGCGGTCTCCTGGGCCTCCGCCTCCGGATGTTTCAACATCTCGCAGAGCGGCGCGATGGCATTGGGGATCACACCGAGCAGCCGTCGGACCCGAGTCCGAACCTCCTCGTCCTGCGACTCATAGAGCTGGCGTACGAGCCCCGCGGCGGTCTCGCCGTTCAATACGCCGGCCATCTGTTCCAACGCCGCAAAGCCGGCCTTGCGAACCGCTTCATCCGAATCCTTGAGTGAACCGACCAAGGCCATGCCGGCGGCCGGATCCTTGATTCGTGCGAGCATCGACGCGGCTTCTGCTCGCAGCGGGCCGTCTCCGGTCTCCAGCGCGCGGATCAGCGCGCGCACCGCGACGGGCCCCCCGGCCAGGCAGGCCGCGGTCGCCCGCATCCGGCGCCACTCTTCCTCATGGGTCAGTTCGGAGACCAGCGTTTCGATGCTTTCCTTGGGCATGGTTAGAAGACATGAAAAGTGCAAAATTCAAAATGAGAAATTGGTCCCGCTTTGCATTCCTCATTTTCCATTTTGCATTCGTGATTCATACGCGTCCCGGTCGCCATCCGACGGCGGTCAAGGTTTCGCGCACGTGATACCGGATGTTCTCGTCCTGTTCCCGGGTCAGCATCGGCAGCAGGGAGGGCACCACCTTGGCCCCGAATCGGGTCAAGGCCGCCGCGGCCTCCGCCCTGGTCACCGTGTTGCGGAGGGCGGACACCAACGAGGGAATGGCTCCCTCATCGGCGATCATGCCCAACGCACGAGCGGCCAGTCCCATCGTCTGCATGTCCTCGGTCCACTCGCTGGCACAGCCCGCGATCGGCCGGTGATATTCCGCCTGCTGAGCGCCCTCGACAATCGCGCGCAGGACCGGCACGGCGCGACGGTCACCGATCTTACCGAGGGCCTCGACGGCGATCGGCCGGAGTCCGGGCTCTTTCAACACGGTGAACAGAAATTCCACGGCCCGCCCGTCGCCGATCAACCCCAAAGAACGGACCACGTCTTCGCGTATGGCCGAATCGCGGTCGTTGAACAGGACGAACAGCAGCGGCTCGACGGCTTCGGATGACTTGAGCTTCCCAAGCGCTTCGACGGCGTGGAGGCGCACCAGCCACTCATCATGGCGTAACGCTTCAATCAACGAGGGCACCGCCGCCTCGCCGATGGCAGCCAGTGCCACCGCGGCTTCCTCGCGAACCGCCTTCACCTTGTCTTGCAACAACGGCATCAGGGCCGGCACGGCCGCTGGATCACCGATACGTCCCAGCGCCTTCGCCGCATGCATGCGTACGATCCAGTCGGGACTGCTCAGCGCAGCGACCACGGGCTCGAAGACGCGACCATCGGCGAGACCGGCCAGCACGGACGATGCGGCTTCCTGAACCCGCAACTCTGCATCAGTCAAACAGGCTCCGAGGGCCGGCACCGACGGTTCGCCGATGGCGGAGAGCGCCGCCATGGCGGCCTCGCGCACAGCTCGATCTGAATCTCGCAGCGCGCTGATCAACGCGGGGACGGCACGGGAATCCTTGAGAGTGCCTAAAGCCGTCGCGGCATCCTCGCGCACAGCCCAGTCCTCATCCGACAGGGCCGCAATGTGTTCGCTCACCGGGTCGGCCATCGTGTCTCGGATGTTCCTGCCTTCTCCGTCCACATCCGGCGGGGGGAGGCAGCCTTCTGCGAACCAAACTTACCGCGGTGCTCCTTTGGCGTAGTCGCCGCTCGGACCGAATCGCCCCACCTCGCCCAGAGGACGGTCGACACGTCGATTGTCGGCTTGACTGGAATCGACGGCAACATCCTCTTCGGGCGGCGTCCACCCAAGCTGCTCCAGCGTTTCGAGGACCAGCTGCCGAAGGGCGTCTTTGGCCGTCAACCGAACCGAAGCATAAGACAGGACCCGCTCCCCCTCGGCCTCGACTTCAGAGGCCTTGGGATCGAAAAGAAACGAAATGAGCGGTTCGATCGCGGAGTCGCCGATCAACACGAGCGCCGCAGCGGCCTTTTCGCGCAGGACCCCGTCCTTCAGCAGCATGATGAGGTCGGGGATGACGCGAGGGTCGCGGAAGTGCCCGAGCGCGGTCGCGGCCGCTTCCTTGATGAAGGCGTCTTCACTGACGATGCAACCCGGCGTCGGCGTGCCCTCCTGACGGATACCTTTCCCTTTGAGCGCATCCAGCACGGCGGGCAACGCCCGCGGATCGCCGATCATCCCGAGCGATGCGATGGCATGGCGTTTGACCGCCCCGTCTTTCATCGCCTCGATCAGGGCATCGATGGCGCGTGCGTCGCCGATCATACCCAGCGCGATCGTGGCGTCTTCGCGCACCGCCCGGTCGGGGTCCTTCAGCGTCTCGATCAAGGCATCGACCACACGTGGCTCCCGGACCCAACTGCGTCCGATTTGATAGTCGGTCGTCATGCCGCCGAGCGCCCGCGCGGCATGGCATCGCACGACGAAATCTTTGTCCTTCAGGGCTTTAAGCAGCTGATCGACGGACGGCTGCCCGATGGCCACCAGCGCAATGCCGGCCGTTTCCCGGACGATCTTTGACGAGTCGCGAAAAAGTTTGACCAGTGCCGGCACGGCTTTGGGATCGCCGATCTTGCCGAGCGCCTCGGCGGCCGCACTCTTCACGGCACCATCGCGGTCGCGACAGGCCAGAATCAGCGCATCGACGGCCCGACGGTCCCGGAGGTCGCCGCAGACCTTGGCGACATGTTCACGAACGCGCCACCGCTCGTCCTTGAAGGCGGGGAGCAGCCGATCCAAGACGCCGACGCCCATGTGCACCGTGGCCGCCACCGCCTCGTTGCGGACTTCCATGATCGGATCGTTATAGAGCGTGATCAGCGCCTCGATCGCCTTGGGACCCCCGATCTTGGCCACGCCCAAGCCGGCCTGGGCTCGAACAGCCCAAAAGTCGTCGCCGCAGGCGCCGATCAGAGCGTCCAGTGTTTTCGGATCAGCCAGTTCCGCCAGTGCCTTGGCAGCCTCCTCGCGGGTGGCGTCGTCTACATCTTCCAACGCGTCCAGGAGATCATCGACCGCAGGTGCCATGTCCAGCCTCGCTATTGACTGTAATAAGGGTCCCGTTGTCCGCCGTGGGGATACGTGCGTTTGCACCGCACCAGCAACGTTTGCGTGCCGCGGCCCTCCACGCACTGATCGAGTGAGGCGGAGTATTCGAGTTTCCCGTCCAAACTCACGGAAAACGGAAAATCGAACGTAAAGCTCACGAACTTGTACTGCCCCGGTTTCAGCTTCAGTTCCTTGCGATCGGTCGTCCGATAGGCGTCCGACGTTTCGGGGTCGAGAGTCCACAACGGTGGGGTAATGCCCGGAACCTGCCACCACGATTGTGGGACCAGGGAAGTGGCGTCGATCGTGATGGAATGTTCCTTGGTGTAGGCGGGCGGCGGACCAGCCGCCATCAACGTCACCGTCGAGCCGATCAGAAGCCCGGCCACCAGGATCATGAACCAGAAGGGAGCCTGCCGTGTCATTGAATGATGCCTAGAAGAACGCATTGCGACACCTTACTGTGACTTGGAGGTGACGGCAGCGGTCGAGGCCGTCTTAAAGATTTCTTCCACCGCGTGGCTTTCCCACTCGGTGTGGGTCTCCAACCCCAGCGCACGCATGACCGTTGCGCCGGTGTCGATAATCGAGACCGGTTGCCGAATGGTATGGCCGGCCTTGATGCCGACGCCCGAGGCGATCCATGGAACTTGAGGCGGCGCGGCGTCTATGCCGGCAGTCCCCTCGCCGGCGGAGAATTGACTCTCCCCGACGGCGCTCAACGAGGTGACGAACACCGTGGTTCGTTTGAACAGTCCCAGGTTGCGGTAAAGGTCCAGCACGGCGCCCATCGCCTTGTCGACCGTCTTCAGGGATTCCTTATACTGGGCGGACTTCCATCCCTGCGCTTCCCCGACCCGCCCCGGAGTCGGCAAGTGGACCACCAACAGGTGTGGCAGTGACAGAATTGCATGGCCGTGACCGGCTCCGCTCGTGGCTTTTTTGAAATAATCCCTGATGTAACTGACCAGCCGGTCCGGGGTGCATTCCGGCCGCAAGGGGCGGCACATCTGGTAATCGGTGTAGGGCTCGGGTTTGGCAAGCTGATAGAGGGACTCGTCCATGAGGAAAATGGCGCTGTCGCGACCGCCGCTCAAATCCAGATAATCGAACATGGTCGGCGCCCGCGGATACCCGCGGCTGAATTCAAATGAGTTCCAGGTGATGCCATGCTTATCCACCGGCATCCCCGTAACCAACGAGGCCATCGTCGGCAAGCGGCGCGCCGGCGACACCGCCGTCGCAGACCACGTGGTCGCCCCGTTCTTGGCGAGCGACGACAACACCGGCATAGCCCCGCTCTTCAGGGAATCCTGATCAACGCCTTCGAGGACGAACAGAATGACATGTTCGGTATCGACCCCAGCCGGCGGCGTCGTGACCTCGGGGGCGTTGCGCGCCGAGAAGGCGGAGGACGCACCGAGCGTAAGGAACCAGACCAGCGGAGATAACAGGCCAAGCAGTGTAAAGATTCTATATTTGGATGCGGAAGTACGACGTGGAGTGCTCATCACGCTTTCCTTTCATTCACAAGGGGATAGGTAACTTAACACGCTGTTTTCCGCGAAGGCAAGGTATGGCGGGATGCGTAGGGACCCGCACCAATCCTAGCGTTTGTGCAGGTTCGGTGTTATGCTCAGAGCGACGAATCGACACGCGAACGGCGCCTCAACAATCCCCTCCGGCCGGTGGTGACGCGATGCCCGCGGCAACATGGAATAGGGACGTAAGGGCTTCACACCGACCACCGCGTCAAGGGTGGGCCGCGCGCTCCCTCGCCTCGTGTCTGATCCTCGGCTGTCTCCTGACGGTCCTCCCCTGTCCTGCCGACGCGGAGACTCGCATCGTGACCGGCGTTGGGGAACACCGCCTGTCGGACCGCGATACGAAGGAGGAGGCCGTTCGGTTGGCGACCGAGCAGGCCAAGAAACAGGCCCTCGAACAGGTCGCCTCCTACCTGGAAAGCGTCACGGTGGTCCGGAATCTTGACGTGACGCAAGACGAAATCCGTAGCTATACGGCCGGCATAGTGCTGGTGCTCGATCAACAGGTGAAGACCGAGCTGGATGGGGATGTCGTGGTCGTCAAGGTGGCCCTGACCGCCCAAGTGGATACGGATGGAGTCGCCCAAGCGATCACGGCACTGAGGCAAAACGAGGATGCCCGCCACGAGCTCGTAGCCCTGAAACAGGAAGTGGATCAACTGCAACGAGACCTGGAGCAGTCCAATCGGGCGTTGGCCCAAGCCACCTCATCGGAACAGGCCCGACGACTCACCCAGCAGCGGCAGGAATTGCTCGATCGGGCGCAATCCAATGCGATGGTGGCCCAGGCATGGACGGATTGGGTGTTGCTCGCGCCGGCGGTCAGCGCCTATTCCGGAACCGGCCTCGGCCAGGTTCAGGCGCTCCTCGCCGTCGCCGCCCGGCTGAATCCCAACAACCCGCACGTGGCTTTGGCGCAACAGGTAGTCAGTACCAACGAGCCACCGGCTCCTCCGCAACCGCCCAGACCGCCGGTCCCGCACACGGTCCCCTTCGTGCCTGGAATGGCACCTGCTCAGCAACCGGCCCAGCCAGGAACCACTCCGCCACCCGCTCCGCCGCAGAACCCACGCCAGCTATCGAGCGTCAACCTACTGAACCCCCTGTTGCCGAATCCGACCGGAACGCCGCCCGCGACCGGCAGCTCCGTCACGATTATTCAGGTCCCCGGTGGGCAAGGAGCAACCCCGCCGCGTTCCGGCGGAGGCTTGGCCCAGATGTACCAACAAGTCCCGGCTCCACACAGTGCCACCGGCACTCGGTCGACCTTGCACACGATGCAACCAGGCGGACCGGGAGCGTCAAAAAGTGCGCCGGATAAAAGGTAACGGCCAAGGAGGGAGACAAGTGGGAGGCGGTCGACAGAAGCGTGCACGACTGGTGGTCCTCCTCGTCTCGGCACTGCTGAGCGCCGGTCATGCCGCGGCCTCAGACACCTCGGCGCAATCGGTCCGGGAACATGCCCAACAGACCTTCCAGCAACTGGGTGTACGCGAACAGGGAGGTCCGCCGTCGCTGATGCACACGGAGCGGCAGACCAAGCCCGCAGCCGCGGAGAGCAACGAGCACCTGCTCGTGGGCCACGGGCAGGGCGACCTGGCCAAGGGCAAATTGGTCTGTCAGCGGGTCTCGGAGCTGGCTGCGCGGAGCGACCTGGCAAAGCAGATCCGCGTGCTCGTGAAAGAGCATGCCACCGATCGCGTGCGAGAACGCACCGGTCGTGAAACCGAGCAGGATATCGAGGTCGTGCGCGAAGAAATCGTGCAGGAGTATCTGCAGGGCGTCACCATCGTCGATCGTCGCATCGACGAGGAGGCCAAGACCTGCTCGGCCACCGCCGTCATGCCGAAAAGCCGCCTCGCCTCGCAGTCTATGGGGGAGCCTCGCTCAGCCGACCCCGCCGCCACGCGCTGATCGTCCCTTCGGCCCACCCTTCACGTCCCGTTGAAGTCCGCGCGCGCTTTCGGGTATGAGAATCCTTCCATGCCGATCGAGAACAATTTCCAGCACGATGAACTGTCCCGGAAAAACCCCGGCGACCGGCTGGCGATGACGGAGTTTGCGCCGACGCCCGCACCGGATTCGCCGGGATGGCATGAGGCCATGGCCAAGGCCGGTGCCACATTCGCACAGGCCGGTGTCCGAGCGATCTTGTTCCTGCATGGATCGATCCCCGGCACCGACGTGTTCGGCATCAAGCGGTTGGATGAAGTAGGCGGACTGAAGCGCGGCTACTCCCGCGGCATTTCCGGACTGGATGCGCTGCTGTCCTTGATGCGCGAAGGCGACAACGGTATCACTCCGTTGCCGGGCGGCCTCGTTCCTCCGCTCCCGAACGACGACGCGACCAAGAAACTACTGGATGACCAGATCGGGGATGCAGGAAATTTCACCGCTGCCTATGTGGACCGGTGTCGAAAAGCGCTGAACCAGAAGGCCGGCAAACCGATTCTGTGCGTCAGGGAACTTTGGTCCTGCGAACACCACCACCTTGGTCGCGCGTTGGCCGCCTGCCGTCTGATGGACCTCCTGCACGGGCTCATCATGGAACATCGCTGGACGGCTGGCGACCGGATTCTGATCCAGGCGCATGGTCACGCCGGCCTGGTGCTGGCCCTCGCCTCGAATCTGCTGTGTCCCTCCCCGATCACCGGGCGGAAGCGGCTACTGGACCTTCTGGCGGCGGCCGTGGGACAGAGCCCCGATGCCCAGGTCATCCGGCGGATCGAGCCGCTCCTGACCCGCGGCGCCTTGCTGAACGGCGTGGCGCTCGACGTCGTGACGATGGGGACGCCGGTCCGCTACGGGTGGGATCCTTCCGGAATCGGAAAACTGCTCCATTTCGTCAACCATCGGAATCTGCGAACGGACGGCAAGACCTGGCTCGCGAAGATGGATCTGCCGCAGATTACGATGGAAATGCCGATCGCCTGGGGCGGCGACTACGTGCAGGAGCTGGCCGTGGCCGGCAGTGACACCGTGCCGTCTACCGAAACAGCAAAGGCCGCCAACAAAGCCGTCTGGGAACTAGTAGAGCCCTACGATGGGTTCGAGCGCTGGGTGGAATGCGCGCGCCGCGCCTGCCGCTTTCCGAGCGAAGGCCAATGTCTGCTGGTCGACTACAAAGACTGCACCGGCTCCACCAACGTGCGCGACCATTACTATGGTCACGCCGTCTATACCAGGTTGAACACGCTGCTCTTCAACACGAACGAGATCGCGACCCGCCTCTATTCCTAAGACCCGTCCGACCTCGATCCTCAGACGCTTGCCTCGCCGCTTCCCATTGTGCCACCCTGCCGCCGTGTCTCCCACGATGTCGGAGGACTCCGCTGCATCAGGCGCTGCAGTTCCATGTACGACGCCTCAGTCGTCCGTAGGAGCCGTCATCGTCTGGTTCATGCTCGCACTGCTGGGCTCGCTCCCGCTGTTGTCCCGCTACCACTTCGACGAAGGCTGGTACACCAACGCGGCCATCGAAATGGTGCGCACGGGCGACTATCTCACACCCAAATACGCCGACGGCACCGCACGGTTCCGCAAGCCCATCCTGACGTACTGGGTCTTGGTGGCGAGCTACGCCTCGTTCGGCATCAGCCTCTTTTCCTCCCGCCTGCCCTTTCTTCTTGCGGCAGCCTGCGTGCTCTGGGTGACCTATCGCATGGCGCGCTCCGCCACCCAGGACCGCGCCGCCGGGGTGCTCGCCGCCGCGATTCTCGCCTCGAACATTCAGTTCATGGAGTCGGCGACCAAATCCACACCGGATATCCTGCAATGCCTGTTCATGACAGTGAGTCTGTGGGGCGCGATTGAACTGCTGTTCAACGGACGCCGGGAGCCCCGCTGGTACGCACTGCTCTATCTGGGGGCAGGGTTGGGTATTGCGACCAAGGGCCTGCTCCCGTTGATGCTTGTGGCGTTTGTGCTGGTGTTTGCCCGGCTCATGCCGGCCACCGCGAAGCAGGCCCCCCCCTTGCTCCATGCCGGGTGGCTGCTCGCAGGCGTGGCCATCGCCTGCTCATGGTTCATTGGGCTCTTGTTCATCCGCGGGACGGATGCGATCTCGACGATGTTCGAGGATCAGATCGGCGAACGGCTCGAAGGGGCCCATACCTTCGTCGTCACGAACCTGCTGCTCTACGGCCTCACGCCTCTCCGATTCTTTGCCCCCTGGCTCCTGGTGCCGGCTGCCATCGCCGCCGTCCGTCGCGAGGTCGTGTCGCCCTATGTGCGCCAGCACCGCCGACTGATCTGGTTCGCGCTCGGCTGGTTGGGGCTCAACATCGTCGTCTTTTCGCTCGGCAACCTGATGCGGGCGCGCTATCTCCTTCCCACCTATCCCCTGGTCGCCTTGTTGTTGGCGGATCTGCTGACGCAGACCCTGAAAACGCCCGCAGCGTCCGTGCTGGCCTCCCGCATCGTTCGATGGCTGCTCCTGGCCGGCATCGGACTCGGCGGGCTCGTCGCCCTGGCAGGCACTCGCATCGATGGACGGATTGTCGCGGGTGGCCTGATCCTCGCAGTGCTCCTAGCAGTCCTGCATGCCTTGACGTTTCGTCGAAGGACGATCCCTGCACTGATCGCGCTCAGCTTGGCGATCATGGGCACTTTCGCCTCGCTCGAGCAGTTTCTGAAACCGGTGATCATCACCTCGCCGGCAACGGACATCACACAACGCCTGCTTCAACTCTCGCCCCTGCCGGACAGTATCGCGGCAGTCGGCCTGCGCCCGTCGGTGGCCAATCAGATCCGGCTGCTCAGCGGAGGCAAGATCGTCTTGCAGGAGATCCGGGAAGAAGCCGGCGAGGAGGCCTTGCATCGTTTTCCGCTCATTCTGGGCTCACGAAAAATTCAGCAGGCCTTCGCCGGTTCGTCCGACTATGAGAGCGAAGAATGCGGCGCCGCCTATCCGCCGGTTGGGTTGGGCGATCTCTGGACGTTGCTCACGACCGGCGAACCCCGGCGTGTGCTGGAGAAGGACCGGAAGCCGTACTATTTGATCAGAAGGCTGGAGGTGCCAACAGGATAATCTCATGCCGTGAAAGAGTGGCTACAGAAACCGTCAATCCGACATCCTGTTAGTACGGCATATCCTCATCATCTAATCCAAAATGGTGCCCGATCTCATGCACGACCGTATCGCGCACTTCCTGCACGACTTCCTTCCTGGTGCGGCAGAGTCGAAGAATCGGGCCGCGGTAGATGGAAATTCTGGCCGGAAGTTGTCCGCCGGTTCCGAAGAAGGAGTCCTTGTCGATCGACTGGCCGTGATAGAGGCCGAGGAGGTCGTCGTCTTCATCCAGGTCCAGGTCGGCGAGCGTCTCGGGCGTCGGTTCCTCCTCCACCACGACGGCGACGTTCTCCAGCAGCTTGGCGTATTCCTGCGGCAGGCCATCCAGCGCCTCCCGCACCAGGTCCTGGAACTCCGCCTCCGATACCTTTAGTTCACGCCTTCGCGGAGACATAGAGGCGATTGACGGTTGATGAGTGACGCATGACAGGGCTCTTTTCAACCTCCCGCTACGGATGAGCCACCCGCCAATTGTGACCTGTTCCCAAATCCACCTTTAGCGGCACCGACAAGCCCAACTTCGTGCCGGTGGCCTCCATCTCCTGCTTCACGAGGTGCTTGGCCCGCTCCAGCTCCGCGTCCGGCGTTTCGAAGATCAGCTCGTCGTGCACTTGGAGGATCATCTTGGTGGTCGGCAGTTCCTCCCGCAACCTCCGATGCACATTAATCATGGCCACCTTGATGAGGTCGGCGGCCGATCCTTGGATCGGACTGTTCACCGCCATCCGCTCGCCGAATCCCCGTTGCGTCGGATCGCTGCTCTGCAGCTCGGGGATCGGCCGGCGCCGCCCCAGAATCGTTGTCGTAAAACCCTTGGTCTTACCATCCGCGATGTTCCTGTCCATGAGGGCGCGGACACCGGGATACCGTTCGAAATAGGTATCGATATACTTCTTGGCCTCAGCCTGCGAAACACCGATATTGGCCGCCAGCCCGAAGGGACTGATCCCGTACACGATGCCGAAGACCACGCTCTTCGCCGCCCGGCGCATCTCACGCGTGATCTGGTCGCGGGAGAGCCGGAAGATTTCCATCGCGGTCGCCATGTGAATGTCCTCAGCGTCCTCAAAAATCTTCAGGAGCCGCGGGTCCTGCGAGAGATGCGCGAGGATGCGCGGCTCGATCTGGCTGTAGTCCGCACAGAGCAGGGTGTGGCCCTTCGGGGCGATAAACGCCTCGCGAATCCGGAGACCGTAGTCGCCCTTCACCGGGATATTTTGGAGATTGGGATCGGTCGAGGAGAGCCGGCCCGTCGCCGCCACGGTTTGGTTGAGCGACGTGTGCAGCCGCCCCGTCTCCGGATTGACCAACAGCGGCAGGGCATCGACATAAGTGGATTTGAGCTTGGAGAGCGTCCGATAGTTCAGGATCTGTGCGGGCAGCTCGTGCTGCGCGGCCAGTTGCGTGAGCGTCTCTTCGTCGGTGGAGTAGCCGGTCTTGGTTTTCCGCAGCGGCTTCAGCCCCAGTTTCTCGAACAGGACGGTCGCGAGCTGCTTCGGTGAACCGACATTGAACTCCCCTCCGGCCAGCCGATAGATGGCTCCCATGATCTGGGTCAACTCACGGTCCAGTTCCTTGCTGAGGTGATGCAACCCGTCGACATCCAATAAAAATCCGTTGCGCTCGATTTCGGCCAACACGGGGACCAGCGGCATCTCCACCTGCTCGAACAGCGACGAGCTCCCCTGCTCCCTGAGGCGTTCCGTCAGCACCGGGACGGCGTGCGCCACGGCCGACGCCGCCTCACCGGCTCGTTGCACCAGGCCCTCATCCACGTCGAACAGGGATTGCGGCCCCTTCGATTCCTTCTCGGGCAGATTCCCGCCGAGCCGGCGGCCGGTCGTCTCCAACGCCACCACCTCGAGCGTATGGTCGCGGCGATTGGGGTTCAGCAGATAATCCGCGATCATCGTATCGAACCAGGGCGCATCCATCGCGAGCCCTTCCCGCAAGGACGCAAGCAGGAAAGGCTTCAGGTCGTGGGCCGCCTTCAGGTAGCCGTCTCCGCGAAACAGGGCGTTCACGGGAGGGGGCCACTCCGGCACGTCACCCTGAACGAACACCGTCTCGCCCGCCGGATCGGACAGGGCCAAACCCTGGAGCCGCGCCCGCACACCCGGCTCACCGGTCAACACGCCGTGCACCCCGAGGACGCCGCCTCCCGCCAAACGATCGACGAATTGCTGAATCGACTTGGCGTCGCGGAGTTGCCGGACCGTCACGGACCGGTGTTCCTCGGCCGGTTGAGTCGACTGAAGGGCCTTGGCGAGCGTCGTGAACTCCAACTCGCGGAACAACCCCAGCAACTCGTCGGGATGCGGCGCCGCGGCCTTGAACTGTTCTGGCTCGAACTCGACCGGACAATCGAGCTGAATCGTCGCGAGCCGTTTGCTCATGCGCGCATTGTCGCCCTGCTCGACCAGCAACTGCTTGGTGCGGGCCGGCGTCACCTCCTCGACGCGGGTCAGCAGGTCGTCGATCGTGCCGAACTGGGTGATCAGTTTGACGGCCGTCTTTTCCCCGATGCCCTTTACGCCGGGAATGTTGTCGCTGGCATCGCCCATCAACCCCATCACGTCGACCACACGCGCGGGCTCCACGCCAAAGCGCGCCAACGAGTCCGCCTCCGCGAACCACTTGTCCTTCACCGGATCATAGATGCGTGTGCGGGGCGTCAGGAGCTGGAACATGTCCTTGTCGCTGGTGACGATCACGACCTCGAGCCCGGACGCCTCGGCCTTCCTCGCCAGCGTACCGATGAGATCGTCCGCCTCGTAGCCAGCCTGTTTCACGACCGGGACCGCCATCGCCTCCACCACGCGATGGATCAACGGCACCTGCGCGCTCATTCCCTCGGGCATGGGCGGCCGGTGGGCTTTGTACTCTTTGAATTCGTCGTGCCGCAGCGTCGGGCCCCGCTCATCGAACGCGACCGCCACGTAGTCCGGACGGTGGTCGCGCAGGATCTTCTGGAGCATGGTCGTGAAACCATAGACCGCGTTGGTTTGGAGGCCTTTGGAATTGGAGAGCGGCGGAAGGGCGAAGAACGCCCGGTAGATGTAGGCACTGCCGTCGATGAGATACAGTGTAGCCACGGGAAAAAGCCTTCTTAGCTATCAGCGATCAGCCGCCAACTTGAAAAAGGAAAAGAGGTCGAATTTGTGAACTCCGAAGGCTCTGTGCTGAGAGCCGATAGCTGAATGCTATGAGTCCGGTGCTATCACCAGCGGCGGCTTGTCGAATTTGGCCCGCAGGGCGTTGATCGTACTCAAGACGGTCGACTGCCCGACGATCTTGGCTTCGAGTTTCCGCTTGCCCGGGAATTCGATCAAGGACAGGCCGATCAGCATGGTCAGCACGCCTTGTCCGGGCAGGAACAGCATGAGGAAGCCGGCAAAGAGAAAGATCGCGCCCACGACGTTCTTGACGAGATGCCCGACCAGCCGAAGCATGGGATGGTGATTTTCCATCCAGGGACGGGGTTTGCGGACGTCGAAGTAGTCGGCGGGAAGCCGCATCAGGATGATCGGAATCGCCACGAGCGTGCCGATGAACATGAAGACGGACGAGACGGCCAACCAGATCAGCACCTGCCCGGGCACGTAGGAGGACACCTGCGCCAAGAGGTCGTTCATGACCGGCGCATCCTAGCATGGGGGTCCGAGCGGCGAAAAGGGACGGCCTCTCCCGCGGGTTTACGCACCGCGCGACCTCGGGCTATAATTTCCCGTCATGCACTTATACGGGGTCAGCAGCCCTCGCCGTCTCACGAGCAAGCCTTCGACATTCGGGGTGTTTCTGCTTGGCGCCCTGCTGGCCGTGCTCATGCCGGCACTCCATTCGCCCCAAGCCGCCGATCCAAGCTCTTCCGCCACCGAGGGAGGCCTGCAGATCGACGTCACGAAGATCGGGCTGGGCAAGGAAGTGGTCATTACTAAAGGCTCGAGGGAGTGGTTCATGCGGGTGGAGGTGACCCCGGAAAACTCGGTGGTTGTGCGTCAGGAAAAGGACGGCGAGCGCTACCTGGTGGATGAGAGCGAAACGCACGACCGGTCCATGAGTCCCGCCGAAGTCGACGCCGCCATCGCCGATTTCGTCAACAGCGTCAAATCACGGCAGCCCGCCAAGTAAGCGCCATGTCGGACAAACCCAAGTTCGTCATCTTTGCCCACAACGCCACGTACGACAAGCTGCACCAGGTCGCCACGCTGGGCCTGACGGCGGCTGCGATGGGGAAGGATGTCATCGTGGTGCTGCTCTTCTGGACGATCAAGAAGCTCGCCGAGGGCCACATCGACCGCCTCGATTTTCCCCCGGAATACGCCGAATCCACCGAACAGGTCGCCCGCTTGCTGAAAGAGAAGAAGGTTCCCCAAATCTCGGAAATGTTTCAGGAAGCCCGCCTGGTCGGGCGTTTCCGCCTCATCGCCTGCAGCGCCGGCCTGGAATATATGGGAGTCGAACCGGGAGCGGTCGAGAAGCACGTGGACGAAGTCCTCGGCCTGCCGGCGATCCTGAATCTGACCGCGCAAGCCGAAACGAAACTCTTCATCTGAACCCCTCGTTCATACCTCGCAAGTGAAGCCGTCAGCTATCAACTCGGCCCCTCAACGAGATACGCTTCACGCTTAACGGCTTTTTGTGACTCCTACCCGGTCGCAGTATTGCGCAATTTTGCAGCGGGTGCAGAAAGGGGAGACGGGTTGGCAGAGGTTCTGCCCGTAGGGAACGAGCAGGTCGTTGAAGGTAATCCAATAGCGGCGCGGAAGCTTCGCGCGGAGCACCTGCTCGGTTTCCTCCGGCGTTTTCGTCTTCACATAGCCCCATCGGTTGCAGATCCGGTGAACGTGAATGTCGACGCAGATCCCCGGCCTCTTGTACCCCACCGTCACGACAAGATTCGCCGTTTTCCGGCCGACGCCGGGCAGGGTGACAAGCTGGTCGATCCGGTCCGGCACCTTCCCGCCGAACTCATCGATGAGTTGGGTGCAGATTCGGTGAATCTGTTTGGCTTTGGTGCGATAGAAGCCGACCGGATAGATGGCCTTCTCGATCGTACGGAGGGGCAACTGCCGCATCGTGGCGGGTGTCGAGGCCAGCGCGAACAGGCGATCGCTGGCTTCGGCGGTAGTCTTGTCCTTGGTTCGAAGGCTCAACAGGCAGGAGATCAGGACGAGGAAGGGATCGCAGTTCGATCGGCGGGCCACCACCCCCACCACCGGTTCCTGCCACTGGCCGATCTCTCGCCGGACCACCCGGAGCGCAGCATGAATCTGGCGAGAGTCCATGAACCTGCTAGCGGAAACGTTTCGCTGGGATAAGCGAAGAGGCTCGACGGTGGGAAGGACACTGAGAGGCTAATCTGACCGCCGTTTCGCCAGCCACTTCTGCCGGCGACGCTGGGCTTCCCGTTCCTTGGCCTTGCGGCGGACGCTGGGCTTCTCATAGTACCGGCGTCGCTTCAGTTCGCGGAACAGTCCTTCGCCGGCCAACTTCTTCTTGGCAACCTTGAGCGCTTTCTCGACGTTATTGTTGAAGACCTTGATTTCCATCGTCAGCTACCTTCGACTCCCCTTCACCGAAGTTTCAGAATATTCAGGATTTTTTGGGACCACTGATCAGACGCGGGAGTGTAGCACAGCGATTTTTCTTGTACAAGTCTTTGTTCCGCTGCGGCCAATCGTCCCCGCAGTATATCGATAAGTCTCTGATTTGGTTGATCTTTCATGTTCTCGGCGACCATGTCGAGACACCCGTCGATCACCGCATCGGCCAGACGGATGCCCAGATTCAGATCCGGGATGAGTTCGCGATTCGCCCGACCCAGCAGCCCCCGCAGCAACGGAATCACTTCGCAGGCAAGCTTCACAATCTCCAACGGCACCTCGGTCGCTGCCAACAGACTGGTCGCCCGATGGAGGTCGCGGTCCGGATCATCGGGAGGCCGTCGTACCGCCTGGAGGACCTGCGCATAGGCTTCACGATCGGCTTGTACCAACTCATGCAGGCGCGTCCGGATTTCCGCCAATCGTCGCTCGGCCGACCGCGCCCGGGTCAGCTTCGCCACCATGACCCCCAAGGCTGCGGCAAACGCCGCCGACAGGGCGCCGACGCTCCCGCCGGTCAAACTATGGCCCTCGGTCGGTGCGTTGTCCGGCGCCGTGGGCCTGACGACCGGTTGGGGCACCTCTTTCTGCGGTGGCGGCACCGTCAACCGACTCACGGCTTCGCGGGATTCCGATGCGTCCAACCGTGCCTCGAGCACCTGCCGCCCATCGAACCGCTCGATCCGCAACACCTGCTGCGCCGCATCGAGCAGGGCCTGTTCCGGAACGAGCCCGAGCAGCTCCGTGCCGGCGATCTCGATCCCCCGGCGCGCGGCCTCACGCTCCACCGCCGCCAATGCCACGTGCATAGGCGTTTCTTCATGGTTCGTCAGGTTCATCGACACCTGAACCAGCCCCCGGCTTTTCAGTTCCACCCCGATCGCTTTGACGAACCGCAATCCCCCGCCGGATTCCCGAACGACCTTCGCAATTTCCTTGGCCGCGGCCACATCACGGCTCTTGAGATTGACGTTGAACGCGATCAACGGCAACCGCGCGCCCACCACGGCCACCCCGGCGGTCGGGTGGGGCTTCTTGGGTCCGAAGTCCGGCGTCCAATCCGGTTCGGATTCCATCCGGCCGGCCAACCCCTTCAAACCGCCTTTCCGGATCGCTTCCAGCTTGGTCCGCTCGGGGCGCGAGGCCGCCTGCTCATAGAGAAAGACGGGGATCTTGAGCTCGTTGCCGATCCGTTGGGCCACCATGCGCGCCAGCTGCACACATTCCTGCATGCTCAGTCCACGGATGGGCACGAAGGGAATCACGTCCGCCGCGCCAACCCGCGGATGCTCCCCATGGTGCGCACGCAAATCGATCAGTTCGGAGGCGACCCGCACCATTTGAAACGCCGCCTCCGCCACGGCATAGGGGCGGCCGGCGAACGTGACGACGGACCGATGGTGATCGGGATCCATCGTCTGATCGAGCAGCGCGACCCCGGGAACCGAGCGCAAGACCTCGACCAAAGCTTTGATCGTATCCGCATTCCGGCCTTCGCTGAAGTTCGGGATACATTCGACGACCTGATTCACATCCGCCCCCCACCCCACCGCCTGATATCTCTAGGTTGCCTCATAGAACGCACAGGGGATGATTGTATTGATCCCTTCGGTCAAGCCCCTTCCCTCCCCAAAACCTCTCCCCGGGAAGAGAGGAGACCACGAAGGAACAAGCCGCATCACGACGAAAAGACTACAGGAGATCCACGTAACAAAAAAGCCGGGGGCACGCGCTCGCTGCCCTCCGGCTTGTCATCTCATGAACCACTCCGCTTTCGCGAACGTGCGGCGCCGGCTACTTGGTTTTCTTGACGAATGCTTTGTAGATCCGTTTGGATGCGCTCTGTTCCTCTTCCATGGCCAACATTTCGTGGCCGGTCGTCTGACACCAAGCCGGCATGTCCTTCTTGATGCCCTCGTCGTCCGACAGGACTTCCAGCACCTGACCGGTGGTGAGTTCCTTGATCTTCTTCGACGTCAAAATGATCGGCATCGGGCAGAAATACCCGAGCGTATCGAGTTTCACATCAGCCTGCATTTCAGTGTTCCTCGCCCCGTCGATAAGCTTCCGCTGTCGGCTGTGAGCTATCAGCTAGATAAAGAGGTTCACGCTCCCCTGCTTGGCTTCAGCCAGATAGGTCGTCACTCCGGCGAACTGATCGATGCCGTCGATCAGGGTATCTTTGGTGATGCCCATCAATCCCATCGTGGTGGTGCAGGCAATGAACCGCACGCCGAGGTCCATCGCCGTCTGCATCAGCTCCGGCACGCCCGGCATTCGATTCTGCTTCATCACCTTCTGCATCATTTTCGTCCCCAGGCCCCAGAAGTGGAACCGGGACAGGGGCAGGCCGTCGGCCCCGCCCTTGTTCAAGATGCCGAACATGCGGCGCAGCCAGTCGCTCGCCGAGCTGGTCGCTCCCTTCCGGCGGATCGTGTTCAGCCCCCAGAAGGTGAAAAACATCGTGACCTGCATGCCCATGGCCGCAGCACCCGTGGCAATGATAAAGGCGGCCATCGCCCGATCCAGGTCTCCGCTCAAGAGCACGATCGTCACCCGTTCGGGTTTGGATTCCCGCAATTCCGCCAATGCGGCGCTCGGTTCGATTTGCGCGGTCGTCATCGTTCACCTCGCATGGTGGGCACGGCAACACCCCTTCGCCCTCTGTGAGGGACTATAGTCCCCACCCGTTTTTTTTGTCAAGAAAATGGCCGTGGCGGCGGCCTTTGCGCAAGGCCTCCTGGGCCCTCCGCCCTATGCCCGCGTTTGCTTGACCTCCTGTAGCCTCACCGTTATAGTCCCTCCGTCGAATCGCCACGTCCTCTCGGCGCATCGACACCGGTATCCCAGTCATGAGCACGGAACTCATTACCGAACTGAAACCTGCGAAGAGCGCCCCTTTACTCGGGTTCTGGTATCCGGCCGCCACGAGCGCGTCGCTCGCCACGGGACAGATGCAGTCCCAGGTGATGCTGGGGCAGCCGATTCTGGTCTGCCGCGATCGTCACGGCAAGGTGGCGGCGATGCGGGACATCTGTCCGCACCGGGGCATGCCGCTGTCCTACGGTCACTTCGACGGCGAGCGGGTGGAATGCGCCTATCACGGCTGGCAATTCGACACGGGCGGACGCTGCCGGCACATACCCGCGCTGATCGAAGGCTCGCCGATCAAGGCCGAGAAGATCGGTATCACGTCCTATCCCTGCCGGGAGCACGACGGCTATATCTGGGTCTATTTTGTCGACCCGCAGCAACCGGATCGGCCGATTCCGGAGGTGCCTCGCCTGCCCCTGCCGTCGGAACCCTATCGGATGATCCAGATTTCGACTCTGCTGGATTGCACGATCGACGACGGCATCGTGGGGCTGATGGACCCGGCCCACGGCCCGTTCGTCCATCAGAGTTCCTGGTGGCGTACCAAAGCCAGCATGCACGACAAGGCCAAGACGTTCGAGCCGATCCCGAACGGATTCCGGATGGTGCCCCACGCCCCGTCCAAAAACAGCGGGCCTTACAAATTACTCAATCTCTTTTATGGCGGCCCGCTCACAACGACGATCGACTTCGTGTTGCCGAACCAGCGCTTCGAGTTCGTCCAGTGCGGATCCCTGTTCGTCTCCACCCGAGCCACCGTCACCCCTGTCAGCGACCAGCAATGCCGTATCGACTTCACGGCCGCCTGGAACGCGTTCCGCTGGCTGCCCTTCACCAAGCCCCTCTTCCGCTACTTCGCCAACATCTTCATGAAGCAGGATAAGCAGGCGATGGAGCGTCAGGCCGTCGGCCTCAAATACAAACCCGCGCTCATGTTGATCGACGACGCCGATACGCCGGCCAAGTGGTACTACAAGCTCAAAGCGGCGTACGTTGCAGCCGCCCAAACCGGCCAACCGCTCGACCATCCGTTGAAAGAACGGGTGACCCTCCGCTGGCGAAGCTGACGCAGCAATCAGCCGACGGCTTTCAGCTCTTCCCCTTTGCAAGGGGAGGCCGGGTGGGGTAGACATCTGCTTCTTCCTCCCCTTCCCCTCCTTACAAAGGAGGGGAGAGTTCCATAGGCTTATCCCTTCCATTTGATGCTGCAGCCCATGCTCGGCTTCTGCTTGGCATCCACCGGCTTGCCGGCCAGCACCGCCTCGATCGCGGCCCGCAGGTCGCGGCCGGTCACCGGCTTCCCGCTGCCGGGACGGCTGTCGTCGAGCTGTCCCCGGTAGACGAGCCGACGGTCACGGTCGAACAGGTAGAAATCCGGCGTGCAGGCGGCGCGATAGGCGCGGGCCACGTCCTGCGTGTCGTCGAAGCAAAAGGGAAAGGTGAAGCCGAGCCGTTCGGCCATCTCCTTGAGCCGCGGCGGCGCGTCGTCCGGATAGGTTGCCGGATCGTTGCTGCTGATCGCGATGATGCCCAACCGGCTGTCGCGATACTCCCTTCCCAATCGTGCGAGTTCCTGCTCCACGTGCACGACGTAGGGACAATGCCGGCAGATGAACATGACCAGCAGCGCGTCCTTCCCCGCAAACGAGTCGAGCGAATACACCTGCCCGCTGACCACGTCGCGCAGACTGAAATGGGGCGCCTTGGTGCCGAGCGGAAGCATGACGGATGCGACGGCCATCATCACCTCACAGCATTGATTGAGTGAACCATCTCACCATTGCTCCATGGGCAAATCGTTCCATGATTCGATGCCGCAATGGACCGATGCTTCTCTCGGTGCACTCTACTTCACGCGTTCGGCCGACTCAAGGGCGGGGCGGCGCGGCGAATGGCCCGTCTCTGACGGCCTTCGGCCAGGATCGGAAGTTTGTTTGATGGATGGCCGATGAATTGCTATGCTTCCATCGAAAACCCTTAAGGAGTGCACCTGGACTTCGCGGGGAGTGAGGGATCGTGGCGTCATTCACGGACCGGGCATCACCCCTGAACGGCGGCTGGTAGGCATGGCGCCATTCTTTCTCCGGTTCGCCCCAACGGGCGTCTGGTACTTCGTCGGATTCGCGGTCGTCCTTTCCTGTCTGCTGAGTCTCCTCCTCAGCCGCCTCATCCACGGGCGGGTCACTTGGGACTATCCCTTTACCGCCGCCATCATCTCCCTGGTCGTGGCCACGCTGGTCGTGTCCCTGATCCGTCGCCTCCAGATGTTGGAGCGGGTCCTGGAGGCCACGAAGCGCGATCGCGATGAGGATCTTGCCGCGCGGGGTCAGGCTGAAATCGCCTTGCGGGACAGTGAAGAGCGCTTCCGCCGCTTCATGGACCACGGTCCGGCGATCGCCTGGATGAAGGATGAGCAGGGACGGCATGTCTATCTGAATCAAGTCTTCGAGCGTCGTTTCCGGATGACCGAGGACCGGTGGCGGGGTCGGACCGATGCGGAGCTGTTTCCGCCCGAGATCGCGCGGACATTTCAGGAGCACGATCGGATGATCCTGGCCGACGGGGTGGCTCGGGAATTTGTGGAGGTGGCGCCGGATCCCGATGGAACCCTGCGCGATTGGTGGGTCTTCAAGTTTCCGTTCGGCGATCGAACCGGCCGGCGGTACGTCGGCGGGGTCGCGATCGACGTGACCGACCGCAAGCGCGCGGAGGTGGCGCTGCAAGTGAGCGAAGCCCAGCTGCGGGCCATTTTGGAACATAGTCCGGCGTTGATCTTCCTCAAGGACCCCGACGGGCGCTACCTCAACGTGAACCGGCAGTTCGAGCAGGCGTTTGGCCTGTCCCGTGAAACGATTCTCGGCAAGACGGACGCGGAGCTGTTCTCGCCCGAGCAGGCCGCGACCTTCCGGGCGAACGATCTCCTGGTGTTGGAGGCGAAACGTCCGCTGCAGTTCGAGGAGGTGGCGCTGTACGGAGACGGATTCCACACGAGCCTCGTCTTCAAGTTCCCGCTCCTGCTTCCGGACGGCACGCCCTATGCGGTGGGCGGGGTCGTCACCGACATCACGGACCGGAAGCGGGCGGAGGAAGCCTTGGCCCAGGCCCGGGATCAGGCCATGGATGCGGCGCGGATCAAGTCGGAGTTTTTGGCCACGATGAGTCATGAACTCCGGACGCCGATGAACGGCGTGATCGGGATGACCAACCTGCTGCTCGACACGNNCCTTGATTTCTCCAAGATCGAAGCGGGATGCCTGACGCTGGAGGCGCTGGATTTCAACCTCCGGAGCATCATCGAGGACACGCTGGATCTGGTGGCCGTGCAGGCCCAACGCAAGAACCTCGAACTGGTCGGCCTCATCGATGCCTCGGTGCCCTCGGCGGTGCGCGGGGATCCCGGCCGGCTTCGGCAAATCCTCATGAACCTGCTCGGGAACGCGATCAAATTCACCGATCGTGGTGAGGTGGTGTTGCGTGTGCGGGTCGTGCGGGAGTCGGGCGATCAGGTCGTCCTGCGGGGCGAGGTGGCGGATACCGGCATCGGGATCAGTCCGGAAGGGCAGACCAGACTGTTCAAGACGTTCAGCCAGGTGGACAGTTCGCACACGCGTCGCTACGGCGGGACGGGGCTCGGCTTGGCGATCTGTAAGCGGTTATCGGAGCTCATGGGCGGGGAGATCGGGGTAGAGAGTGCGGCCGGCAAGGGCAGTCGATTCTGGTTCACGGTCTGCCTGACCAAGCGTCCAGTCGAGCCGTCCCAGCTTTCGGAGCCGGTGTTTCGGCTGGAAGGCCGGCGCGTCTGTCTGGTGGGAAAGCCGGGAGCGAGTCAGGCGCTGCTGGAACAGTCCATCGCCGGCTGGGGGATGCGTGGAGCCTCGGCGAAAAGCGGGGACGAAGCTCTCCACCTCTTGCGCCAAGCCGCGGCAGAAGGACATCCATTCGAGGTCGTCATCGTGGACGAACCATCCTCGGCATCGGATGGGCGACTCTTCGTGCAGGCGCTGAAAGGCGACCCGCTCTTGCGGGCCATTCCGGTGCTTCTCGTGACCTCGTTCGGCCAGCGTGGCGATGCCAAGATGGCCCGGGACGCCGGTGTGGCCGCCTACCTGACTAGGCCGATTCATCAGTCCGCGCTCCGCCGCTGTCTCGCCATGTTGCTTGAACCGCCGACTTCCGAGCCGCCCGGCGAAGCGGCTCCGTCACGCCCGCTGATTACGAAACACAGCCTCGGTGAACAGCTCCCTTCCGATCGTCCTCGCGTGTTGGTGGTCGACGATCATGAGCTCAACCAGATGGTGGCGGTGGCGCTGTTGGAAAAATTGGGTTGTCGGGCCGATGTGGTGGGCAGCGGTGCCGCGGCCGTCGCGGCGGTCAAGGGAACAGCCTACGATTTGGTGTTGATGGACTGCCAGATGGCCGACATGGACGGCTACCAGGCCACGGTGCAGATTCGCCGCACGGAGGGGGGTGCGTCCCATGTCCCGATCGTGGCCCTGACCGGCCTCGCCCAGCCCGGCGATCGCGACCGCTGTCTCGCGTCCGGGATGGACGACTACCTTACCAAACCTCTCCAATTCGCCCGTCTGGACGAAACGATTCGCCGCTGGGTGAAGCGCGGCGCCGATCGAGCATCCTGACCGTTCCTGCCCAGAGCCCCATCGAATTCTCCCGTCCACCGCTCCGATCGACCTATGGCTGGGCCGTCACCTGCGGGAGTTGTCCCTCCGATCTGGTCTGTGCGATGGTAAGATGACATCGGAAACGTGACGCCATCTCCACTTACCATCTTGAGAGGACATCATGATCATGAGTCCAGCAGGCATCGGAGTCGGTCTTGTATTGAGTGTCATTCTAGTGGCAGGGCCCGGCCTTGCGGCTGATCCGGGGGACATCGAGAAGTTCGTGAACGCCCGCATCGAGATCGGCGAGATGATGACGAACTATTTTCAGGGGGGCCAACGGTATGGCGAGGGGCAGGCGCCCTCTCCGGAGCAGATGCGTGAGATGCGCGAAGACATCAACGCCAAGCTCGGCACGTTGTTGTCGAAGTACAACCTGACCGTGGACGAGTATCGGCAACGGAGTCGGGAGGTGCTCGCGGATGAGGCAGGGGTGAAGAGCTACCTGGAAGCCCATCAGGACCTCAAGAAACGCTATGACGCGCTGCCCTTCGACCGGATGGGGCGGGGTCCCAGAGGGCGCGGGTATTAGACCTTCGTGAGCGCCCTAAGGCCGTTTTTCCACAGCCGGCGCCGTGCGCTGTGAATAACCGCGCTGGACGCGGGTTTCGCGGGCATACCGACCCTGGCGACCGCACAGGCGGCGAGACGACACCTGCGCAGCGGGCACGAATTGTGGAAAAGAAATCGAATCGTCTGTCAAGCCACAAGATGTGGGGTCGCCGCGGCACGGGCCACAATGCCCAAAATTTAGGCAACCTGCTCGACCGGTGCTGATTGGCGGGCATTTTTCATCCGGAAACGATCAAATTCACAACCTTATCCACAGAAGCTGTGGAGCACTCGGGGGACCATGGAAGGCACCTCCATCTAGAGCGACATTCATAAGTCCAGGCAAAGGCGCGCACGTTTTGCGCGCACGTGCTTAGCTTCCGCTTCCGAAATTCCCTTGAGGGAACCCCCGGCTCCGCCTCATGGCGCCAGGTCTGCCTCGATGCGCTCCGACTGGATTCCTGTCTTCAAAAAGCGGACAATGCCGTGCCCTGAGGGGCGCATGCTCTGCGCGGCCTCCGGCAACAGGTCAGGCACCGATGTCCACGACTGCATCTTCCTCGGCTGAACGCTTCCCGGCCATTCTCATCGTTGACGACGATCCGGACATTTCGTTGGTCCTCCACGACCTGCTCTGCCATGCCGGTTACCGCGTGGACGTGGCTATGACCGGTGCCGAAGCCTTGGCCAAAGCGAAAGCGGACTCTTTTGCCGCCGTGTTGTTGGATTTGATGCTTCCGGACATGGACGGACTCTCGGTCCTCACTCTGCTCAAAGAAATTGATCCGCTTCTGCCGGTGATCATGCTGACTGCATTTGTGGAGGTCGCCAAGAAACATTCGTCGCTAACCGAAGGAGCCTTCGGGTATCTCACCAAGCCCTATGATGCGGAGGAACTCAAGGCGCTCATCCGGCGGGCCGTCGGGGTCAAACACCTCTCGATGGAGGCGGCTGCCACCAAACAGGCATTGACGGCGAGCGAACAACGCTTTCAGGAAGTGGTGCAAGCCGCCCCCGACGCGATCATTCTGGCCGATGCGAACGGACAGATTCTGTCGTGGAACGGTGCAGCCGAGCGGCTCTTCGGCTATACCGCGGATGAAGTCGTCGGCCAGCTTCTCACGGTGCTCCTGCCGGAACGGTATCGCGCGGCTCACCAACGGGCGCTGGAACGGGTTCGCACAACCGGTGACCTGCGCCTAAAAGGCACGATCGTGACGATGCACGGGCTGCACAAGGACGGGCGAGAATTCCCCATCGAGATGTCGCTGAGCAGCTGGTTGTCCAATGGCCAGCGATTTCACTGCGGCATCGTGCGGGACATCACGGCCCGCAAGGAAGCGGAAGCGCGCCTCCTCCAGCAACAGATCGAGCAGCAGGTCCTGCTGGATCTGATTCCGGCCATGGTCTGGTACAAGGATGCGCACAATCGCATTCTTCGCGCCAATCGACTGGCCGCCGCATCGATCAATAAAGCCGTTGCCGAGATCGAAGGCCGGTTGACTGAGGAGTTCTATCCTGATGAGGCCGAAAAGTATCATCGGGACGATCTTGAAGTGATCGTCTCCGGACAGCCGAAGCTGGGAATCGTCGAGCTCTATCAGACCGGCACAGGTGAGAAGCGTTGGGTGCAGACCGACAAAGTGCCGTACCGGGATACGGCGGGCAACATCATCGGCGTGTTAGTCTTCGCCCAGGACATTACGGGGCGTAAGCGGACCGAAGACGCCCTGCGGGAAAGCGAGGTCCGGCTGCGGCGGATGATGCAATTCGGTGATCGGTGACGTCTGGAGGAGTGTGATGCCGCGTCCGCGATCGGAGTACGGTCATGGCATGCGTCTGGAACACCGGAGTGAGCGGCTTCGCGCTCTCTTGACTCGTGGGTATGAAGCGACCATAGTAGTGCCGTGGGAGGAGTTAACGCCCCGAGGGAATATGGTTCATCAGGGGGTCGAGCGCTGAGGATGGTGTGCAGGCCCAGCTCGTACTGGGAAGCCTAAAGTCCTCCCAAGATCTCCGCCGTACCTAGTCGTCCTCGGCCAGGTGCGTGCTCCTCCCACCCTAACCACCCCACATTGTTCGCCACAGCTTCTGCTGCAACGGCGGATTCGCGGCTACGATTCCCCTTCGGGCAGGCGGGCTCGGCGCTCAGTTCTTCGACGTGCCACTGCGAGTACGCCTCAGTCCTTCGCGCCTCCACGCGCCTGTCTCGCTACGCGACTTCGCCGTTTCGCGACGAAACGTGGTGAACAGTGTGGGGTTATTGGCTGTCTAATTGGCTCTGCCAAAGAAATTATCGAAGCTCGCGTCGTCTTCTCGCCGGCTGTAGTCGCCTACGATGAACAGCGCGTCTCGGCGCGCGGGGGTGGGCGGGTGAGACGACGGCCGTTTTGACCATTCTGTTCAATTCAACCCTTGCTGGACTGGCTTTTTGAGCGGCTGTGGCACTAAAACTTCTTGTTCGCGAGGAAGCGTGGTAACCGGTGAAAGCGCATCGGCCATTCCGACAACAGGGTTTGCTCGCCGCGTAACTCATGCCTCGTTGGGCGCTACCACGACATGACTATTGGTCCACGCCGTTTGCCGAGACCCTGCTCGCCCATCTCGACCTTCGGCCGGGCCTCTCGCTTCTTGACGTGGCTTCGGGACATGGGATTCCCGCCTTCTATCTCGCCGAGCAGCTTGGGCCCACCGGTCGCGTGGTGGCCATCGATCTCAGTGCGGGGCAGGTCGCGCGTGCCCGGGCAATTCAGGGGCGGGAGCTGCCTTGGCTCAGCTTCGAGTGTATGGACCTTCGCGCCTTGCCGCACGACCTGCCGCTGTTCGATCGTATCACGGGCAACCTCTCGGTCATGTTTTTCCGGCCGGACCGGTTCGCGGCGCTTCGCGGGCTCGTCTCGTATCTGAAGCCCGGCGGGCAGCTCGTGCTGACCTTTCCTTCACACGGTACCTTCGACTCCTTGTGGCGGCGCATCGACCGGGAGTTGCTCGCGCGCGGGCATGAGCGCGAGCGGGAACGATTCCATCTCTACCTGGCCGAGCGACCGTCGGCGACGGATGCGCGCCGGTGGCTCGAGGCGTTGGAGCTGGAACGGATCGTCGTGGCGGAATGGCCGCTCGAGGTGGCCTGCGGACCGGGGCGTGAGCTGCTGCAGCATCCGCTGTTGCGCGGCGGGTTTCTCGACGATGTCTACGAATGTTTCGAGGATCAACAGGCGGCGGAGGCGATCATGCGCGCGGTAGCCGACGACCCGGTCACGTTCGCCCCGCTGATTGCGCTGCGTTGTGTGCTGGCCGGTTGGAAGCCCTGAGCCTGGTCCGCACCGGGCGAGGAGGGCGGCGAATGCCCGGTGCGGCTTGTCGAGTGGAAAGAATCAGCGACGTGGAAACCGAGAGACGGGCTGGAGCATGACCGTGGCCCAGTCGCGGCGGGGAGTGACTCGATCGATGAGGATCAAGGAGGCAAGGCCCAACATGGGCAGCGCGGTGATCGTGAGGAACAGTTCCACAAAAGTCATTGCGATGCTCCTGGTTGTCACGACGACGGGTGGGGAGGTTTGCAATGGCGGGGCCGCTCATACCCCCAGAACGGTGGGGGTCTGAAAAGCCTGGGTTTGTGAATGAATTATGGGCCGCATGGTCCTGAACCGGCTTTTCCGGAGGCTATGAATGCTCGGTGGGATAAGTTGGAGCGCCAAAATTCGTCCGTGGGCTCGTCTCGCCTTCCTCCACCGTTCGGTGGGGGCGAGGCGGAGAAGAGACTCGGAGAGCGGACTGTTTCGATGCTGGGGAACCGGTCTCGTGCTTGCGGTGAGTCTGTGCGGGACGATCACCGCCTGCACGGGGTTGCCGGCGAAGCCGGAATCGGCACGCGGACCGTTGCGTGTTCACCCGACGAACCCGCGCTATTTTGCCGATGATCAAGGCCGCGCCGTTTACCTGACCGGCGCCCATACCTGGCTGAATTTGCAAGACGTGAGTGCCGGGCCGGAAATGCCTCGCTTCGACTTTCTCCGGTACCTGGATTTTCTCGGTCGGCACCATCTCAATTTCATCCGGCTCTGGCGGCAGGAGGAAGCGTTGTTCGAGCCGTTGCCCTATCTGCGGACCGGTCCCGGTGTGGCACTCGATGGGAAGCCGAAATTCGACCTGAACCAACCCAACCCGGAGTTCTATGACCGGCTGGTACAACGGGTCGAGGCGGCGGAGCGGCGCGGCATCTATGTTGCGGTGATGCTCTTTCAGGGGTGGGGGATCGAGCGAAAGGATCCGGAACGGCCGAACGACCCCTGGCTGGTGCATCCCTTTCACAAGGCGAACAACGTCAATGGCATCGACGGTGATCGCAACGGCGACGGGGCGGGCACCGAAACCCACAGCCTGCTCGATCCTGCCGTGATCGCACGGCAAGTCGAGTTCGTGCAGCGGGTGATCGATGCAGTGAACCGCTTCGACAACGTGCTCTATGAGATTGCGAATGAGAGCACCCCTGACTCCATGCCGTGGCAAGAGTACCTCGTTCGGCTGATTCACGAATATGAGGCGACCAAACCGAAACAGCATCCGGTCTTGTTGACGGCCCCCTGGGGCAATAAGGAGGCAGATCTCTGGGCGAGTCAGGCCGAGGCGGTATCTCCGGCGCTGCCCGATCCGCATCTGCAAGCCTATCCCTATCGTGACGATCCGCCCGCCAACGACGGCCGCAAGGTCATCGTGAACGATACGGATCATCTGTGGGGTGTCGGCGGCACCAGGGCCTGGGTGTGGAAGAGTTTCCTGCGGGGGCTGCATCCTATCTATATGGATCCGTACGATCCGGCGGCCCATCCGGAGTTCTTCGATACGGTGCGAGAGACGCGGGATGCGGTGCTGGAGGCGATGGGACAGACGCGACGGCTCTCCGGACGGCTGCCGCTGGAGTCGATGACGCCGCGCTACGAGCTGTGCTCGACGCGGTATTGCCTGGTCGCTCCGGGTCGCGCGTACGTGGTCTATGTGCCGTCGTCGGCCTCCGATCCATCGCCCCAGACCGTCGAGGTCGATCTGCAGGCATCGTCGGGGCCGTTCGAGGTCGTGTGGTTCAGTCTGGATGCCGGCACCGGCATCACGGAGAGGCGTGTGCTGCCCTCCGGGCGGGTGACGCTGACCGCGCCGTTCACCGGCGAGGCCGTGCTCGCCCTCCGCGCGATGTGTCAGTAGTCCCCCTCAATCTTCGGTCCCATCCGCCTCGCGCATGTGGTAGAGTGCCGACCCGATGCGAATCTTCGTGCTCGGGACCGGCGCGACCGGCTCGCTGCTGGCGCAGTTGCTTCATCGGCAAGGCCACGAGGTGGCGTGCGGCGATCGCGATCCAGCGCGGGCGCGGCGCTTTCTCGGCGAACGGCCGGCCCTGTCCGTGCAGCCGGTCAATGCGCGCGACCTGTGGAGTATCGTCAAGGCCGCCCGCGGCAGCCAGATTCTGATCAACTGCTGTCCCGCGGTCTTCAACAAGGTTGTGTTGCGGGCCGCGCTGCGCCTCCGCTGCCACTATCTGGATACCGCCGCCCATCTGACCGGTCACCCCTTTCGCGCGGAACAATTGCGCTTCGACGACCGCTTCCGGGCAAAGCATCGACTGGCCGTAATTACGGCTGGCATGGCGCCGGGGCTGACGAACCTGCTCATTGCCGCTGCGGCCGATCTGCTCGAGACCGTCGAAACCGTGCAGGTGCGCCTCTACGAGGAGACGGACAGCGACGATCCGGTCTCGCAATGGTCGGCGGAAGAGTCCTTCGACGAGGCGACGTCGCCGCCGCGGGTCTACCGGGACGGCAAGTTCACCCTGGCTCCGCGGTTCGGGGAGCGGGAGCCGTTTCGGTTCGCCGCGCCGATCGGCGCGGCTCCGGTGATGCTGGCCGCGCAGGACGAGGTGGTGACGGTGCCGCATGTCCTTGCACTGCAGGCGATGGACGCCAAGATCGGCGGCTCGGACATGGAGCGGCTGCGTCGTTGGTATCGGCAGGGGAAGTTGCGCAAGTCGCGCGGGCTCGTCGCGGCGCGGTTCCCGCGGACTCCCACGCCGGGCACCGTCAAACGACTCGTGGCGCACGGTGTGTTGCACAATGCGCGCTTCGCGGCGGCCGTGATCGTGCACGGTTGTAAACAGGATCGTCGCATCGAAGTGCGCTGGGACGTCGCCGTCCCCAGCCTGGCCCTGTTGAGGAAACGGCGCGTGCACTCGACGCCGATTGCTTGGGCGACGGCGCAGATGGCATCGCTCTTCGTGAAGCATCTGCCGCATCGCCTCGGCGGTGTCTTCCCGCCGGAAGCGTTGTCCGTCGAAACGCGTCGCGCTATCTTGGCGGACGTGCGGGCGCGGGGGATCAGGATGACGAAACGTGTGACCTCCGGGAAATTGGAACCGTGATTCGCCGGATCATTGCACCAGTGCAATCAATGAGGCGATGAGTCAATGGTTCAATCGGCATCGTGCCTGCCACTTGACTCTCGAAGGCGTTCCCTGTAAACGACGGTGCAGGCACAGGTGTGTGGCCGATCCGCCACGCGTATCGTTGATCACCCGGTTGAGAGGTTGAATGGCCACGAAGACATCACCCAAGTCCTCTGCTCCCGCGACTGCCGCCGCCCGTTCCGATTCCGATCCAACTTCTCGAGAGGCTCCACGTAAGAAGGCGTCCGACGCCGCGAAAGCCGCACCCGCGGTGACCGCCGTCGAGATGGGCGCGCGGCAGCGGGAAATTTCCGTTTCGGAGTTCTTCACCAAGAACCGCCATCTGCTCGGGTTCGACAACCCGCGGAAGGCGCTGTTGACCTGTGTGAAAGAGGCGGTCGACAACGCGCTGGACGCCTGCGAAGAAGCCGGCATCCTTCCGGACGTCACGGTGCAACTCGAGGTTGTAGCCGACAGCGGCACGCCCGTGGCCCCCAGCCAGGCCACGCGCTTCCGCGTCACCGTGACCGACAACGGGCCCGGCATCGTCCGTCAGCAGATTCCGCGGATCTTCGCGAAGCTCCTCTACGGGTCCAAGTTCCACCGGCTGCGGATGAGCCGCGGGCAACAGGGCATCGGCATTTCCGCCGCGGGCATGTATGCGCAGCTTACGACGGGCAAGCCGGTGAAGATCATCTCGCGCACCGGGCCGCGGGCCGCCGCCCACTACTTCGAAGTGCAGATTGACACCAAAAAGAATGAGCCGCTCGTGCACGAGAGCAAGCAGATCGATTGGACCCAGCCGCAGGGGACGCAAGTGTCCCTGGAAGTGGAGGGGCGGTATCAGAAGGGGCGCGCCTCGGTCGACGAATGGCTCGAGCAGACGTCGATCGCCAACCCCCACGTGAAACTGGTCTACCACACGCCGGAAGGCGAACGGAAAGAATTCCCGCGGACTTATCACGAGCTGCCGCCTTCGCCGAAGGAGATCAAGCCGCACCCCTACGGCATCGAGTTCGGCGTCCTGTTGAAGATGTTGCAAGATACGAAGAGTCACACGGTGGCCGGGTTTCTGGCGAGCGACTTCTGCCGCGTGTCTCCGGCGCTCGCGGAGGAGATCTGCAAGGCGGCTAAGTTGTCGCCCACGACCAAGCCGCGTGAGATCAAACACCACGCGGCTGAAGTGCTCTATAAGACCATCCAGGCCACCAAGATCATGGCGCCGCCGACGAACTGCATTTCTCCGATCGGGGAGAAGGCGATCCTGTCCGGGTTGTACAAGCAGATCAAAGGGGAATTCTATACGGCCGTGAGCCGGCCGCCGGCCGTCTATCGCGGAAATACGTTCATCATTGAGGCGGGTCTGGCGTACGGCAAGGGGCCGGAGGAAGCCGCCAAGCCACAGCAGGCGGCGGTGCCGCTGGCCGAAGGAGAAGAACAGGAAGACGATGGCGAACTGGCGCGGGTGATCCGCTACGCCAACCGGGTGCCGCTGCTCTATCAACAGTCGGCCTGCGCGACCTTCAAGGCGGTGCTGAGTACGACGTGGCGCAACTATGGGGTGGCGCAGTCGCGCGGCGCGCTTCCGGCCGGACCGATGGTGATCTTCGTGCACATGGCCTCGGTCTGGGTGCCGTTCACGAGCGAGTCCAAGGAAGCCATCGCGGACTACGACGAGATCCAGAAGGAAATCACGCTCGCCCTGCGGGAAGCTGGGCGCCGGCTGGGCGTGTTCCTGCGGCGGCGCGAGCGGGCGGCGAGCGAATATCGCCGGCGCAACATCTTCGAGCTCTACATCGAAGAAGTGGCGGAAGCCTGCAACCGGCTCAAGGGCGGCAAGCTGCAGACAAAAACGCTCAAGGAACAGCTCCAGAAGATCGCGAGCTCGCGGACCGGCGGGATGAAAACCGACGAGGCGCTGGGCAAGACCGGCAGCGGGCCGGAGGGGTTACCGCATTCGATCATCGTGACGGCGGAGGGCATCGAGGGAGAAGTCGAGGTGGCCGATCAGGTGCCGGCTGCTCCATCCGCGTCTGCGGAGCCGGCTCAGCCCGATTTGCTGGGCGATGAGAAGCCGGTGATAAAAGGCGCCAGGAGCCGATCGAAGGCGGACGCTCCTGTAAAGGGGGAGCCGGGAAAAGCACGTAAGGCCAAGGCGGATCAACTCGGGCTGTTCGCCGGAGAAGAACGGTCCGTGGCCAAGAAGGGCAAGCCGGCCGAGAAACCGAATCAGCGATCTGCCGCCCGGCAGAAGAAATAGGACGAGCCATGGCACAGACCAAAGTGAAGAAAAACGGCGTCGTGGAGAAGAAGCTGGTCGGAATGGCCGATGTGGTGATCGGCGCCGCGCAGCGGGCCAAGGATCCGACCTTTGCGATTCCGATCCGGGCGCTGTCGAATGTTTCTTTCAATCCGCGCAAGGGCCTGATCGAGATGGGCGACAAGAAACAGGCGCGTTCGTTCTTCAACGTCGGCATGGCCAAAAAGTTTATGCAGACCATGCTCGTCGCCGACGCGTTGGCCGAATTGCAGCGGGCGGACCTGACCACCTCGCTCAGAGAGATCTATTACCGGACGAAACACACCATCAAGGATTCGCACGAGAACACCTTCGATACGCAGGACGAGTCAGACCCGATCATCGAGGATCTCGAGGTGTCGCTGGCGGCGCTGCGCGAAGAGTTGCACGTGCGGGCCGAGAACGGCGGCAGCATCGTGGGGCCGGTGGTGTTCGGCGACGACGGGGACCGGGTGGACTGTTCCAGGCTGGGGAAGGGGGGGTACTCGGTGCCGTCCATCGTCGAACCGGAGTATCTGGAGATCAGGCGATGCACGGCCGATTTCGTGCTGCTGGTGGAAAAGGGCACCCAGTGGAACCGGTTGTCGGAAGACAAGTTCTGGCGACGCTACAACTGCATCCTTCTCACCGGAAACGGGCAGCCGCCGCGCGGCGTGAGGCGCCTGGCGCGACGCCTGCATGACGAACATCGCCTGCCGGTCTACGTGCTCGTGGACAACGACCCCTGGGGATACTACATCTACTCGGTCGTGAAGCAGGGGTCCATCAACCTGGCGTTCGAAAGCCAGCGCATGGCGATTCCCAAGGCCAAGTTCATCGGGCTCTCGAGCGCCGACCCGGAGCGGTACGAGTTGCCGCGGAACGTTGGAATCAAATTAAACGAGAAAGATATCGCGCGCGCGAAGGAGTTGCTGAACTACCAGTGGTTTCAGAAGCCGGCCTGGCAGCAGGAGATCAAGCGCATGCTCTCGATCGGCCTCAAGTATGAGTTGGATGCGCTTGCGAACAAGGATTTCCAGTACCTGACCAAGAAATACCTGCCGCGGAAACTGAAGGAGAAGGACTGGTTGGACTAGGTGTACTATGCAAATGCTGACGCTCGTGTTCCGCTCGTCTCTGAGGGAACGCGCCCATGCGTTGCTTCAACAGTGCGGGGTCCGCGCCTATACCGAGCTTCCGGAAACCATCGGGGCCGGACAGACGGGGCCGGCTGAGGGCCTGGGCTACCAGGCCGGCGTGAACAGCGTGATCCTCCTTGCGCTGGAAGAGCCCCAGCTTGCCGCCATCGAAGGAGCCCTCAAGGCCTGGTTCGATGAGGCCAACCAACGTCCAGGTTGGCAAGAACCGTCGTTGTGCGCTTTTGCGTGGCCGTGCCGACAACTGGTGTAGCACGATGGGGAGAAAGCTCGCCAGCATCGTACTCGCGTCGCTTGGTGTGGTGGGAATCTATCTCTTCGAGGGGAGGCTCGCCGGACCGACCGGGTCGTCCGTGGCCCTCGCACAAACACCCTCGCTCCCTTCCGGACCGCAGAACCAGCCGGGCCAGAATACCCAGCCGCTGGGGACGCTCCCGACACAGCCCCCCACGCCGTCGTCCACGATATCCTCAACCGCTTCAGGCGCCAGCGCCCCGCAAGGCGTGACCCAGCCGTCGAGCCGCGGCAAGTCGTTTGGCACCGTGGGGGCCGGATTGCCCGGCATGACTGGTGGCCCGCCCTTGGCCACTTCGCCCGGCGCTCAGGATCCCTCGTCCCGCTTTATGCGCCCACCGGTTCTCCCGCCGTTGTTCTGTGATCCCTCGATCAACATCCCTTGCTAAACGACGGGCGAGCCACGGCCGGTTAACGTCCGATCTCTTCAGGACCGACGTGCGACTTCTGTTTCTTACGGGTGACGATTGTCGTATGACGATTGACGAGGAAGATTGGCTGTGCAACGCGGAGGTTGAATGAGACGAGCGGCGAGGCGGCTGCGTCGTGTGCACGCAGCCGCCGGGAAGATGAGTCTAGAGCTTGGCTGCAGAGGGTCGGAGGTACTCCATCAGTCGAAGGAGGCGCCGGCGTTCCAACTCGGGTAGTGCGAGAAACTCGACCCCGAATTCTCCGAGCTTGGTCCACCGCACGGTGGCCGTCGGCACCCGGATCGGAATGCCCAAGTCCTTTCCTTCGATCAAGAGGCAGACTGGAGTTCCTGAGGACACGGCGACGGTCGTCGCGACGGCGCATCCGCCGTTCGAGATATCGAACAGCGTTCCCTGTCTCAGGTTCGAGGCCCCGGCACTGGCAAACACGACCTGCATCTCCACCGGAATGCGTGGGTGCTGGCGTTGCTCGATCATACGTGCCTCCTCGGTGTCGATCGGGAGATGTCCCGACCTCCATGAAGCTACGAATTCAGTCTACCAAACACCGTGGTTCTGCAAAACAATCCGGAAAAATAGCGCAACCACGGGAACTACGGAGGAGTCCTCCCTGTCCGTTCACAAGAGAAGTCCTGTCAACCGGACTTGTGTCGTATCGTTGAATGGGCTAGCGTGCACCTCACTGCCCGTGGGAGCGACCGATGCCCCTCACGTTCGACGAGGCCCGCCACCTGCTTTCCCGCACCGGGTTCGGCGGCATCCCCGAAGAGATCCGCCGTCTGATGCCGCTCGACCGGGCGGCGGCCGTCGCCCAGGTCCTGACCGTTCCTTCCAACAAGGCCCAGACCCCGCCGCCCAAGTGGATCCATAGGCTGCCGCCTTTACCGCGCGACCGGAAGCATTGGAGCGAGATGGACAAGCGGGCCTTTCGCGAAGAGCGGAAGGAGGAGGGCCTGGAACTGAAGCAATGGTGGTACCGGGAGCTGTGTGCCACCAGGACCCCGATCCTCGAGCGGATGACGCTCTTTTGGCACAACCACTTCACCTCCAGCCTGCACAAGGTGAAATGGCCGCCGTTTCTCTATTGGCAGAACGTGTTGCTGCGGCTTCACGCGCTCGGCTCTTTCCGTGAGCTGTTGAAGGCCATCGCGAAGAATCCCGCGATGATTCTCTATCTGGACACCCAGACGAACCGGAAAGACCATCCCAACGAGAATTTCGCCCGCGAGTTGTTCGAGCTGTTCACGCTGGGCGAGGGACATTACACCGAGCAGGATATCAAGGAGGCGGCGCGCGCCTTCAGCGGGTGGCACATCGACCACCGTACCGGTGCCTTCCGGGTTGACCCGTTGCACCATGACGAGGGGTGTAAGGTCGTCTTCGGTAAGAGCGGCGAATTCGACGGGGACGACATTCTCGCGCTCACCCTTGATCGTCCGGAGACGGCCCGCTATCTCGTCCGGAAATTGTGGCGGGAGTTCGTGTCCGATCAACCGGATTCCAACGAGGTCGAGCGCCTGGCAGGGATTTTCCGTCGTGAGAAATACGCCCTCGCGCCCCTGTTGAACGAACTGCTGCTTACCGAACAGTTCTGGGCTCCGGAGCAGCGCGGCACCCTCATCAAATCGCCGGTCGAATTGACGGTCGGAACGGTCCGGTTGTTTCACCTGCCGACGGAGGACCTGATGCCGTTCATCCGCTTCGGTCGGCGTTTGGGGCAGGATCTGTTCGACCCTCCGAACGTGAAGGGGTGGCCCGGGGGAACCAGGTGGATCACGACGTCCACGCTTCTTGAGCGGACGCAGTTGCTGAATCGGGGCATTCGCGGGCATGAGCTGGGCCACATGCCGGGGATGGCGGATCACTTGTCCGGAACGGCGGCCATGAATCATGCCCCCGGTGGAACCTGGTTGGCGACCGAACCCCTTGACGTCGTGCAGGGGACGCTGGTGCCGATCGCACCGGTCCACCGAGTGAGCGCCGGTGAGGATCGCGGCCACGCCGTGCTGCAACTGGTGCTGGACCCGGTCTATCAATTGAAGTGAGGAGACTCCCATGGATGACGCGCTGAGCCGACGGGCCCTGTTGAAAACAGCCGCGGCGACGTTGCCCCTGGTGCTGCTGGCGCCACCGTGGCGCCGTTGGCTCTCGGCGGCAGAAGCCGGGGAGCTGGCCCCGGCTGGATCGCCGTGGCAACGCCTGTTGATCCTCGTCGAACTGCACGGCGGGAACGACGGATTGAACACGGTGGTGCCGTATGAAGACGGTGCCTATTACCGAGCGCGCCCCAAACTCGCGATCCCGCGCGAGCACGTGCGGCAACTGACGCCGAAATTCGGATTCCATCCGGCCCTGACCCCGCTCATGCCCTTGTGGGAGGGCAAGGAGTTGGCGATCGTCATGGGCGTCGGGTACCCACGGCCGAACCGTTCTCACTTCCGGTCGATCGAGATCTGGGAGACCGCCTCTGAGAGTGAAGAGGTGCTGGATGAGGGCTGGTTGTCGCGAGTGTTCTCCCAATGGCCCGTGCCGGGGAATTTTGCCGCGGAAGGCATTCTCCTCGGCAAGGGCGATGCGGGGCCGTTGAGCGGCGGCAAAACTCGTGCGATCGCCTTGCGCGAGCCGGAGCAGTTTCTGGCTCAGGCGCAAGCCGTGCGTCCGGTGTCCGTCCCGAGCAGCAATCGCGCCCTCGCGCACATTCTCGAGGTGCAGCGGGAGATCTCGCACGCCGCCGGCGATCTCCGTGCCAGGATCAACCAAGTCCCCCCGCTGGGAGTGGAGTTTCCCGCCAATAAGATCGGCAAGCAGCTCGAAGTGGCCGCGCAATTGATCGCCGCCCGGGTGCCGGTGGCGGTCATCAAGGTGACGCACGGGAGCTTTGACACCCATGCGGGGCAACTCCCGCATCATCAACGGGTGCTGGAGGAATTGGCGCAAGGGCTGGTGGCGTTTCGTGCGGCGATGCAGCGACAGGGGCGCTGGAACGATCTGCTGATGATGACCTATTCGGAATTCGGCCGGCGGGTGGGGGAGAATGCCAGCAATGGGACCGATCACGGGACGGCGGCGCCGCACGTGCTGCTCGGCGGGCAGGTACAAGGAGGCCTCTATGGAACCCCGCCATCGCTCACCGATCTGCAGGACGGGGACCTCACACACACGGTGGATTACCGGAGCCTGTACGCCACTGTGATCGAGAGGTGGTGGAGGTTAGGTCCGATGTCTTTCGGTAGGGGCCGCTATCCCAGTTTGGACTGTGTGGCCTGACGGTTGCTGACAGCTCATAGCTGAGAGCTGATGGCCACTACGCGAGACGTCAACCGCCAAGCGATGGCAACCGCGCTTATGTTTCGTAGTAAACAACGACGGTCGATTTGCTGCACGCGGCGCAGGTGCCTTGCTTTGTCATCGGCACGTTTCCGGCGCTTTCGGCTGCCTTGACCTGTGCATCTTGGGTGCGGGCGACCTTGTTGTAACAGTCGCTGCAATAGGTGGCGGTGGCTGCCATGGGGTCCTCCTTTTCCCTGGAGATGAACGCGGCGCCGTCCTCGCGCCGTCCGGCCTTCGAATTCAAGCTTAGGTGGATTCGCTCAGTTGTCAAGCGCGCGGAGTTCCGGCCGGGTCGATCGGCTTGATTTTGCCGGGTCTTCCGCCTAAGCTACCCCGAACCTATAGTGAGGTGATGGGATGGAGATGCGCGCGTTGGCGAGGATCGGAGGGCTGCTTCTGGGTGCGGCGCTTGTCGGGTTCTGCGGTCTGATCGGGACAGCCTGGGCCGATGAGTCGCAGGCGACTCCGGGGTTGCAGATGACGCCGGTGCCTCAGCAGGAGACGGCCCCGGGGAAGTCCCCAATTTCCGTCCTCAAGAAGCCGCCTCTGCTCATGGCCGAAGGCTCCAACTCCTGCGAGATCGTCTCCTGCGGCATGGGCATCAAACAGACCTGCCAGATCACCTGTCCTGCCAATCAGACTCCCAAATGCAGTTGCGATTGTGTGAAGAACTTCGGTCCGATGTGCACCGAGTACAAGGCGAACTGCCGCTGCGAGTAGCAGGAACGCGTCACCGGTTCCGATGCCCCTCATCCCTGACTTCTTCCCTGTGGGGAGAGAAGGGAAGGTTTTTGACGCGTGACGTTTCGTAGCGGCTAGTTGCGTTCGTCGGAGGAGGATTCGGAGGCGTTGACGGTCAGGGACGGACCGGCCACCCGGTACTGCTCACCAGCCCAGGCGCCCAAGTCGAGCAGTTGACACCGTTCCGAGCAGAAGGGGCGCCAAACGTTCCCTTCCCAGGTGGTCGGTTTGCGGCATTCGGGGCAGATCGGGGTGTCGATCTTGGCTGTGGACATATCAGGCTCCTGATACCACGGAGCTGACGTTACTCTACCACTCTCGTTCCGAAGCCCGCAAACAGCTCCCCGGTCAGGTAGAGGGTCTCGTCGCCGTCCCGCCAGCGCTTGCGCCGCATGTAGTCGTTCACTACCCGGCCGTCGGCGGTGCGGTGGAGGCGTGGCATCGCCAGGTTCATCCGGTACCGTTGAATCGCTTCGGCGACCCGGCTGATGAACACGATGGTGCCGTCCGGTTCCACCCGTTCGACGATGCCCACGTGGGTGAGCGGATCGTTCGCCAGGCCGTCGCCGTTATAGTCCCACGTGTTGTCGAAGAAGACCAGGTCTCCGGGCTGCACGACCGGTCCGCGATGGAGCCGCCCGTGCCGGCGCAGGTGGTTATAGATGAGGCGGACGCCGTTCTCTCCCCCGCGCACTTCGCCTCCCTGGTAGAGATCGATACCGTGCGCCAGGTAGATGGCGCGGGTGATCCCGGCGCAATCGTAGGCGATCCGGCGGCCGTTGCTTTCGATGGTGGTGGCGCCGACCAGGTCGACGGCCGTGCGGACGATGGCCTGCTGGCTGCGGTTTGCCTCGGCGGAGCGACAGCAATCGGGGATGGGCGATACGGTGGAATGGGGACGGTCAGTGGAAAGACCGGCGCAGCCGGCCAGAGTGGCGGCGATCAGGGCCGGTCCCAGCAGTCGCGTCACGATCGGCATACCGACAAGTATACCTGGTCGGCGAACCTCAGCCGGTCAGACTCCGGCCGCGGTGAAGACCTGGTTGATCAAAGCCCGGGCATCGTCCTGAATCCTGCGCAAATGCTCGGGGCCCTTGAAGCTTTCCGCGTAGAGCTTGTAGACGTCTTCGGTGCCGCTCGGCCGGGCGGCGAACCACCCGTTTGCCGTGACAACCTTTAATCCTCCGATTCCGGCTTTGTTGCCAGGAGCCTCGGTGAGCATCGCGCTGATGGGTTCGCCCGCCAACTCGCGGCTCTTGACTTGTTGGGGCGACAGCTTTTGGAGCACGGCCTTTTGTGCGCGCGTCGCGGCCGCGTCGATCCGTTCGTAGACCGGCTCCCCCAGTTGGCTCGTGAGTTCGCGATAGAGCTGCGCGGGGTTCTTTCCGGTCACCGCCGTGATTTCCGCCGCCAGCAAATCCATGATGATGCCGTCCTTGTCGGTCACCCACGTCGTGCCGTCCCGACGGAGGAAGGCGGCGCCCGCGCTTTCTTCACCGCCGAAACCGAGCGAGCCGTCGCTCAGGCCGGGGACGAACCACTTGAAGCCGACCGGCACTTCCACCAACGGCCGCTGCAGGACGTCCGCCACCCGGTCGATGATGCTGCTGCTGACCACTGTTTTCCCGACGCCGGCGGTGGCCTTCCAGCCGGGGCGATGGGTGAACAGGTAGGAGATCGCGGCCGCGAGGTAGTGGTTGGGGTTCATGAGGCCGCTGCCCGGCGCCACGATGCCGTGACGGTCGGTGTCGGTGTCGTTGCCGAAGGCGAGATCGAACCGGTCTTTCAGTTCGATCAACGAGGCCATGGCGTAAGGGGAGGAGCAGTCCATCCGGATCTTGCCGTCCCAGTCCAGCGTCATGAAGCGGAACGTGCCGTCGACCTGGTCGTTGACAATCGTGATGTCGAGCCCGTAGCGCTCGGCCAGAGGCTTCCAGTAGGCCACGGCGGAGCCGCCGAGCGGGTCGACGCCGAGCCGAAGGTTCGCCGCCTTGATCCGCTCGAGGTCGACCACGTTCGCCAGATCACCGACATAGTGTCCGACGTAGTCGTGCTTGTTCGTGGTCGAGGCCTTGAGCGCCTGGTCATAGGGTATCCGTCGGACACCGGTGAGGCGCGCCGCGAGCAGTTCGTTCGCGCGGTCTTCGATCGCCTTGGTGACGGTGGTGTCGGCCGGGCCTCCGTGCGGCGGGTTGTACTTGAACCCGCCGTCTTCCGGCGGATTGTGCGACGGGGTGATGACAATGCCGTCGGCCAGCCCGTTCTTCCGGTCTTTGTTGTGGGTCAGGATGGCGTGCGAAATGACGGGCGTCGGGGTGTACCCGTTGTGGCTGTCGATTCGCACCTCGACGGCATGGGCCGCAAGGACCTCGAGGGCGGAGCGCAGGGCCGGTTCGGACAGGGCATGGGTGTCCTTGCCGATATAGAGCGGGCCCGTGGTGCCGGCCTTGTGCCGATACTCGCAGATGGCTTGCGTGATGGCGAGAATGTGGGCCTCGTTGAACGTGCGGCGGAGCGATGATCCTCGGTGTCCGCTGGTGCCGAAGGCCACCCGTTGCTGAGGATCGGCTGGATCCGGCGTCTGCGCGTAGTAGGCGTCGTCGAGTTTCTTGAGATCGACCAGTTGCTCGGGGAGTGGGCGTTGTCCGGCTCTCGAATGGAGACTCATGGTGCTGCTTTCTGCCAGCGCGGTGAGTAATACGGCGAGTATATACAAGCGGCCGCGACTTGTCAGCGGTTCGACGGGGAAAGCCGGCTCCGTTGCTTGCGCCCGTCTTTCACCGAGTGTTAAGATCCGCGCACGAACAGCGCGAGGTTGCGTATGCCGAACATTACCTTGTTGTATTCCCCATCCTGCGGCGCTTGCCCCTCGGCCAAGAGCCTCTGGAAAGAGCTGCGGGTAAAGTATAGCTTTAGCTATCGAGAAGTCGACATCACCACCACGGACGGGCAGGAACTGGCCAACCGCCACGCCGTCCGCGCCGTCCCGGCCACCATCATCGACGGGCGATTGACCTTCGTCGGCGTGCCGAGCCGCCAGAGCGCCGAGAAGGCGCTGCAGTTACGAATGAGGCCGCAAGGAACTTGAAAGGACCTGGCATGACTGTTCCGGACGAAGATGATTTCGAATTGCCGGTCCTCCCGGCCATCGATAAAGGCCCGCCTCCTGATTGCGGCATCTGCGGCGAACCCATGTCGTTCATCGACGGGGATTGGGCCTGCGTAGATTGCAACGGTGAGATCCTGGGACCGGAAACGGGATAGCCGACGAATGTTGAATGATGAGTGTTGAATGATGAATTCTCCTGGGCCAAAATTCACCGTTCGCCATTCCACATTCATCATTTGACGAGCGATGCTGCGCGTCTTTACCGGCCCTTTTCACCCCTCTCTTGAAACCGCTCTCGTCGACGATCTCCGAACCCTCAAGACGCAGGATCCCCAAGCCGCGGCGGCGCTGGTCGTGCCCTCCGCTCCTCTCCGGCGCTACTTGAAACGGCTCCTTGTGCTGGAGCACCGGCTCGCGCTGCTCAATCTTCATATTCTGTCGTTCCATCAACTGGCGTTGCAGCTCGACCGGGAGCGTCTGACCGGGGCGGGTAATATGCAGGACGGACAGCGGCTCGAACTGGTCTCTGACTTCTTCTTCGAACACCTCCTGCGACACCTGGGGCAACGGAACTTGCCGCAGACAGGCGCGTTGCGTCTGCGGGAATTGCCTCCCGGTGCATGGGCCGCCCTCTGGGCGAGCCTGCGTGACTTGAAGGATGGTCTGGTGGACCCCGCCGTCGCTCTGCGGGCGGTGGAGGAGGGGCAGTTCGGCGTGGAGGACCGTGAAAAGCTCAAAGGATTGTTTACGTTGTTGGCGGCGCTATACGAGGTTCGGACGGCGCTCCAGGTCGGTTCCCCGGATGACCTGGCGGCGCTGGTGACGGAGTTCGTGCCGCGGTCGGGCTTTCTCGGCGGGCTCCAGCGGCTCTACTATTACGGGTCTTACGATCTGACGCAAACCCAGCTGACGCTGCTCGAAGTATTGAGTGCCAGGCTGGAGGTGACGCTGTATTTTCCATTGGGCTCGTCGTCCGCGTACGGCTTCGCGCAACGGTTTCTGGAACGGCACCTCCATCCTGTGATGGCGCGGTTTGCGGACCTGCGGTCGGCGGCGCCTGTGCGCGAGGTCGGTCAGGGGACCGCCGGGCCGGAGGTGTCCGTCGTCACGATGAATGCTGCAGGGGCCGATGACGAACTGACGCTGGTGTGTAAACAGATCCTGACGCTGGTGGAAACCAACGGGTATCGGTTCGACGAGATCGGCGTGGTGGGACGCACGCTGGCGCCGTACCAGGGATCGCTTCAGCGCATATTCGACGAGCATCGGATTCCGTTCGCATCGAGTGCCACCGTGCCGATCTTGCAGGAGCCGGCGGTGAAGACGCTGCTGCACCTGGCGCAACTCAAGATCAACGGGTTCTATCGACCGAGCGTGCTGGACGTGGTGTCGTCTCCGTGGTATCGCGCACCGGCCGACGAGGGCCCCGGTCCGGAGCCGCGCCCGGACCTGTGGCGGATCGCCGTGCTGGCCTTGGGCATCACCCGCGGCGAAGACGAATGGGGCCGGTTGGGGCAGCGGGACCGCATCAAGTCTTGGAGCGATTTACGGGACGAGCAACAGGAAGACGCCGGGCCCGTGCTGTCGGTGGAACAGGTTCAGCTTCGCCTGTTGTGGAGCCGGGTCAAGCGGTTACTCGACGACGTGGCTGTGCTTCCCCGGCAGGGTAGCTATGCCGAATTGACCGACGCCTTCGTCGTTTTCGCGGAGCGCCATCTCTCTATCCCCGACGGTTCCGGTGGCCTCGGTGGTTCCGTCGAGGCGCTTGCGGAGGAGCCGGGACTGGGACGTGCTCTGGCGACGGTCTTCGCGCAACTCAGGGACCTGGATCGGTTGGGGGCGACGGTGAGGTGGGAAGAATGGGTGCNNCGCGGAGTTTCGTGCAGTGGAGGTCTTGGACGCGATGGCGGCCCGAGGCCTGGGATTCCGTGCCCTGTTCGTGATCGGCCTCAATGAGAAACTCTTCCCGCGGTTCATCCAGGAAGACGGCTTTCTGCGTGACCGGCATCGCCTTGTCTTGGACGAGACGTTGGGCTACAAACTTGATCAAAAACTTCATGGTTATGCAGAGGAGGTGTTGCTGTTCGAGCTGCTCCGATCCGCGGCCCGAGAGCGGCTCTACCTGTCTTACCAGCGGGTTGATGCCGAAGGGCGGCTGTTGGCGCCTTCTGCCTATCTGGCACAGAACCCGACATCGGAATCGCGCGGGCTCACCCCCCCGGAATTGTCCCTGCCTCGTCGGTGGGGCGAGCGCGGCCAACTCGCCCTCTTTGCGCCGCCCTTGCTAACCCGTGAGGAACTCACGGTCGCGATGGTCCTCGAAGGGCACGATGTGTCGTCGCTGATGACGGCATTGGGGCGTGATGCGCAGGTGTTCTCGCATGGCGTGGCTGCACAGGCGACGCTGGAGGGCGACACCCAACGGTTGGGCCCCTACGACGGCATGCTTCACGAATCCGGCGGCCATTGGACGAATCTGCTCGAGAAGGGACTGTCGCCGACCGGTCTCGAAACGTATACGCGTTGCCCGTTCCAATATTTCTCCGAGAAGGTGCTCGGGTTGGAATCGGTCCGACGGGTTCCGACTGCGGAGCTGCCGCCGGCGGCGCTAGGATTGCTCTGCCACGATGCGTTGCGACGTTGCTATGGCTCGTTGATCGAGCAGGGCTGGCCTGCGAAGGAGGTGACGCCGGAACTGGTTCACGATGCCGTGGCGCACGCGATCGACCAGGCTTTCGCCGAGTACGCCGCGGAGCATGGGACCGGCTATCCCCTCACGTGGCAACTGGCCCGAGAGCGTGTGACAGGGGGCGTGGAAGCCGTGATCGAGTTCGACCGAGGTGAGGCGGAGCAAACCGGATCACGCCCGGTCGCTTTTGAGGTGGAGGCGGACGGATATCTTCCCGCCGACATCGCAGGTGAGGAATTGCCGATCCGCGGCCGATGGGATCGTGTGGATCGTGTCGGTTCGTCGGGCCCGCTCCGGGTGATCGACTACAAGTACCGCCCAGGGGGTGAGGTGAAACCGGAGGATCGCAACCTCGTGCAGGCGGCGGTGCGAGGAAAACGACTGCAGCCGGCCTTGTATGCGCTGATGCGCCCGACCTCGTTGCCGGAACAGTCGGCCGGGCCTCCCGAACAGGTGGACTTCCTGTACTTACTGCCGCAAGGCAGTCGAGCCGTGCAGCGGGCCTCGTTTCCGCTGACCGGCTGGAGCGGCGCTTCGGGCGACCAACTCCGCCGGAACGTGGGGCACTTGGTGGACGGCGTGCGGGTGGAACGGTTCTTCATCCTTCCGGACGGATACTGCGCCTATTGCGATTTCGCCGTCGCCTGCCGCCGTTCGCACCATTCCACCTGGTGGCGTTCCTATCGTTCGCCGGAAGCCCGGGCGCTCCGGCTCCTCCGTCGCACGAGGCTCGACCGTGAGTAACGCCGCACACCTTCCGGACGAACAGGCCCGCCTGGCCGCCGCGACCACCTTCGATCGCAACGTCGTGGTCATCGCAGGGGCCGGCACGGGGAAGACCACGCTGTTGGTCAACCGGCTGTTGTACCTGTTGATGCGCGAACCAGAGCCCGTGCCGCTCTCCCGCATCGTCGCGTTGACCTTTACGAACAAGGCCGCTACCGAGATGAAGATCCGGCTGCGCGACAAGTTGCGCGGGTTGCTGACGTCAGACGCCGGAAGCGCGTATCCGACCGGGGGATCGGTGACGCCTTCCGAGCTGCGCGCACAGTATGGGCTCTCCGGCGACGAGATCGTCTGCCGGGCCGAGGCGGCGCTGCGCGATCTCGAACGGGCGCAGATCGGCACGCTCCACAGTTTCGCCGCCCACTTGTTGCGGCTCTATCCGATCGAAGCGGGCGTGACGCCGACCTTCCGTACGGACGAGGACGGTCTGCAGTTCGACGAACACTTTGCCCAGGAATGGGACCTCTGGTTGGATCGTGAGCTGGGTCCTGCTGGGACTCAGCATGGGCAATGGCGCGTGCTGATCGAGGCCTTCGGTTTGGAGGGGTTGCGGGAGGTGACCTACAGCCTGCACAGCGACCTGATCGATCTGGATGCGCTGACCGAGCAGGTGAATCAGGCCCGTGTCTCTCCGGCGTTGCAGATCTGGCTGGAACGGCAGCGGAGTCTGGCCGAGACCCTGTTGCGCGCCCACGATCGCCCCAAACGACGGAAGATCGAGCAGGTCTTGGCGGCGATCGTCGATCTCTGCACGTTGCTGGTCGAACGGGGAATCGGCGGGCTGCAGGTCGTTTCCTCCGACACCGTCGAGCTGTTGCAGAAGGATCTTGGCTCGCCACCGACCGGCTGGTCCGACGAAGAGGCGGATTCAGTCAAGGGCCTCCAGCGAATGGCCGAGCGATTGTTGCAGGTCGATGCCGATCTGTTGCCGCGGCTGCTCTCGTTGGTCGGGCCGTTCGTGCAGCGAGTCCGCCGGTCGTTTCTCGAATCCGGCTGGCTGACCTTCGACGGACTCTTGGCCAGGGCTCGTGCGCTGCTGCGGGACCATCCTGAGATTCGCGAGCGGCTCAAGAGCGAGTATCGCTCGGTGCTGGTCGACGAGTTTCAGGACACCGATCCCGTGCAGTACGAAATCGTGCTGTACCTCTCGGAGCGGCTGGGTCGGCACGCGCGCTCGTGGCGCGAGACGGAACTGGAATCGGGCAAACTGTTCATCGTCGGAGATCCGAAGCAATCCATCTATGCGTTCCGTCGGGCGGACATCGAAGCGTTCGAGCATGTCGTCGGACGACTCGAACGGGAGGGTGCGTTGGTCTGCAACCTGGCGACGAATTTCCGCAGCGATGCGCGCGTTCTCGAGGTGGTCAACGGCGTCTTCAACCGCTTGTTGATCGCCCAGCCGGCGGTGCAGCCGGCCAACGTGCCCCTGATCGTCCAGCCCGGTCGCGTCGGCCAGTTTCGCCGGCCCGGCGTCGAGCTTCGTCTCGTGACGGGGACGGAGGAGGACGATGAACTGGATGCAGCCGCCGCTACGCGCGTGGAAGCCGAGGAGATCGCCCTCTGGATCCGGCGTTTGACCCGGACCGACCGGCGCGAGGTGGTGAAACCGACGGACGAAGGGGTCCGCCCGGGACAGATCGCCCTGCTGTTTCGAAAACTCACTCAGGCCGAACAGTACCTGGATGCCCTGCGGCGACACCGGATTCCTTATCTGATCGACGGGGAGAAACATTTCTACCGCCGCCAGGAAGTGATCGATCTGGTCAACCTCCTGCGCTGCATCGAGAACCCGCACGATCTGATCTCCCTGGTTGGCGTGTTGCGCTCGTCGGTCGGAGGGCTGACCGACCGGGATCTCGTCACGGTGCGCCAACGGGGCGCGTTGGACTACCGAAGAGCCGAGCGGCTCGTCGGCTGGGCGAGCCCATCCGCCGAGGCGCTGCGGCGGCTGTATGCGGTGCTGGCGCAGTTGCATGAGGAGGCGCCCCGCGTGCCGCTGCCGGTGGCGGTCGACCTCATCTTCCGCCACCTGCCCGTGTTGGAACTGGCGGCTGCATCCCTGCACGGAGAGCAGGCGGTGGCCAATCTCATGAAGGTCCGGCAAATGGCGGCGGAGGTGGCGGATCGGCCGTCGCTCTCGCTCACCGGGTTTGTGGACCTCATGATGGCGCGGTTGATCGAGCAGCCGGAGGAGGCAGAAAGTGCGCTGGCCGAGGAAACGCTCGATGCAGTGCGCGTCATGACCATTCACAAGGCGAAGGGATTGGAGTTTCCGGTGGTGATCCTTGCGGGGCTGCACCATGGGGACGGACCGGCGCGGGGCCGCGCCCATCCACGCGTCTCGCACGACTGGGCGAGCGGGGTGCAAGGATTGGAATTCGGCGACCGCTGCAGCTTGGGCGCGGTGCTGATTGCGGAGAAAACCCGAACGCGTGAGCAGGCGGAGCGCCGCCGGCTCTTCTACGTGGGCATGACTCGGGCGCGGGACTGTCTCGTTCTCTCGGGAGCCATGCCGAAACGGCGGTCGCGCAGCACGTTCCTGGACCTGTTGCACGAGGCGGTAGGGGACGGACTCGGACAAGACACGGCGGGAGAACTGGCCGTCGGAGAGGCATGTGTCGCCCAAGTGGTCATGCAGGGGAAGGATCTGCCTCCTACGCATGCCCATGCTAGGCCTCCGCGGTTGGCTGCGTTCCCCGAGGGGGCGGCGCTGGCGATCCGTTGGGCGACGCGCGACCGGACTTGGTCGGCGGTCCGGTCCGCTCCGTTGGTGCTCTCACCGTCACGGCTGCTGCCGAAGCCGCCGTACGCGGACCTTCGACCAGGGCCGGAGCTGTCGGGGACGGCCGGGGGTAGGCTCGTGGGAACGCTGGTTCACCGGGCGTTGCAGTATTGGGATTTTACGGGGAGCCTGGATACGCAACTATCCCGCGTGCGGCTCGGTCCGGTCGAGGAGCGGGAGTTAGGCGGAGCCGATGATGCGGCAGCCATCGTGACCGAGGTGCGGGCGATCTTGCGAACG
>JRYJ01000263.1_pt1 | contig 107183 bp, 93 predicted proteins | sample 235371 | NCBI WGS metagenome assembly JRYJ01 (sample SAMN03074219, study PRJNA261477) | activated sludge metagenome | biome: Wastewater Treatment Plant; feature: Wastewater; material: Activated sludge; isolation source: activated biomass of a wastewater treatment plant treating hydrocarbon... ... | reverse complement strand
TCGCCCCCGATGGCCGCCTGCGGGTGGCCGGCCCCCAGCTCATGCTCGGCTACCTCAATCCCGAACTGCGCCCGGGCCTGGGCCTCGCCGACGGCTGGCTGACCACCGGCGACCTGGGCCGCCTGGACGACCGCGGCCACCTCACCATCCTCGGCCGGGCCGACGACATGCTGGTTACCGGCGGCAGCAAGGTCCATCCCGGCGAAATCGAAAACGGCCTGGCGGCCTGCCCCGGCGTCCGCGACGTCGCCGTCACCGCCCTGCCCGACCCTACCTGGGGCGATCTGGTGGTCGCCCTGGTGGTCGGCACCGCCGATGCCGCCGCCGTGGAACGCTGGAGCCGGGAGCACCTGCGCCCCGCCGCCCGCCCCCGCCGCATCCTCCACCTGGATGACCTGCCGCGCCACGCCAATGGCAAGATGGATCGCGCCGCCCTGCGCCGGCTGGCAGCGGGAGCCCGCCCATGACCGCCGCCCTCGCCCGCCTGCGGGCGGCGCTCGCCGCGCCGGACCTCCCCCGCCGTCTGGCGGCGCTGGCCGCAGGCGCCGCGGCCTCCGCCCCCCTCACCCTGGAGGTGGAACTCGGCGGTGACGACGAAGACTGGCTCGCCCTGCTCCCCGCCCAGGGCGAGTTCTGGTACTGGGCGCAGCCCGCCAATGCCGACTGGTGCCTCGCCCTGGGCTCCGTGCTGCACTACGAGACGGTGGGTAGCGAACGGTTCGCCGCCCTCGACAACGCCTGCTCCGGCCTGGCCGGCCAGGGGCGGCGGGAAGCCCCCGCCACGGCCTTCTTCGGCTTCGCCTTCGACGAGGCGCAAGCCCCCGGCGAACAGCCCAACACCCGCCTCGTGCTGCCGGCCCTGGTGCTGCGGCGCCGGGGTGGACGCAACACCGCCCTGCTGAGTTGTACCGCCGGCAACAGCGGCAACGCCCCCGCCCACTGGCAGGCCCTGCTCGCCCAGCCGGCGCCGGCCAGCAACCTCTCCCGGCTCCGCCGGGGCCCGCCGGAACTGGAAGAGCAGGCGTGGCTGGCCGGCGTCCAGGCCGCCCTGCGGGCCATCGCCGACGGCCAGCTGGACAAGGTGGTGCTTACCCGCAGCATCCGCCTCCAGGCGGACGCCCCCCTGGCCCCGCGGCCGGCACTGGCGGCGCTGCTGCGGCGCCACCCCGGCTGTACCGTCTACGCCTTGGGCAATGGCCGCCAGGCCTTCCTGGGCGCCACGCCGGAACGCCTGGTCCGCCTGCGCCAGGGCCGGGCAGAAGCCGACGCCCTCGCCGGCACAGCCTGGAACGGCGCACCCAGGCTGGACAGCGACAAGAACTGCCGCGAACAAGGCTTCGTCGCCGCCGCCGTGGCCGAGGCCCTGGCCGGACTGTGCGATGACGTTGCTACCCCGCCGGCGCCGGAGACGCTCCACTTCGGCGACATCAGCCACCTGCGGACCCGGGTGCAGGGAAGCGTGCGCCAGGGAGTCAGCCTTTTTCACCTGGCCGCCGCCCTCCATCCCACCCCCGCCGTCGGCGGCAGCCCCCGGGCCGCCGCCCTCGACTGGCTGCGCCGGCGCCGGGAAAAGCGCCCGGGCTGGTACAGCGGCGGCTTCGGCTGGATCGACACCGCCGGCGATGGCGAAATCGCCGTCGCCCTGCGCTGCGCCACCCTGGCCGGCAGCGACCTCGTACTCTGCGCCGGCGCCGGCATCGTGGCCGGTTCCGATCCCCGGGAAGAACTGGCGGAAACCGAGGCCAAACTCCGGGCGCTGCGCGATGTCCTCGACCCCGTGGCCGAAGCCGCCGCCCCGGGACGGACGGGAACGGCATGAGCGACCAGGGCAGTCTCAACCTGCAATGGTCCCAGGCCCTGGTGGCCGGTTTCGCCGCCGCCGGCGTCAGCCACGCCGTGCTGTCGCCGGGTTCGCGCTCGACGCCCCTGGCCCTGGCCTGCCTGCGCCACGGCGACCTCGCCAGCGAGGTTATCGTCGACGAACGCTGCGCCGCTTTCTTCGCCCTCGGCATCGCCAAGGCCGCCCGCCGGCCGGTGCTGCTGCTCGCCACTTCCGGCAGCGCCCCCGCCAACTGGCTACCGGCGGTAGTCGAGGCGGACCGGGCCGGGGTGCCGCTGATCCTCCTCTCCGCCGACCGCCCGCCGGAGCTGCACGACTGCGGCGCCAACCAGACCGTGCCCCAGGCCGCCATGTTCGCGCCCTACGTCCGCGGCACCCACGCCCTCGCGGCGCCGGGGCCGGAAACGCCGACCGCCTGGCTCCACCGCCTCGCCGCCCAGGTCGTCGAGCAGGCCACCTGGCCCCTGGCCGGACCGGTCCACCTCAACCAGCCCTTCCGGGAGCCGCTCCTGCCCTTGGCGGAGGCGGAGGCGCCGCCGCCGGCGCCGGAAGCGGCGCCCCTCCGCATCAACCGCCCCGAACCAAGGGTTTCCGCCGACACGCTGGCCGTGCTGGCCACCCGCCTGAGCGGCCGCCCCGGCGCCATCATTTGCGGCGAAGGCGACTACCCGCCGGCCTTCGCCGCCGCCGTCGCCGGCCTCGCCGAGCGGCTGGCCTGCCCCATCCTCGCCGAGCCCCTCGCCAACCTGCGCCACGGCCCCCACGACCGCCGCCGCATCCTCTGCCATTACGACGGCTGGCTGCGGGACGCGCTCTTCGTCGCCGGGCATCGTCCTGAGTGGGTGCTGCGCTTCGGCGCTTTCCCGGTCACCCGCAGCCTGCAGGGCTTCGCCGCCGGAGCTTCGGACCTGACCGTCCTCGTCGATCCGCAACCCCGCTGGAACGACCCGGCCAACACCGTCACCGACCTGCTGCGGGCCGCGCCCCTCGCCGTATGCGAAGGCCTGCTCGAACAGAATCTGGCGCCGGCGCCGGCCGACTGGTTCGCCGCCTTCGCCGCCGCCGAAGCGCGGGCACGGAAGGCCCAGTCCGCTTTGCCGGACCACTGCGAGGGACGGCTCATCCCCACCCTTCTCGCCGCCCTGCCCGAGGATTGCCCGGTCTTCGTCGGCAACTCCATGGTCATCCGGGACCTCGACGCCTTTGCCGGCGGCGGCGATAGGCCCCTGCGCTTCCACGGCAACCGCGGCGCCAGCGGCATCGACGGCAACGTTTCAACGGCCCTGGGCATCGCCGCCGCCCAAGGCCGGGTGGTCGCCCTCCTCGGCGACCTCGCCTGCCAGCACGATCTTGGCGGCCTCGCCGCCGCCCGCGGGCGGCAAGCCGTCTTCGTCGTCTTCAACAATGGCGGCGGCAGCATCTTCGAACACCTGCCCCAGGCCGGCCTGCCGGAATTCGAGCGGGGCTGGCTGACGCCGCAACACATCGATTTCGCCGCCGCTGCCGCCACCTTCGGCCTGGCCTATGCGCTTGCCGCGGATTCCCGCTCGCTTCTCGCCGCCCTGCCTGCGGCCATGGCAGCCAACGGTCCGACTGTCATCGAACTGCGTCTGGAGCGCCTTACCAGCGTGAAGTGTCGGCAGGCTTGGCACGATGCCTGCACGGCATCATCGCACCATTCGGATCACTGACCGGCTGCGGCCTGGGCCCCCGCAAGGTCGCTCTCGGGCGACCGGGATGCTCCTGGCTTCACCCTGGTTATCTTCAACGAGCCGGCAGTGTCGTCCAGCCGGAATTCGCCGGTAACTTGCCGCAAGTACTCGTCGGTAGCCTTTCTGCATCCTCCCCAGTCATGGTAGTCGTCGAGAATGATGCTGCCCCCCACGACAAGCCTGGGGAAAATGCGGCGTAGGCAGGTGAGTACCGGCTCATACCAATCGACATCGACATGGGCGAACGCCACCGGCTGATCGATCTTCATGGTGTCCTGGAGCAGGCCCTTGATCAGCGACAATGACCGCGCCTCGCAATTGATTCCGAAGCTTTCCAGGTTCGCGCGAACGATGTCGTAGAGGTTTTCTTCGTAACCGTAGTATTTGTCGCCGCCGATGCCGACGGAGTTTCCTTCCACGATCGCCTGGTAACGATCATGCACATCCTGCGTGTCGTCTTCGGTGGGCGGGGGGATCATTCCGAAGACATCGTAGACGCAAAATGGCCGCTCCTGCCCCTTGACCGTACCTATCAGGATGGTGGATCCGCCCAACGCGCACCCCGCCTCGACGAAGACGCCGGGCAGGCCGGCTCCTTCGATCCCGCGGCAGGTATTGGAAATGCTGGCGAGCCGTTGTTCCGACAGATAGGTGAGTTTCCTTGCCCGGATGCGCGCTATCAGCTCGCCGTCTTCCCGGCTCGGCTTAGGCGGGAGCTCTTCGCCCCCCGTTCGGCCCGCCATCCGCAGGACGTAATTCTTGAAGCGACGAAGCATGGTTTCTCCTTTGCGCTCACGGTTGCCCACCGGGTCCGGCAGGCCAGGGTGCTCCTGCCCGTGCCGATTATGCCGCGGTGATTGCCCGGACCGCAATGAAGCGCTAAGGCAATGCCGACGCACGCAACTCGGATAGCGGGCGAGTTCGGCCGACGACGCGGCCCCGCTTCCCCTCACTCGCCGAACGGCACCTCCTGTCCGGCGAACAGGGCCTGCAGGATGCGCCGTTCCCGGCCGATGACGCTTTCCAGGAACTCGTCCGCCCGGCCCATGGCGTGGAAGGCTTCGAAACCCCGCTCGAGGAATTCGTGCAGGCTGCCCAGGCCGGCCAGGTGGGCCGGGCCGTGCATCATGCGCAGGGTGGCGCGGACCAGGGGCTTGCGGGCCACCGCGTCGAGGGCCTGCCCGGTGGCCTCGATGAGGTCGAGCTGGCGCTCCCGCTCGGCGCGGCAGCCGACCTTGCGATAGGCGGCGGCATAGTCGGCGTCGCCGATGCCCTTTTCCAGCCGGCCGCCCAGGGCGGCCACCATGGCGGCGTCGAGGCGCTCGGAAAGGGCATCCACCTCCACCGCCAGCAGGATGGTCCGCAGGGCCGACACCGGCAGCATGCCGGTCATCAGGGGCAGCACCCGGGCCAGGTCGGCATCCCGGGCGGAAACATCGGCGGCGCCGTACAGGTCGGAAAGGAAGAACTCTGCCGCCCGCCCGTAGCGCGGGCTGGCCAGCAACTCGGCGTGGGTGCGGGCCAGCCGGGCCGCCTGCCATTCCCGCAGGATGAGCCGGCGTGCCGCCAGGCGTGGCTCCGCCCGGGCGCTTTCGCGGAGCTTGCGCGCTTCCAGCAGGCGCTCGGCCAATTCGGCGGCGCAGCGGGCGCGTTCGGAATCGCTGATGTCGTTCATGCATTCATTATGGCCAGCGCCCCAGGCGGCGTTTAGAAGCCTTTGCCTAGCGATGCCGGAAGGGGGCCGCTACACTGGATTTGCCCCCTCGGGAGGAAGCCATGGCCCAGGCTCCAGCGACACCCATCAACGACATTCCCGCCCTGGAAGCGGCCTTCGCCCGCATCCATGCGGCATCGCGCCGGCAGATCGCCGTCGATGCCACGGTCCGGCGGCGGCGCCTGGATGGGCTTTTCGCCCTCCTCCACGATCACCGGGAGGCCATCGGCGAGGCGGTATCCGCCGACTTCGGCCACCGTTCCCGCCACGAGACGCGGCTCCTGGAGGTGTTCCCCACCCTGGAGGCCATTCGCCACGCCCGGCGCCATTTCAAGGGCTGGATGCAGCCGCGGCGGCGGCCCGCCTCCCTCTGGTTCCTCCCCGGCCGCGCCGAGGTACGGCCCCAGCCGGTGGGCTGCGTGGGCGTCGTGGTGCCGTGGAACTACCCCGTCTTCCTGGCCCTCGCCCCCCTGGCCGGCGCCTTCGCCGCCGGCAACCGGGCCCTGGTCAAGATGTCGGAATTCACCCCGGCCACCGCTGCCCTGCTGGCCGGCGTCGCCCCCCGTTATTTCGCCGCGGACGAACTGGCCATCGTCGAGGGCGACGCCGCGGTGGCCCGCGCCTTCGTCCGCCTGCCCTTCGACCATCTGCTGTTCACCGGCTCCACCGCCGTCGGCCGCGAGGTGATGAAGGCCGCCGCCGAGAACCTGACGCCGGTGACCCTGGAACTGGGCGGCAAGTCCCCGGCCCTGGTGGCCCCCGGCTATCCGCTGGCCAAGGCCGCCGAACGCATTCTCGTCGGCAAGTGCATGAACGCCGGCCAGACCTGCATCGCCCCCGACTACGTGCTGCTCCCCGCCGGCCAGGAAGATGCCTTCGTCGCCGCCGCCCGGGCCACGGTGGCCGCCTGCTATCCGGACCTGGTCCGCAACCCGGACTACACGGCCATCGTCAACGACCGCCACTACGCCCGCCTGGCCGGCTACCTGGCCGATGCCCGCGCCCAGGGCGCGCAGGTGGCCGAACTGCTGCCCGGCGTTCCGGCCGACCCGGCCAGCCGCCGCTTGCCGCCCGTGCTGGTGCTGGGCGCCAGCGACCGGCTGCGGGTGATGCAGGAAGAGATCTTCGGCCCCATCCTGCCCGTCGTCACCTACCACAACGTGGACGAAGCCGTCGCCACCATCAACGGCCACGACCGGCCGCTGGCCCTTTACCTCTTCGACCACGATGGCGCCCGGGTGCGCCGCCTCCTCGACACCACCGTGGCCGGGGGCGTCACGGTGAACGACACCATCCTGCACATCGCCCAGGACAGCCTGCCCTTCGGCGGCATCGGCCCCAGCGGCATGGGCCATTACCACGGCCACGAGGGTTTCCTCACCTTTTCCAAGTTGAAGCCGGTCTTCCACCAGTCGCGGCTCAACGGCATGGGCCTCTTCAAGCCTCCCTACGGCCGCCTCTTCGACCGGCTGGTCAAGGTGCTGCTGCGATGACCAGCCGCCGCCGCTTCCTCCAGACCGGCCTGGCCGGCAGCCTGCTGCTCGGCGTCGCCGGCTGCGGCGGCCCCACTGGCCAGGCAGACGGCCGCCGCGCCGTGGTCGCGGCCCTGGTGCCGGTGATCCTCGACGGCGCCCTGCCGGCGGCCGGGGACGCCCGGGCCAAGGCGGTCGCCGCCACCGTCGACGGCGTCGACCAGGCCATCGCCGGGCTGGCCCCCGCCACCCAGGAAGAAATCGGGCAACTCTTCGACCTCCTCGCCTTCGCCCCCACCCGCATCCTCGTGGCCGGCGTCTGGCCGGCCTGGGATATCGCGCTACCCGGCGAGATCGCCGCCTTCCTCGATGCCTGGCGCAACAGCCGCTTCGACCTGCTGCGCAGCGGCTACGCCGGGCTTCACGACCTCATCCTCGGCGCCTGGTACGCCCGGGCGGAAAGCTGGCCGCTCATCGGTTACCCCGGCCCGCCCACCCTCAAATGATCGACGACCCCTTCCGCGCCGGCCTCGCTTCCGGCTGGCGGCACATCGATGCCGCCGACCTCGCCGCCGACGCCACCCTCGAGGCCGACGTCGTCATCGTCGGCAGCGGCGCCGGCGGCGGCGTCAGCGCCGACCTGCTGAGCGCCGCCGGGCTCCGGGTGATCATCGTCGAAGAAGGGCCGCTCTTCACCACCGGCGACTTCCGCATGCGCGAGGCCGACGCCTACCCGGCGCTGTACCAGGAATCCGCCGCCCGCAAGACCGCCGACAAGGCCATCAACATCCTCCAGGGCCGCTGCGTGGGCGGCTCGACGACGGTGAACTGGACCAGCAGCTTCCGCACCCCGCCCGCCACCCTGGCCTGGTGGCAACAGGCCCACGGCCTCGCCCAGCTCTCCGAAGACGCCCTCGCCCCCTGGTTCCAGGCCATGGAAGCCCGCCTCGGCATCCGCCCCTGGCCCGGCGAGCCCAACGCCAACAACGCGCTGCTGGCCCGGGGCGCCGCCCGGCTCGGCATCCCCACCGCCGTCATCCCCCGCAACGTGCGCCGCTGCTGGAACCTGGGCTACTGCAGCATGGGCTGCCCGACCAACGCCAAGCAGTCCATGCTGCTCACCACCCTGCCCGCCGCCCTGGCCCGGGGCGCCACCCTGGTCTCCCGCCTGCGGGCCCAGGCCTTCGTCTTCACCGGGCAGCGGGCGACGGCACTCCGTGCCCTGGCCCTGGGGCGGGACGGCATCGCCCCCAGCGGCGCCACCGTCACCCTGCGCGCCCGCCACTTCGTCCTGGCCGGCGGCGCCATCAACTCACCGGCCCTGCTGCTGCGCAGCGCCAGCCCCGACCCCCACGGCCACCTGGGCCGGCGCACCTTCCTCCACCCCACGGTCGTCTCCGCCGCCCGCTTCCCCCAGGCGGTGAAGGGCTACGCCGGGGCGCCGCAGTCGGTCTATTCCGACCACTTCCTGCACCAGCACCCCATCGACGGCCCCCTGGGCTTCAAGCTGGAAGTTCCGCCCCTGCACCCGGTGCTGTTCTCCACCACCCTGCCCGGCTTCGGCCGCGACCACGCCGCTACCATGGCCGACTTCCCCCGCACCCAGGCAGTCATCGCCCTGCTGCGGGACGGCTTCCACCCGCAAAGCCGGGGCGGTACGGTAACGCTGCGCGGCGACGGCTCGCCCCGCCTCGACTACCCCCAGAACGAGCCGATCTGGGAAGGCGCCCGCCGCGCCCTCCTGGCCATGGCGGAAATCCAGTTCGCCGCCGGCGCCGAAACGGTGCGCCCGGTACACGAAGCCGCCCCGGCCTACGCCGGCCTCGCCGCCGCCCGCGCCGGCATCGCCGCCCTGCCCCTGGCGCCGCTGGCCTGCCGCGTGGTCAGCGCCCACGTCATGGGCGGCTGCGCCATGGCCGACGCCCCGGCCCACGGCGTCGCCGACCACCGGGGCCGCCATTTCCAGATCGAAAACCTCTCCATCCACGACGGCTCCCTCTTCCCCACCAGCATCGGCGCCAACCCGCAGCTTTCCATCTACGGCCTGGTGGCCAGGAACAGCGCCCTGCTGGCCGCCGAATTGACCGGCCGGCCAGCTCCCCCCATCTTCTGACCATGGTTCCCGTCTCCCTCTTCCTCTGGCTCGGCGCCGAAATCGCCGCCTGGCTCGCCGTCGCCCACGGCTGGCTGGGCCTGCCCTGGCCCGCCGCCTGTCTGGCCGCCCTCGGCGGGCTCCTCGGCCTGCGGGCCGGCATCATCGGCGTCACCTGGGCCTTCGCCGCCGCCTACGGCGAGGCCCCGCCCCTCGGCCCCTGGCGCTGGCTGCGTATGGCCATCGCGGAGTACCTCGCCTTCCTCTGCCTCTTTCTCGCCGTCACCCCCTTCGAGCGGCTGTGGATGGGCCGCGACCGCCTGGCCCCCTGCCGGCGCCCCATTCTCCTCGTCCACGGCTACGCCTGCAGCCGGGGCATGTGGTGGTGGCTACGCCGCCGGCTCGAAGCGGCGGGCTACGTGGTGGCCACCGTCAGCCTGACGCCGCCCTACACCAGCATCGCCAAGCTGGTGCCCCAACTCGCCCGGCGGGTGGATGAAGTCTGCGCCGCCACCGGCGCGGAAAAGCTGATCCTCGTCGCCCACAGCATGGGCGGCCTCGTCTGCCGCAGCTACCTGGCCCGCTTCGGCGGCGACCGGGTGGAGCGCCTCCTCACCCTGGCCACCCCCCACGCCGGCACCGAACTCGCCCGCATCGGCATCGGCCAGAACGCCCGGGAAATGGAGCCGGGCTCCGTCTGGCTGCGCGACCTCGACGCCGAACCCTCCCCCGTGCCCATCGTCGCCCTGTGCAACCGCCACGACAATTTCGTCATGCCCGACCGCAATCAGTCGCTGCCCGGCGCCGAGGAGGTCACGGTGGATGGCACCGGCCATCTGGCGCTGTTGTTTTCCGATGCGACGGCGGAAGTTGTCATTCGTGAGACAGGGAAGGCTGCGTAACCCGCTTTTCAGGGAACCAATGCGCTACGATATGTTCAATATATTGAACAATTATTGGTGAGCGCACCATGTATTTCGAGGAAATTGGGCTCCGCATCAGGGAAGCGAGAAAGGCCAAGGGCATCACCCAGGTTGCCCTTGCCCAGACCACCGGTCTTTCGCGCACCACGGTCAATCAACTGGAAGCAGGCGCCTTCCCCGACCTCGGCGTCAGGAAACTACTAGCCATTCTCGACGCGCTCGGACTCGCCATGAACATCAAACCCTGCACCCCGGATGAGAAACAGGATTTCCTCGAACTCGCCTGTATTTCCGCCAACGTCAGCTATCGCGATTCCCTGGCGAAGGAGGAACTCGCCCACGTCCTGGCCACCGGCAAGGTGCCCCCGGAAAAACGGCCACACCTGCGCGTGGTGTTCGACGAACTACCGCCGGCAATCTTCGACGGATTGATCCGCCAGGTAAGCGCCTGGTGCCCGGAAGAACGCCTTTCCCGGAACCTGGCGTCGATTGCCCAGCAGATTCAAAGCACCAAGAGACCTACCGCCCAATAATCCAGTAAGCCAACACCAACCTCCGTTCGGGCTGAGCCTGTCGAAGCCCTTTGTGCACCGCCCTTCGACAGGCTCAGGGCGAACGGTGAAGTGCGGTGTTGCGATACTGCTTCACCCATCCCGATAGCCAACCCCCATCGCCCCCATTGAAGCAATTCAATGGTATCTCCCGCCCCCCGCTCCTAAGCTGAACAGGCCGAAACACCTATTCAACCCAGAGAGAGAGGCAAGATCATGAGCAACGAAAGCAAGTGCCCCTTCGCGGGCATGCATGGCGCCCGGGCGACCCAGGGCGTGCAATCCAACCGGGACTGGTGGCCGAAGCAGCTGAACCTCAACATCCTGCACCAGCACACCCCGGCCTCCAACCCGCTGGGCGCCGGCTTCGACTACGGGGCCGAATTCGAGAAGCTCGACTACGCCGCCCTGAAGCAAGACCTGCGCGCCCTGATGACCGATTCCCAACCTTGGTGGCCCGCCGACTGGGGCCATTACGGCGGCCTCTTCATCCGCATGGCCTGGCACAGCGCCGGCACCTACCGCACGGCCGACGGCCGGGGCGGTGGCGGCACCGGCAACCAGCGCTTTGCCCCGGTCAATAGCTGGCCGGACAATGGCAACCTGGACAAGGCCCGGCGCCTGCTCTGGCCCGTCAAGCAAAAGTACGGCAACCAGATTTCCTGGGCCGACCTCTTCATCCTGGCCGGCAACGTGGCGCTCGAATCAATGGGCTTCAAGACCTTCGGCTTCGGCGGCGGCCGCGCCGACATCTGGCAGCCGGAAGAAGACATCTACTGGGGCAAGGAAGCCACCTGGCTGGGCGACGCAGCGCTACAGCGGCGACCGCCAGCTGGAAAACCCCCTCGCCGCCGTGCAGATGGGCCTCATCTACGTCAACCCGGAAGGCCCCAACGGCAACCCCGACCCGGTGGCCTCCGGCCGCGACGTGCGCGAGACCTTCGCCCGCATGGCCATGAACGACGAGGAGACCGTCGCGCTGATCGCCGGCGGCCACACCTTCGGCAAGGCCCACGGCGCCGGCGACCCCAAGCAGGTCGGCCCCGAGCCGGAAGGCGCCCCCATCGAAGCCCAGGGCCTGGGCTGGATCAACGCCTACCGGAGCGGCAAGGGGGGCGATACCATCACCAGCGGCATCGAAGGCGCCTGGAAGCCCAACCCCACCCAGTGGGACAACGGGTACTTCGACACCCTCTTCGGCTACGAGTGGGAACTGACCAAGAGCCCCGCCGGCGCCCACCAGTGGGTGGCCAAGAACGTCAAGCCCGAGTACATGATTCCGGACGCCCACGACCCGGCCCGGAAGCACCCGCCGATGATGACCACGGCCGACCTCAGCCTGCGCTTCGACCCCCTCTACGAGCCCATCGCCCGCCGCTTCCACAAAGACCCGGCCGCCTTCGCCGACGCCTTCGCCCGCGCCTGGTTCAAGCTCACCCACCGCGACATGGGGCCCAAGGCCCGCTACCTCGGCCCCGAAGTGCCCGCCGAAGACCTCATCTGGCAAGACCCGCTGCCCGCCGTCGATCACCCGCTGATCGGCGCCGCCGACGTCGCCGCCCTCAAGGCCCAGGTACTCGCCTCCGGCCTCACCATCAGCCAACTGGTCGCCACCGCCTGGGCTTCCGCTGCCACCTATCGCGGCTCCGACATGCGGGGCGGCGCCAACGGCGCCCGTATCCGCCTCGCCCCGCAAAAGGACTGGGAAGCCAACGATCCCGCCCAGCTGGCCAAGGTGCTGGCCAACCTGGAGGGCATCCGCGAAGCCTTCAACGGCACCCAGCGCAGCGGCAAGCAAGTCAGCCTGGCCGACCTCATCGTCCTGGCCGGCGACGCCGCCGTCGAAGCCGCCGCCAAGGCTGCCGGCTTCCCGGTCGAACTGCCCTTCACCCCCGGTCGCACCGACGCCACCCAGGCCCAGACCGACGTCGAATCCTTCGCCGTCCTCGAACCCCAGGCCGACGGCTTCCGCAACTACGCCCGGCAGGCCTACACAGTCAGCGCCGAAGAACTGCTCATCGACAAGGCCCAGCTCCTCACCGTGAGCGCGCCGGAGATGACCGTCCTCGTCGGTGGCCTGCGCGTCCTCGGCGCCAACAGCGGCGGCGCCCGCCACGGCGTTTTCACCAGCCGGCCCCAAGTGCTCAGCAACGACTTCTTCATCCACCTGCTGGACATGGGCACCACCTGGCACCCCACCTCACCCGCCGCCGACACCTTCGAAGGCCGCGACCGCCAGAGCGGCCAGGTCAAATGGACCGCCACCCGGGTGGACCTTATCTTCGGCTCCAACTCACAGCTCCGCGCCCTGGCCGAGGTCTACGCCCAGAACGACGCGAAAGAGAAATTCGTCCGCGACTTTGCGGCAGCGTGGATCAAGGTGATGAATCTGGATCGGTTTGATGTGAGGTAAGCGCCACACTCCAGGGTGCCCGGACGTTCCGTTATGTCGGTAGATATTGACAACTACCGACGTAACGGAACATTCTGCATCCATGGACGCAACGCCCCAAACCATCATCGACCTCGCCCGCCAGCGCGGCCTTATCCGGCCCGGCGACCTGGAGCCCCTGGGCCTACCGCGGGTCGGCCTCACGCGGCTCGTCCGCCAAGGCGCTCTCGTCCGCATCGGCCGGGGGCTCTACGCCCTGCCGGACCGGGCGGTTTCCGAACACGCATCGCTGACCGAAGCCGCCCGCAAACACCCACAAGGCGTCGTGTGCCTGCTTTCGGCCCTGCGCTTCCACGACCTCACCACCCAGGCGCCCTTCGAGGTCTGGCTCGCCATCCCCAACAAGGCCCGCGCTCCCCGGGCAGACTACCCGCCGCTACGCATCGTCCGCTTCTCTGCCCCACTCCTTGCCGACGGCGTCGAAGAGCACCCCATCGACGGCATCCCCGTGCGCATCACCAGCATTGCGAGAACGGTGGCCGACTGCTTCAGATACCGCAACAAAATCGGCCTCGACGTCGCCCTGGAAGCCCTGCGCGAAGCCTGGAAAACCAGGCGCGTCGTCATGGACGAACTGTGGCGCTGCGCCCAGCTGTGCCGCGTGGCCAACGTCATGCGCCCCTACCTGGAGAGCCTCACTTGAGCAAGTGCAACACCACCTCCGCCTCGCTTGCCTAGTCGACAAGCCCTGCACCATCTCACATGACATAGGCGTTTAATTGCCACGAAACTAAATCATCTGCGCTACCATAAGCGCAAAAAAATGTTGGACAGGCGTCAGACGCCAGTGCGTCGATAGGGAACGCAGCCCAAGTAGAGGTCTTCGACTGTTGTCCCTTACGAACGACTGTGCCCCGCACGCGGGACAAGCCTTGTCGGGCCGAGCCATAGTGCCTCAACAATTCTCCGTCACCGCCAAGGCCGGCATTGATGCATCATTTTCGAGAACGTATTCGAGATAGAACCAGGGAACCATCATGAAAAGTACTTTGGCCGAACTCGGCACGCTGCTGGCTACCAGATGGGAGGCTTTGCGAAAGCAGCGGCCGAGTGAAAACGATTTGAGCCAATGGGGTTACTCAGGCATCAAGGCCAAGGACATAGACGACATATTCAACTCATGGCAGGAAGGGTTGGAGATTGCGGTTTCCAGAACACGTGCAGCCGAGCAGCCGGAAGAACGCATCATTGATGCGACCGTTGCCAAGTTAATGCGCGAAACTCGTCCGCATGTCGACAACGCCCAAAGCAATGGTGTGGGATGGTTGATGCAGAGTACGCCGTTCATGGCGAACTTGTCGTTGATTGCTGGGCACCTGTCAGTTGTGCTCGCAAAGCGCAGCGATCTACGTAAGGGGCTGCTCAAAATTGCCGCCTCCAATCTCAACGATGAAATCCTGTCCGTCGAGAAACTTGCCCCTCTTGCCAAGCAGATCGTGCAGCATCATGAAATGATATGCGAGCAGTCGGAATCGGTTAAGGCTGCGGTAAAGGAGTCGCAGGAAACCAGCGAAGAACTGACTGCGGTTAGGGAAAAGGTCTTAGCAGATCAAAGTGCCGTCGCCACTTTGCTTGCATCCGCGAATAAGAATCAGGTGGAATTGAGGCAACATGCCGAAACGCTGGAGGCGCTCATCGAATCATCACAGGCCACCCTTGATGAGATCGCGAAGCAGAAATCTGATGCGGACAAGCACATTGCTACTGGAACAGAGTTGCTTGCCAACGCGAATGCGCAACTGACAAAGGCATTGCAAGACATCAATCGGCAAGGTCTAGCAGGTGCATTCTCTGGACAGGCGGTTGTTGTTGCTGGCGAACGAAAGAAATGGGTCGCGGCGTTTGGTATATCTATCGCGTGGCTGATCTATGTCGCCTATCGCATCGTTGACACTGCCTCTGGCAGCGGAACACCTCCATTTGACCCCACCAATTTTTTGCGTGGGCTTCCGTTGGCTGCTCCAGGCATCTGGTTAGGTTGGCTTTCGGCAAGACAGATAGGTATTTTGGCGCGTATTCAACAGGACTACGCTTACAAAGCGTCGACGGCTGTTGCGTTCGAGGGCTACAAGAAAGAAGTGGCAAGCGCAAACGATCAAGCCTTGTTTAACCAGTTGCTCGAAACTGCGGTTACCAACTTCGGTGAGAATCCAGTCAGGCTTTACGACAAGAAAGGCGATGACCATGGTCACCCTGTCGAAGCACTGGTTGAGAAAATCAAGGATCCTGAAACCAGAGGATTTGTTGTCGAGATATTTAAAGCAATGAAGCCGGAACCCAAGAAGTAGCAGTACTTTCATGAAACTCCTCTTCCTCGACGAATCCGGCGATCACAACCTGGCGGTCATAGACCCTCAGTATCCGCTCTTCGTGCTCGGAGGAATCATCGTCGACAAGGGCTATGCCGAGGGGCCGATGACCGACGCGGTGCGGGCCTTTAAGCACCGCCTGTTCGGTCGCGACGACATCATCCTGCACACTGCGGACATCACCCGCAACCGCAACGGCTTCGAGGCAATGAAGAACGCCGCCTTCCGGGAGCGGTTCTACGCCGAACTGAACGAGTTGATGCGCAGCCTCGACTACAAGGTAGTGGCCTGCGCCATCCGCAAGGACGAGCATATCGCCCGCTACGGCGTGGCGGCCCTCGATCCGTATTTGCTAAGCCTCGATCTGCTGGTTGAGCGATTCGCTTTCGACGTGGGCAACGTGTCTGGCGGCGGCCTGATCGTCGCCGAACGCCGCGACCCGACACTGGATCACGAACTGGAACTGGCGTGGTTGAACTTGAAGATTCAGGGCACTCGCTTCCAGCAGGCCAAGGACATCGAGAAGCGGATTCTGGCGATGAACCTGCGCGCGAAGTCGGAGAACATCGTCGGTCTGCAACTGGCCGACCTGGTGGTGACGCCCATTGGTCGGCATGTGCTCGGCAAGCCAAGCAAGGAAGATTTCGAGATTGTCCGCTCGAAACTGCGCCGGAGTCGAACTGGCGTCGTAGAGGGGTATGGGCTGGTTGTGCTGCCCAAATGAAAGGGGCCAACCCCCGCTACGCAGTGATCAGCCCACGCCCTTATTATCCACAAAGAGATTGAGAATTCAATAAAAATCAAGGTGAATTGCGTCCACCTTGTGATCGTATCTTCGTCCTTTCGGCGCGTAGCCACCAAATTGTGCAAGGCAGCTTGGCCGACGACCCATCCTACCGCTAACCCCCTGCCCACCACTCTGTAGTACCCTACCCCCCCTTTGAGCAGTCGGAAGTCGGTTTTTGTATGGCGCAGGCATTGCCGCGATCGAGTTTCACCAGTTCCCGGCTGGTGCGCGTGCTGGCCGAGATGGCGGTGGCGGAGGTTGGCGCGGAGCGGCCGACCGTGGCGGAGCGGCTGGGGCAGTGGCTGGACTTCACGGATTCCATCGCCCTTTCCGGCGCCCTGGCGGGCGGCGGCAACCTGCGCGGGGCCGCGCCGGCGGCCGGGGCCGAGACCCTGCGGGCAGACTTTGCCCGGGTGCGGAATTTCCTGGCGGAATCCATCGTCAATGACGGAGTGCTCAATCCGGGCCCGGCCCGGGTAAAATTACCCCTCCCGGCGTTGGATGCCGCTGCCGAAAGTGCGGCGGATTTCGACCCCTATCATCGGTATTACCTCGCCCACCAGCGGGACATGGGCAGCAGTATCGCCCCCCTGCGCGCCAATGCGCGGGCCGCGCTGGCGGGCCGGTCCCCCTCCCTCAAGCAACTCGCCGATCTGGATGCGGTGCTGGAGCAGGCCCTGGGCGCCCGCGAACGCAACCTGCTGGCGACGGTGCCCCTGCTGCTGGCCAAGCGCTTTGCGCACTTGCACGCAGCGCACGTGGCGGCCCTGGGCGAGGCGGCGGACGATGTGCAGCGCTGGCTGCAGCCGGGGGGCTGGCTCACCGCCTTTTGCAAGGACATGCGGGCGGTGCTGCTGGCGGAACTGGAATTGCGCCTGGCGCCCGTGGCCGGGTTGATCGAGGCGCTTGGCAACGAGGATTGACGCAGCAATGAACAAGAAACTCTGCTGGACGGCCTTTTTTGCGGGCCTGGCCGCGGTGGCCTGGGTGGGTGCCGGCTACGTGGGCGCCAGCCCCCTGGCCCTGGCCATGACGGCCCTCATCGGCGCCGTCTATGGGGTCGGCGCTTCGGAATTGCGCCGTTTCGACCAGGCCACGGCATCGCTCACCCGCGCCCTGGCCGAATTACCTGCCGATCTCCCCGAACTCAGCCCCTGGCTGGGCCGTATCCACCCATCCCTGCAAAATGCCGTACGCCTGCGCGTCGAGGGCGAGCGGGTCGGCCTGCCCGGCCCGGCGGTCACGCCCTATCTCGTCGGTTTGCTGGTGCTGCTGGGCATGCTGGGCACCTTCCTCGGCATGGTGGTCACCTTGAATGGCGCCGTCCTGGCCCTGGAAAGCACCACCGACCTGCACACCATCCGCGCCGCCCTGGCCGCCCCGGTCAAGGGCCTGGGGTTGGCCTTCGGCACCTCCGTGGCAGGCGTGGCGGCCTCGGCCATGCTGGGGCTGATCTCCTCCCTCTGCCGCCGGGAGCGGCTGCTGGCCGGGCAGATGCTGGATAGCCGCATCGCCACCACCCTGCGCGGCTTCTCCCTCACCCACCAACGGCAGGAAACCTTCAAGGCCCTGCAAGGCCAGGCCCAGGCCCTGCCGGCGGTGGTGGAACAGCTGCAGGCCATGATGGCGCAGATGGAAGCCCATCATCGCGCCCTCGGCGAGCGGCTGCTGGCCGGGCAGGAAGGCTTCTACGCCGAAGCCCGGGGCGCTTACGGCGAACTGGCGGCCTCAGTGGATCGCTCCCTCAACGCCAGCCTCAGCGCAAGCGCCCGCCTTGCCGGGCAGACCATCCAGCCCGTGGTGGAGGCCACCATGGCCGGCATCGCCCGTGAAACCGCCGCCCTGCACGCCGGCGTGGCGGCCACGGTGCAAACCCAGCTCGACGGCGTGGCCCAGCGCTTCGCCGCCACTGCCGCCACGGTGACGGAAGGCTGGCAGGCTGCCCTGGGCCACCACCAGCAAACCGGCGAACGGCTGGCGGCGGGCACCGAAGCCGCCCTGGAACGCTACGCCGCCACCTTCGAGCAGCGCACCGCCGCCCTGCTGGCCAGCGTGGAAGCCGCTCACAGCGCCCGCCAGAGCGAGCTGGCCGCCACCACCGCCGCCCTGGCCAAGGACAGCGCGGCGCTGCACGACACCCTCGCGGCCACCGCCGAGGCCCGTTTCGCTGCCCTGGCCGAGCGCTTCAGCGCCACCGCCGAAGGCGTGGCCGACACCTGGCGCACCGCCCTGGCCAAGCATGAAGGCACCAGCGACCGGGTGGCTGCCGAGTGGCAGGCCGCCCTCGTCGGCTTTGCCGAAACCTTCGCCCAGCGGGCCGAGACCCTGCTCGCCACCGTGGGCGCGGCCCACACCGCCCTGCGGGGCGAACTGGCCGCCGGCGACCGGGAACGCCAGACCGCCCTGGCCGCGGCCCTGGAAGCCATGGCCGCCGGCCTGCGCCAGGACTGGCAGGCGGCGGGCGCCCAGACCCTCGCCCAGCAGGAGGCCATCTGCCACACCCTGCGGGAGACAGCCGCCGCCATCAGCGCCGACAGCAAGGCCCAAGCCAGCGGCACCATTGCCGAGGTCTCGCGCCTGATGCAGACGGCGGCGGAGGCGCCCAAGGCCGCCGCCGAGGTCATCGGCCAGCTGCGCCACGAGCTTTCCGCCAGCATCGCCCGGGACAATTCCCTGCTGGAAGAGCGCAGCCGCATCATGGAAACCCTGGGCGCCCTGCTGGATGCCATCAACCACGCCTCCACCGAGCAGCGGGGCGCCATCGACGCCCTGGTGGCTTCCGCCGCCACCCTGCTGGAACGGGCCGGCGGCCGGCTGGAGGAGCGGCTGGAGGCCGAATCGGCACGGCTCGATACGGTGGCGGCCCAGGTCACCGGCAGCGCCGCCGAGGTGGCCAGCCTGGGCGAAGCTTTCGGCCTGGCCGTGGAGCGCTTCAGCGACAGCAACAATCAGCTCATGACCGCCCTGGAACGCATCGAAGGCGCCCTGGGCAAGACCCTCACCCGCAGCGACGACCAGCTCGCCTACTACGTGGCCCAGGCGCGGGAGATCATCGACCTCAGCATCCTCTCGCAGAAGCGCATGGTGGATGACCTGCAACAGCTCTCCGGCCAGCAACCCGCCCTGGCCGCCGTCGCCTGACCATGGACCACAGCGAGCCCATCGAGGACACCACGCCCGTCTGGGCGGTCTTTGGCGACCTCATGGCGGGGTTGCTGGGGGCCTTCGTCATCATCCTGGTCGGGGTACTCGGCGTGCAGCTCGAACTGGTGAGCAGCCTGGAAGCCGAGGTGAAGAAGCGGCAGCTGGAAGAACAGCGCCGCCAGGCCCTGGAAAAGGCCCTGGCCATTCCCCTGGCCTCGGGCCGCGTGACCTTCGCCGACGGCCGCATCGGCATCAGCGGCAGCGTGCTCTTCGCCCTCAATTCCGACCAGTTGCAGCCCGAGGGCCGGCAGCTCCTGAAGAGCCTGGCGCCGCCGCTCGCCGCCTACCTGGGCGCCCGGGACGAAATGCTGATGGTGAGCGGTTTCACCGACGACCGCCCGGTGCTGGGCAGCAACCGGCAGTTCGCCGACAACCTGGAGCTTTCCGCCCAGCGGGCGCTGACCGTGGCGCGGGCGCTGATCGAGGCCGGCCTGCCCGCCGATGCCGTCTTCGCCGCGGCTTTCGGCCCCCAACAGCCGGTAGCCTCCAACGACGATGCCGCCGGCCGGGCCAAGAATCGGCGGGTGGAAATGGCGCCGGTGCCGAAAACGGCCCGGGCCAGGCCGGAGGCCTGATGGGCGACGCCGCCGCCCTGCTGGAAGCCCTGCGGGCCAGCGGCGCCGCGGTCCTGGAGCCGGTGCGCTTTCGCTTTCTCGAAGCCCTGGCCCGGCGGGCCGAGGCGCATACCGGGGAAGCGCGGCGTGTGATCGACGACAAGCTGGTTCGGGCGGCGACGGCCTTGGGGGAGCGTTGCACTCAGGCCTGCTCGGCGGAAAGCGATTCCATTCCTCCGTTCGGGCTGAGCCTGTCGAAGCCCGGGATGTCCCTGGAGTGCCCGCGGGTTAAACGCCCTTCGACAGGCTCAGGGCGAACGGTTGGTGGGGACTCGGGGCAAACGGTTGGTGGGGACTCAGGGCGAACGGGTGGAGGGGACTCGGGGCAAACGGAATTTGGGGGATCGGGGCAGGCGGGGCTAGGGGTGGCGGATGGCGGGATCAACACGACCGACAACGCGCCGCCCACCAGCCCCCTGGCCGAACTCCTCGCCCACATCCGCGACCACGCCCTGCCGGAAGCGCCGAGCCACCCGCTCCACGCCCCCGCCGACGCAGCGCCCCGGGGCGAATTGAAATCGGTGGCCTACTTCCAGCGCACCTGGTCGCAACTGAGCGTGGATCAGCAACTCGCCCAGGCCCTGGCCCAGGTGCCGGACAACGCCGGGCCCTTCAACCCCCAGCGCCTTGCCGTGCAGGCCCTGCAACGGATGCGCGACACGGCGCCGGACTACCTGCGGCATATGCTGATCTACCTGGACGGGCTGATCTGGCTGGAACAGGCGGAGGCAGCCGGCAAGGCCGCGCCGAAGAGCGCCGGCCGGGGAGAGCGGGAGAAAAGGCGCAAGCCGGCCCGGGGCGCCGCCGGCGCGCCATAGACACCGCCATCCTGGCAGGCGCCCAGGCCCAGTGGGAACAGGTGACCCGCGGCGCCGGCGGCGGTCTGGCCTGGCCGGCGCTGCTGCGCAAGGGGAGCGGGCGGCCCCGGGCTTCCGTACCTGACCGGGGCGGCGACTGCCGACCCCAGGGAACCGACGCCGGTAGCCCGTTGGGATACGCCGGGTGTATATTGGGCCGGCCGGTCCACTACCCCCGGAGCTTCCCATGGCTGCCGTCAATCCCCCCTCCCGGGCCGGGCGTCTTCCCGGGCTGGATGTCATCCGCGGTCTCGCGGCCACGGCGGTGGCGATCTACCACCTGATGATGCTTTACGTGCCGCTGCCGGCCGGCCCGGTCAGGAGCATCGTCGGCACCTGGTCGGGGGCGGTCCCGCTGTTCTTCGCCCTCAGCGCCTTTTCGCTGCTCCTGGGATACGCGGGCAAGTGCTGGGACGAGGCCGGGCTGCGCCGCTTCTACCTGCGCCGGGTCTTCCGCATCTTTCCCCTCTTCTATTTCATGCTCGCCGCCTACCTGGCCCTGTCCGCCGCCCGGGGGCTGTATGTTTCCAGCGCCGAGATCCTGCTCAACCTGAGCTTCCTCTTTCCCTTCTTCCCGGGCAAGCATGAGAGCCTGGTGTGGGCGGGGTGGTCCCTGGGCGTCGAGGTCTGCTTCTACACCCTCTTCCCCATCACGGCTCTGCTGTCGCGCTGGCTGGCGGCGAGCGCGGCCGGTCTGCTGGGCCTGGGCGCCCTCACCGTTGCCGCGACGACGGTGGTGGGCGACCTCGCCCTCCCCCGCAGCTACGGCGGCATGAGCCTGCCGGCCAACCTCGTCTATTTCCTGGCCGGCGTCGTCGCCTTCGCCCTGACCGAACGCGCCGCGCAAGCGGGCAAGGCGCGGCGGACGGTGGACTGGCTGGTGCGCTGGGGCATGCCCCTGGTGGCGCTTTCGATGCTGGCGCTGTTCGTGCACAAGTTCATGCCCTGGGCCCCGATGCGCAAGGCGGTGCCCAAGGAACTGCTGCTGGCCCTCGCCTGCGGGCTGTGGATCGTCGTCGCCTACGGAGGCTTGCCGCGCTGGCTGGATACCGCCGCCACCCGCTTCCTCGGCAAGCTGAGCTACGGCATCTACCTGGTCCATCCCCTCGTTCTCTGGAGCCTGCACCAGTCCGGCGTTTACGGGGTCATCGGCGAGGGCATCGCCGATCCGCACCTGGCCTTCCTCGCCTGCGCGGCCCTGACCCTGCCCCTGGTCGTGGCCCTGGCGGAACTCGGCTACCGCCTGGTGGAATCGCCGGGCATGGCCCTCGGCGAGCGCCTGATCGCCCGCTTCCGCGGAGACGCCCGGCCCCTCGCCTCCCCGACCTGACGCGCCCGGGCGGCCCGGCTACTCCGCCGGCCCCGCCGCTGCGAAGGCCTGGCGCAGATCCGCCAGCAGCCGCTCCAGGCTGTCCGCCAGGCGATGGGCGTGGTCGGCGCTGGCCGGGTCGTAGCAGTGCAGTGCGGCCAGGGTGGCCTCGGCGTCGGCGCAGACGCCGCTGGCGCCGATGTTCCCGGCGACGCCCTTGAGGGCGTGGGCGAGTCGTTCCGTTTCGGCCAGGTCTACCCGGTCCAGGGCGTCCCGTAGGCGCCCGGGATCGCCGCCGTGGCCTTGCAGGAACATTTCCAGGAGGCGGGCGTAGAGGGGAAAGCGGTTCAGGGCGATGGCCAGGCCCTGGGCAACGTCCAGCCCGCCGATGGCGGCGAGGCCCGCCTGCAGATCGGCCGTGGCGTAGGCTGAGGGCTCGCTGTCGACGGCGACGGCTGCGTCGTGCCCCCGCCAGGGCAGCCAGCGCAGCAGGGTCTGGTAGAGGACGTCGGGATCCACCGGTTTGGTGACGAAATCGTTCATGCCGGCGTCGAGACAGGCCCGGCGGTCCGCTTCGAAGGCGTTGGCGGTCATCGCCAGGATGGGGGTGCGCTCCCGTCCCGGCAGGGCGCGTATGGTCCGCGTCGCCTCGATGCCGTCCAGCTCGGGCATCTGCATGTCCATGAGGATGAGGTCGTGGCTGCCGGCGCGCGCCTGGTCCACGGCATCGCGGCCGTCCACCGCCAGGTCGACGGTCAGGCCCACCGCCTGGAGGATTTCAAGGGCGACCTCGCGGTTGATTTCGTTATCCTCGGCCACCAGGATCTGGGCGCCGCCATGCCGGCGGGCCAGTTCGCCGGCGGCGTCGGAGGCGGAAGCCTGGACGGGGGCGGGCACCTCCGCGCGCCCCCGGCCGAGGCAGGCGGTGAACCAGAAGGTGCTGCCCTCGCCGGGTTCGCTGTCGACGCCGACATCGCCGCCCATCATGCGGGCCAGGTGGCGGGTGATGGCCAGTCCCAGGCCGGTACCGCCGTAACGGCGGGTGGTGGTCAGGTCGGCCTGCTCGAAGGCCTGGAACAGGCGGGCCGCCTGCTCGGGGGAGACGCCGATGCCGGAGTCCTGGGCCTCGAAGCGCACCTGCAGCCGGTCGCCTTCCGCCGCCAGCAGGCGGGCGCGCAGGGTGATGCCGCCCCGCTCGGTGAATTTCACGGCGTTGCCGGCAAAATTGAGCAGCCCCTGGCGCAGCCGGGTGGGATCGCCCCGCAGCCAGGCGGGGACGCCGACGGCCTCCACCGCCACGGCCAGGCCCTTGCGGCCGGCGCTTTCGGCGATCAGGGTGCGGGTCCGTTCGAGCACTTCGTCGAGGGGGAAATCGATGCTTTCCAGCTCCATGCGGCCCGCCTCGATCTTGGACAGGTCGAGGACGTCATTGATGATGCCCAGGAGGTGGCTGGCGGCGCCATTGATCTTCTGCAGGCGATCCCGCTGCTCCGGGGTCACGCCGGAGCGTTCGAGGAGCCGGGCAAGGCCGACGATGGCGTTCATCGGCGTCCGGATCTCGTGGCTCATGTTGGCTAGGAAGGCGCTCTTCGCCTGGCTGGCGGCATCGGCCTGCCGGCGGGCCTCGGTCAGTTCGGCGGTGCGGCTGGCCACCAGTTCCTCCAGCCTCTCGCGGTAGGCCTGCAGTTCGGCGGCCGTGCGCTTCTTGTCGGTAATGTCCTCCTCCACCGCCAGGTAGTGCGTGATGCGGCCGTCGGCCTGGCGGATGGGAGTGACGTGGGCCAGGACCACGTAGTCGCTGCCGTCCTTGCGCCGGTTGGTGAATTCGCCCCGCCAGCCCTCGCCGGCGGCCAGGGCCTTCCGCAGCGCTTCGTAGTGCTCCGGGGGTGTCTTGCCGGAACGCAGGAGGCGCGGCGTCCGTCCGAGGGTCTCTTCGCGGCTGTAGCCGCTGATGCGAACGAAGGCCTCGTTGACGTACTCGATGCGATGGTCGAGGCCGGTGATGACGACGCACTCCGGGCTCTGGTCCACGGCCAGGGAGAGTTTGCGCAACTGCTCCTCCGCCTCCAGCCGCTGGGTGACGTCGCTGGCCAGCACCACCCGGGCGCGACGCCCGGCGAAGTCGATACCGTGGGAGGTGATTTCGGCCAGGATGGTGCTGCCGTCCCGGCGCCGGTGGCGCGAGAGCCCGACCACCTTGGCATCGCCGTCGTCCCGGCCGATGCGCTCGAGCAGCGCCGGCACGTCCTCGGCAAAGCGGATGTCCTTGACGGTCAAGGCCAGGAATTCCTCGCGGCTGTAACCGTAGTTGGCGACGGCGGCGTCGTTCACGTCCAGGAAGGCCAGGGTGTCCAGGTCGAAGACCCACATGGGGTGGGGATTGGCCTCGAACATGTCGCGGTAGCCGGCCTCCCGCTTGCGCAGCGCCTCGTCGGCGCGCTTGCGGGCGGTGATGTCGCGGTTGGCGCCCCGGCAGCCATCGTAATTGCCGCCCTCGTCCTGCACCGGCTGGCAGAGGTGGGAGATCCAGCGGATTTCCCCCCGGGCGGTGACGATACGGATTTCCATTTCGCCGTTCCCGGTGGTGCCCAGGCTGTCGAGGTGGGCCAGGAAACGGGGCCGGTCGTCGTCGTGGACGATGGCGGCCATGAGCCCGGGGTCGGCCATGAACGCCTCCGGAGGATAGCCGGAGATGGCGGCACAGGCCGGCGAGACATAGCGGTAGCGGCCGTCGGGGCCGATCCAGAAAATCCAGTCGGCGGCATTCTCCGCCAGCAGCCGGTACTTCTGCTCGGAGGCTTGCAGCGCTTCCCGCGCCGCCTCGGCCCGAGCCCGGGCCAACTGGGCGTCCTCCATGAGGTTGAGGGCCGCCAGCCGGCCCAGGCGCTGCTCTTCCAGGGCGGCCGCCTGGCTATCCCGCAGCGCCTGCTCGGCCGCCCGTCGCGCCGCCCGCCCGGCCGCCTCGTCGAGGGCCCGCCGCATGGCGCTGGGCAGGCGGAAGAGATTGTCCTTGAGGAGGAAGTCGGTGAGGCCCAGGCGCAGCAGCTCGATGGCCGCCTCCTCGCCGATGCTGCCGGAAACGAGAATGACCGGCAGGTCCGGGGCGGCGAAGTGGATGGTCTGCAGCGAAAGGCGGAAATCCATGCCGGGGACGTTGTAGTCGGAGAGAACCACGTCCCAGGCAGCCTGCAGGGCCGCGCCCAGTTCCGCATCGCTGCGCACCCGCTCCATGCGCCCGACGGCCACCCCATGCTGCCGCAGGAAGCGCTGCACCAGCAGGTAGTCGGCTTCGTTATCCTCGATGACCAGGATGTCCAGACCGCCTTCGCCCATGCTTCACGCCCCTCCCGGCGGTTCGTTGGTAGCCAGCCAATAGACGCCCAGGCGTGCCACCGTCTCGGCGAACTGGCCGAAATCCACCGGCTTGCGCACGAAGGAGTTGCAGCCGAACTCGTAGCTGCGCAGGCGATCATGCTCCTCGTCCGACGAGGTCAGGATGACCACCGGCAAGAGGGCGGTGCGGCGGTCGGCCCGCAGGCGTTCCAGGACCTCCAGCCCCGACAGGCGGGGCAGGCCGATATCCAGGAGCACCACGGTGGGCAGCGCCTCGCCGGCGCGGCCGGCGAACTCGCCTTCGCCGAACAGGTAATCCAGGGCCTGCTGTCCGTCCCGCGCCACATCGATGCGGTTGGCGACCTTGGCCCGGCCCAGGGCACGCACCGTGAGCATTTCGTCCTGGGGATTGTCCTCCACCAGGAGGATGGATCGGATGGTCATGCCACTTCCTCCTTGTCCGCCGCCAGCGCCGGCGGATCTTCCGGCACGGTGAAGGAGAAGACCGCCCCCTTGCCGGGTTCGCCTCGGGCAGTGATCTCGCCGCCGTGGCGGTGGACGATGCGCTGGACGGTGGCCAGACCGACGCCGATGCCGGGAAATTCATCCTGGCGATGGAGCCGCTGGAAGGGTTTGAACAGCCTGGCCCCGTGGGCCATGTCGAAGCCGGCGCCGTTATCGGCAACGCAGAACCAGCGCCGGCCGCCCCGTTCCTCGGCGTAGACGCGGATTTCCGGCGCCGCCGCCTGCGCCGTGTATTTCCAGGCATTGCCGAGGAGGTTGGCGAGGGCGGCTTCGAGCATGCGTCGGTCGCCACGGGCAGCCAGATCGGGCGCCACCTGCCACGCCACCCGCCGCCCGGGTTCTTCGGCGGCCAGGGCGGCGAGCTGGGCGGCCGCCAGGGACGACAGGTCGACCGCATCCCACTGCAGCGTGCCGCGGGTGCTGCGGGAAAGCGCCAGCAGCCCTTCCACCAGCTCGCCCATCTTGCGGCTGGCGACACCGATCTGGTCGAGGAACAGGCGCGCCTGGCCGTCGAGCTTGTCGCCATAGTCCTCGATCAAGGCGCTGGAAAAGCCGTTCATGGCCCGCAGCGGTGCCCGCAGGTCGTGGGAGACGGCGTAGGCGAAGCTGTCCAGTTCCCGGTTGGCCGCCGTCAGTTCGGCGGTGCGCTGCTCCACCCGCAGCTCCAGGTCGGCATTGAGGCGCCTGATTTCCTCCTCCGCCGCCCGGCGCTCCGTGATGTCCTCGGAAAAGATGACGATGCCGCCGATGCTGCCGTCCGCCGCGTGCCAAGGGCGCACTTCCCAGCGTATCCACTGCACCCGGCCGTCCAGGCGCTCGAAGCGCCCCCCGTCGTTGCGGACCACCTCCCCCGCCAGCCCCCGGCGGTGGATGGCCCGCAGATCCTCGCCGATCTCGGGGAACACCTCGTAATGGGAGCGGCCGACGATGTCGCCGGCCCCCAGCCCGTAATCGTCGCGCCAGCGCCGGCTCAGTGCCAGGTAGCGCATGTCCCGGTCGAACATGGCCAGGGCCGCCGGCGCGTGCTCGATGAAGAGGGCGAGACGGTCCTCGCTTTCCCGCAGGGCCGCTTCGCTCAGCACGCGGGCGGTGACGTCCTCGATCACGGCGATGGCGTAGTCCGGCTCGCCCCGGGCCTTGCGCACCAGCGACGCGGAAACGTTGCCCCACACGGTCCTGCCGTCGGCATGGCGGTAGCGCTTCCTGAGCGCGAAGCCGGGGGTCTCCCCGATCAGCATGCGGCGCACGTTGGCGATGCTGGCCGCCCGGTCGTCGGGATGGGTGACGTCGCGGAAGGTGAGCCGCGTCAGTTGTTCCGGCGTGTAGCCGAGGATGTCGCAGAACTTCCGGTTGACCCGCTCGAAATGGCCGTCGGGAGCCATCTGCACGATGCCCACCGCCGCCTGCTCGAAAGTGGATTCGAAGCGGGCGTCGCTGCTCGCCTGCACCCGACGCAGGCGTTCGAAGAACACGGCGTAAGCCCAGCCCATGGCAGCGAAGACCAACATCGAGAAATAGGACGCCTGGTCGCCGAGGGCGAAGGAAAAGGCCGGCGGCATGAAGACGTACCACACCAGCAGAATGCTGATGGCGGTAGCCGCCACACCGGCCGCCAGGCCGCCGATCCAGGCGCTTAAAAAAACCGCGGGGAAAAAGAGGAACCAGACGTAGGGGCGCAGGTAGTCCCACAGCCCCCACTGGACGAGGGCGGCGGCGAAGGGCAGGAGCAACGCCAGGGCGACGCGCGGCTTCACCGCTGCCCCCCGGAGCCGGTCTTCCCTTCGGCGGCGAGGAAGGCCAGGGGATATGGGGGTTCCCGGCCCAGTTGGCGGGAGAGGTCGTTGATGACCCGCTTCATCTCGATGATGTCCAGTTCCCGGCCGACGGTGGCCCGATTGAGTCGCAGCAATTCCTCGACGTTGCGGCGGGATTCCGCTTCCGCCGCGACGCGGGCGGTGATGTCGAGGATCAGCCCGATCACCGCCGGCCGCCCCTGGTAATCGAAAACGCGCCCGTGAACCTCCACGTCCACGGGGCTGCCGTCCCGGCGCTGGCCGACGAAGGCGTACTGGATGTTGGGATTGCTTCGGTCCAGGCGGCCGGCGATGTTTTCCGTCACCCGCTGCCGATCGGCGGGGCTGACCAGGCCCAGAACCGGCACCCGGTCGATGAGGGCGTCCGGGGCGGGATAACCGAAGATCGCGGCGAAGGCGGGATTGACGTAGCGGAAGAGGCCGTCCTGGATCACATAGACGCCAGCCAGGGTCTGCTCCACCAGGGCGCGGAAACGGGCCTCGCTGGCCTGCAGCGCCTCCTCCGCGGCCTTGCGCCGGGTGATGTCCCGGGAGATGCCGAACACTCCGCTGACCCGCCCGTCGCTGTCGCGCAACGGCCCCTTGGTGGCCAGGAAAACCCGCGCCCCGGCGGCCGTGGTCAGGTGCTCCTCGCGGGTGATGATGGCGCCGCTCGCCATCACTTCCCGGCCAAAGGCCATGAGGATTTCCGCCTCCGCCGGCGGAAAGATGGCCCGGTCGTCCCTGCCGACGACGGCGTCCGCCGGCTTGCCGACAAATTCACAGGCGGCCCGGTTGATCAGCAGGTAACGCCCCGCCGCGTCCTTGGCGAATATGGCGTCATCGGAACTTTCAGCGATGGTTGCGAGCAGGCGCAGGGAATCGAGACGCTCCCGTTCGCTCTCGCGCTCCCGGCCCTGGGCGGCAATCAGGCGCGCCTGCAGGCGCCGGACCAGGACGTAGAGAAGCGCCGCCGTCACCGCCACAAACAGCCAGCCTTTGACCACGCTCAGCCGGATCAGGGTGGCGCGGTCGACAACCAACGCTTCCAGGGCCTGGTCGGAAAAGAGTATCCACGCCGCGGCAACCACGGCATAGATGATCACGATTTCCAGCGCCCCCTTCGTCACCGGGCGTCCGCCGAACTGCGATTCTGCGACGCCCTGCCCTTCCCCAGCCTGCACTCGCCCCTCCGTCCCGCCCCGAGCCGCCGGAAGGCTGTTCCCGCCTCCTGCGGCCCTGCAACTTATCGATGGCCCATTATGAACCGGCGGCGGCTAGAAGTAGATACCCCGCATCATTTGCTGGAAGGCGATCTGGTCCGCCGAGGGCATCTCGGGCAGCACCCCCGCCGCCTTGTGGCGGGCGGCATCGGAATCCGGGAACATGCGGAAGGTGGTGTTCATGATGATCTGCGCCACCCGCGGCATGAGGGCATGGAGCACCTGGCCGAAGATGCCCAGGCGCGTCGCCACCCGCACCGGCTTCTGGACGATGGCCTGGCAGATGAGGTCGGCGGCTTCGTCCGGGGTCAGGGTGGGCACCGAATCGTAGAGCTTGGTGGGGGCGATCATCGGCGTCTTCACCAGGGGCATGTTGATGGTGGTGAAGTGGATGCCGCGGTCGGCGAATTCCGAGGCGGCGCAACGGGTCCAGGCGTCCAGGGCGGCCTTGGAGGCGACGTAGGCGGAAAAGCGCGGGGCGTTGGTGAGCACGCCGATGGAGGAGATGTTGATGATGTGGCCCCGCTTCTGCGCCACCATGGCCGGCAGCACGCCCATGCTCACCTTGAGGGAACCGAAGTAGTTGAGCTGCATGGTGCGCTCGAAGTCGTGGAAGCGGTCGAAGGAGTTCTCGATGGCCCGGCGGATGGAGCGGCCGGCGTTGTTGACGAGGATGTCCACGGTGCCGTGGTCGGCCAGCACCCGGGCGACAATGGCCTCGGCGGCGGCCATGTCGGCGAGGTCGCCGAGGTAGGCGTGGAGCGTCAGGCCGGCGGCGGCGAATTCCTTGACCGTCTCATCGAGTTGCTCCGCCTCCCGGGCGATGGTGACGACGTGGGCGCCGGCCTCCGCCAGCTTCCACGCCGTCGCCTTGCCGATGCCGGAGGAGGCGCCGGTGACCAGCACCACCCTGCCTTCCACCTGGCCCCGCAGGGTGCGGTCGATGAAGAGGTCCGGGTCCAGATGGCGCTCCCAGTAGTCCCACAGCCGCCAGGCGTAGGCATCGAGGGGCGGCACGGCAATGTTCGTGCCTTTCAGGACGCGCAGGGTCTCGCGGCAGTCGAAGCGGGTCGGGTAATTGACGAACTGCAGCACGTCGTCGGGCAGGCCCAGGTCCTTCATCACCGCATGGCGGATGCGCCGCACGGGGGTGAGTGCCAGTAGCGCCTTGCGCATGTGGCCGGGAATGAAGCCAAGGAGGGCGGCATTGACCCGCATGGCCATTTCCGGTGCATGGGCGGCCCGGGCGAAGGTGTTGAGGAGATCGCCGACGCGCATGGGGGTGGGGTCGACCAGGTGGAAGCACTTGCCGTCCTCGCCCTTCAGGTGGGCGATGTGATCGGTGGCGGCGACGACGAAATCCACCGGCACGACGTTGATGCGCCCGCCTTCGATGCCGATGGTGGGCACCCAGGGCGGCAGCATCTTGCGCATCTTCTGGATGAGCTTGAAGAAGTAGTAGGGGCCGTCGATCTTGTCCATCTCGCCGGTGCGGGAGTCGCCGACGACGATGGCCGGCCGGTAGATGCGCCAGGGGACGGAGCACTCGCGCCGCACGATGCCTTCCGAATCGTGCTTGGTGCGGTAGTAGGGATGGTCGAGGTTCTCCGCCTCGTCGAACATGTCCTCGCGGAAGAGGCCCTCGAAGAGGCCGGCGGCGGCGATGGAGCTGAAGAGGTGGAAGTGCCTGGCGCCGATGGCCTCGGCGAAGCGCACGGCATTGCGGGTACCCTCGACGTTGACCCGGAGCTGGCTCTCGGCGTCCGCGGTCAGGTCGTAGAGGGCGGCCAGGTGGAAGAAATGGGTGGTCTTCTTGCCCAGCTTCCTGCGGTCGGCGGTGGAAACGCCCAGCAGGGGCTCGGTCAGGTCGCCCACCACCGGGACCGCCCGGCCGTCGCCCCCCCAGAATTCCTGCAGGGCGGGGAGGCGCTCCTTTTCCGCTTCGCGGACGAGGACGAAGACCTCGCTCCCTTCCCGCTCCAGCAATTTACGGACGAGACGCTTGCCGATGAAGCCGGTGCCGCCGGTGATGAAATAGCGCATTTTCCCCTCCCCTTATCCTTATGCATCTCGATTGATTCTAGAAGAAGAAACCTAGAGTTTTAGGCTGTCATCTCTAAATTTGCCGACTACACTGGGTTTGGAAGGCGGGAAGGATATCCGCCTGACATCATCCAAATTCTGCGAGGAGATTGTCATGGTCAAGAAATTCAAAGCGCTTGCAGGCCTCAGCGAAAGCCAGTTGTCCAGCACCGTCAAGGAATCCGCCCACCAGATCTGGCTGGCCGGCCTGGGCGCCTTCGCCAAGGCCCAGGAAGAAGGCACCAAGGTGTTCGACGCCCTGGTGAAGGAAGGCGAGGCCATCCACAAGAAGACCCGCAAGGCCGCCGACGAAAAGATGGCGGAAGTGGCCGTCAAGGCCGCCGGCACCTGGGACCGCCTGGAACAGGTATTCGAGGATCGCGTCGCCCGCGCCCTCGGCAGCCTGGGCGTGCCCTCCCGCAAGGATATCGACCGGCTGTCCAAGCGCGTCGCCGAACTGACGGCCGAGGTGCAGAAGTTGACCGAGGCGCCGGCCAGCAAGGCCGCCCCCAAACCCGCGGCCAAGCCGGCTGTCAAACCGGCTGTCAAACCGGCCGCCACGCCGGCCAAGGCTGAAAAGCCCACGGCGACCAAAGCGGCGGCGAAGGTGGCTGCTCCGGTGAAAAAAGCCGCGGCCCCCAAAAGCGCCCGCAAGCCCGCCGCCCCTGCTGCCGCTCCTGGTGCAGCAGCTCCTGCGGCCTGAAGGCGGATGACAGCGCGAACGGGCGGCCCATCCGCCGGCTGAAGGCGAGGTGCCCGGCCAAGGACCGGGCACCCGTGGAAAGGAGGAAGGCACAGTGGCGAAAATCGGCCTGGCCCTGGCCGGTGGCGGCCCCATCGGCGGTGTTTACGAAGTCGGCGCCCTGACGGCCATCGACGAGGCCATCCCGGATTTTCCGTTGGTGGATGCTGATATTTTCGTCGGCGTCAGTTCCGGCGGCTTCATCGCCGCCGCCCTGGCCAACGGCATCGCCCCGGACCGGCTGGCACGCATGGTGATGGAGCATGGCGCCGAGGAGGTCTTCGACCCGGAAGTGCTGTTGCGCCCCGCCTTCGGGGAATACTGGCGGCGCGCCCTGTCGCTGCCGCCCCTGGTCTGGGAGGCGCTCCTCGACTGGTGCGGCGATCCCCTCCACCATGGCCTTTTCGAATCCTTCCAGCGTCTTTCCCGGGCCATTCCCACGGGCGTTTTCGATAGCCGCGGGGTGGACCGTCTGCTGCGCAAGCTGTTTTCCGCCCGGGGGCGCACCAATGATTTCCGCAAGCTGAAGCACCGCCTCTTCCTCGTCGCCACCGACCTGGATTCGGGCGAATCCGTGGCCTTCGGGGAACCCGGCCGCAACGGGGTGCCCATTTCCACCGCCGTCCAGGCCAGCGCCGCCCTCCCCGGCCTCTTCCCGCCCGTGGAAATCGACGGCCGCAGCTACGTGGACGGGGCCCTCATCAAGACCCTGCACGCCTCGGTGGCCCTGCGGGAAGGTGCCGGGCTGGTGCTCTGCATCAACCCCCTGGTACCCTTCGACGCCGGGCTGGCAGCCCGCCGCGGGGCCGGGGAGCGTCGCCGCCTCAACGATGGCGGCTTGCCGGTGGTGCTTTCCCAGACCTTCCGGGCCATCATCCATTCCCGCATGCAGGTGGGCATGGACCGCTATCGCCATCAGTACGCCGGCGCCGACGTGGTGCTCTTCGAACCCACCCGGGACGACGCCGAGATGTTCTTCACCAACGTCTTCAGTTACCGGGACCGGCAGCGCCTGTGCGAACACGCCTACCAGCAGACCCGGCGCGACCTCTACCGGCGCCGGCACGAACTGCGCCCCATCCTGGCCCGCCACGGGCTCGACCTCGACCTCGCCGCGCTCAAGGACCACCGCCGCTCCCTGTTGCCGGAGAACCGGGCCCGCCGGCTGGGCGGCACCGCCTCGGCCCTGGATGAAGCCCTGGGCGACCTCGATCACTGGCTGGCCGCCCGCGCCGCCCCATGATGTTATCCTTGCGGCCGTCACCCACGTGGAGGGAGGAACGACGCATGCCCAAGCGCCGCACCCGGGAGCGCATCATCGAGACGGCCCTGGCGCTGTTCAACGATTTCGGCGAGCCGAACGTCACCACCACGGTCATCGCCGACGAGCTGGAAATCAGCCCCGGCAACCTCTATTACCATTTCCACAGCAAGGATGAGATCGTCAACGCCCTCTTCGAGGCCTACGAGGGGGAAATCGAGCATCTGCTCTCGGCGCCGGGGAGCCGGCCGGCCACGGCGGAGGACATCTGGTTCTTCCTCCACTGCCTGTTCGAGCTGATCTGGAAATACCGTTTCTTCTACCGCGACATCAACGACCTGCTCACCCGCAACCGCCTGGTGGAAACCCATTTCCGGCGCATCCTGGAACACAAGGTGCAGACCGGCACCGCCATCTGCCAGGGGCTGGTGGCCAACGGCATGCTGCGGGCCAGCCGGGGCGAGATCGAGGCCCTGGCCACCAACATGACGGTGGTGGCCACTTTCTGGCTCTCCTACGAGCACGTCCGCAACCCCCGGGGCACGCCGGACATCGGGCGCGGCGCCTACCAGGTCATTTCCCTGGCCGCTCCCTACCTCCAGGGCGAATCCCGGCACCTGCTGGAACGCCTGTCGGAAGCCTACGTCGGCAAGAAATGAGGAACACGCCATGGCCAAGACCCGCTGGCAGCCCTTTCCCTACCCCGACCCGGCCTACGCCTACCCCGGCGCCACCCTGAAAAAGCACTGGCCCCGCCTGCACCGGGGCGACGCCGAACCTTTCCCCGCCGAGGCGGCGGTGCAGGAGGCCTGGCGAGCCTACCACGCCGGCGATTTCGCCCGGGCCGTGGAACTGGGCCTGGCCGCCGGGCAGTCCGGCTACAACGCGGCCAGCAAGGCGGCGATGATCTACGCCAACTACCTGGAAAAGGACGACGCCCGCAAACAGGCCCTATTCCTGGAGGTAGCCGGGCGCTGCGAGGAATTGCAGGAGGCCCGGCCCGACGACGCCAACGCCTGGTACCTCCACGCCTACGCCCTGGGGCGCTACAGCCAGGGCATTTCCGTGGCCAAGGCCCTGGCCCAGGGACTGGGGGGGCGCGTCAAGGCCAGCCTCGACCAGGCCCTCGCCCTGCAGCCTAGCCATGCCGACGCCCACATCGCCCTGGGCACGTGGCACGCAGAAATCATCGACAAGGTGGGCGCCCTCGTCGGCGGCCTCACCTACGGCGCCGGGAAGGAAGACGGGGAGCGGCACTTCCGCGCCGCCCTGACCCTCAACCCGGATTCCGCCATCGCCCGCACCGAGTACGCCAACGGCCTGGCGATGATGTTCGGCCGCGCCCGGCTCAAGGAGGCCGAAGCGCTCTACGCCGAGGCGGCCCGGCACGTACCTGCCGACGCCATGGAACGCCTGGACGTGGAGGCCGCCCGGGCGGAACTGGGGGATTAGGAGCCGCCCTTGATGGCCGCCTCGACGGCCGCCGGATCCGCCAGCCTGTCCCACGGTTCCATGAGGACCAGCAGGAGCAGCTTGTCGAATTCCGCCGCGAAGCGCTCGACGATGCGCTCGGGGTCGGGCACCAGGTTGCGGTCGGTGACGAGGCCGAACTGCACCTTGCCGTCGTAGGAAAGGATGCTCACCCCCATGCCGATGTTGCCGGACTGGGGCACCCAGAAAAGCGGCCGGCGCAGGCGGGCCCCCGCCAGGTAGCGGGGCACCTGGGGGCCCGGCACGTTGGTCATGACCGCCGTGGCCTTGTTGGCCAGGAGGTCCAGCACCTGCTCCTGGAGGAATTTGGGCGCCATGCCCACGGCCCCCAGGAGCGCCAGGGTCACCGCCGCCTGGTAGGAGCCCTTGAGCCGGTCCATGCGTTCCCGGGTCGCATAGAGGCGGGCCAGGGGGTTCTCTTCCCCGACGGGCAGCTCCAGGGCCACCAGGCCGAAGCGGTTGCCAAGGCTGCCGGCGTCTTCCGGGCGGCGCAGGTTGACCGGCACCAGGGCGCGGATTTCCACGTCCGCCACCGGATCGCCCCGCTCCGCCAGGTAATCGCGCAGGGCGCCGGCCACGGCGGAAAGGAGCATGTCGTTCACCGAACAGCCGAGAACCCGGCCCACCGCCTTGACCTCGGGCAGGGAGATGGGCTCGCCCCAGGCTACCCGCTTGACGGCGCCGGGCCGGCCCTTGAAGCGGGTCCGGCTGTCGTCCGGCAGCGTGGCCAGACGGGCGATCTCGCTGGCCACGCCGGCCCCGGCCCGGGCGTAGTCGATCACCTGCAGCGGGTTGACGGCCAGGGCCAGGTAGCGGCCCCAGACGTCGGTGGAAAAGCGCACCGACGCCAGCATGGCGTCGGCCATGGGCTGCCAGAAAAGGCGCCAGAAGAAATCCTCGGCGGCCGGTTCGCCGCCGCCCCAGGCCGGTGGCGGCAGTTCGCTGCCCGGGCCGGCGGGCGTCGCGTCGGTGAGGGACAGGATGACCCCCACCAGGGCGATGCCGTCGGCGATGCTATGGTGGATGCGCAGCGCCAGGGCCTGTCCGCCCAGGGCGGTGTCCACCAGGGTGAATTCCCACAGGGGCCGGTCGGGGTTGAGGGGCTGGGAGGCGAGGTCGGCGACGAAGTGCTCCAGCTCGACCTTGCCTGCCGGCTCCGGCAGGACAGCCCGGTGCAGATGGTTGTCGAGGTCGAAATCGGGATCGTCGGCCCAGTGCCAGCCGTCCCGGTCCGCCACCGCCCGCTGGCGGAAACGGCGGTGGCGCAGCAGGCGGCATTCCACCGAACGCCGCAGGCGCTGCCAGTCCAGCTTGCCATCGAAGAGCATGAAGCCGACGATCTGCATGAGATTGCTCGGCCGGTCCATGCGCAGCCAGGCGATGTCGACGTTGGCGATGGGTTCCCGGGCGGCCATGGCAGGCGATCAGGCGACGGGGCCGAAGCGTTCGTCGAAGTAACGGTGGATTTCCGCTTCCAGGGAGGCGCGGAAAGGCAGGAGCAGGAGGCCGAGGCTGACCTGGATGGTCACTTCCCCCCGTCCCAGGGCCAGTTCGCCCTGCACCCCCAGGCCGCTGAAACGCAGCAGGCCCGGATCCACCCATTCGTGGGCCAGGCGATAGTCCCGGCGCAGCCCTGCGGCCACATGCTCGGCGGCAGTGCGGGCCTGGCGGGCGGGGAGCCCGTGCTTACGGGTGATGGCGATCTCGGGCATGGGTGGCGAAGCGGTCCAGGGAAGCCGGCGGCTCCCTGCCGCGACTCTAGACACCTGCCACGGCCCCGTCAACGCGCCGGAGCCTACGCCCTCGAAGAGGCGGCTAGTCGCCGCGGGTCTGCATCATCTCGTTGCAGGTGGCCCGGCCGAAGGCTTCGGCCTTCTTCGGGCTGGAGATCTGCGGTTCCTCGTAGATGCGCCGGATGATGTGGTTGGTGATGCGCGGGCCGTTGCTGCCGTCTTCCTCGAAGACCTTCATGGGGCGGCCCTTCTCGCGGTCGTGGAAGGCCTGCAGGGCGAAGTCCCGGACCCGTTCGCAAAAACGGATCTTCTGGACGTCGGGCATGCTGTCGTCGATCTGGCCGGCATGGGCATGGGCCTGGGCGGCGCCTGCGGCGGCCAGGGAGCAGAGGAAGGCGGCGAGCTTTTTCATTGGCCGGTGTCCTGGAGCGTGGTGAGATAGGCGAGGATATCCTGCAGGTCCTTTTCCTTCAGGGTGTTGAGGATGCCCTCGGTGCCCTCGTCGTCGTGGGGACGGTCGCCCTTCAGGTAAAGGTCCATCTGGCGCTTGAGGTAGTTGGTGTACTGGCCGGCCAGCATGGGGAACTTGCCGCGCCCCAGGCCCGTCTTGCCGTGGCAGGTGACGCAGTTCTTCTGGTAGATGCGGCCGCCGTTGTCCACGTCGCCCTCGGCGCGGGGAATGATCATGACCTTCTCCACCATGTTGAGGCGCGTCAGGGCGTCCTCGTCCCCCTTGAAGGTGGGCATCCGGGTCGGCAGTTCGATGCCGGCCAGGTATTCGGCGACATCCTTGATGTCCTCGTCGGGAAGCTCCCGCTCCTGGGTGTAGGGGAACATGGGGATGTTCACCCGCGTCCGGGCGCGGAAACTCCGCAACTGGTCGGCGATGTACGCGGCCCGCTGGCCGGCGATGCGGGGATACTCACCCTTCTTGCCGCCCTGGCCGAATTCCCCGTGGCAGGCGGCGCAGGTGCCGTTGATCTCCTTGCCCTTCTCCAGGTCGGCGGCGACGGCCGGGGCAGCCAGGAGGGCACAACAGCTCACGATCAGCGGGGCAAGCGTTCTGAACGACATCCAATATCCTCGAAAACTCGGTCTGCGGCGAATTGTCGCACGCACCCCCACCCGGAATATTTGACGTAAATCACCGCTAGAATTCCGCCATGGAAACCCTCTCCTGTGCGGCCGCCGGCGCCGACCACCTGATCAACCTGCGCCGCCTGGTGGCGGCGCGCTGGGCGGTCCTCGGCGCCATGGCGGCATTGGCCCTGGCGGCCCCGGTGCTCCTCGATGTTCCCCTGCCCCGCCTGCCCATCCTGGCTATCCTCGCCATCGCCGCCGCCTTCAACGGCCTGGCTGCCTGGCGCCTGCGCCGGGCAACCACGGCGACGGCCATGGAACTGTTCGTGCAGATCGTCCTCGACCTGGCCGCCCTGGCCGCCATCGTCTTCTTCAGCGGCGGCGCCACCAATCCCCTGGTGTCGCTCCTCCTGCCGCCGGTCGCCGTCGCCGCCCTCACCCTGCCGGTGCGCTACGTCCTCGCCACCGGCATCCTCGCCATCGCCGCCTATTCCGCCCTGATGGTGGCCTACATTCCCCTGCCCCTGGCCGACGCGGCCCGAGCCACCCGCCTCCATCTGGTCGGCATGTGGCTGACCTTCGCCGTCTCGTCGGCCATGATCGCCTGGTTCGCAGTGCGCTTGACCCAGCTCATCCGCGAACGGGACGCCCAGTTGGCCGCAGTCCGCGAGCAGGCCCTGCGCGACGAGCGGGTGGTGGCCCTGGGCACCCTCGCCGCCGGCGCCGCCCACGAACTGGGCACACCGCTTGCCACCATGGCCGTCGTGGCCGGGGAACTGGAGCGCGACCCGGCCCTGCCGGCCGCGGCCCGCGAGGATGTGGCCGTATTGCGCCAGCAGATCGCCGCCTGCAAGGAAATCATTACCGGCCTGTCCCGCCGGGCGGGGGCGGAGCGCCTGGAGCAGGCGGCCACCGTCCGCGTCGATCGCTGGCTGGAAACCCTGCGCCAGCGCTGGCAGAGCCTGCGCCCCCAGGCCGGTAGCCGGCTGACCTGCAGCGGTCGGGAGCCGCCCCCCGTCCTCGTCGCCGATCCGACCCTGGAGCAGGCGGTGCTCAATCTCCTCAACAACGCTGCCAACGCCGCCCCCAAGGAGGTGGAACTGGCCGCCCGCTGGGGCGAGGGAAATCTGGCCATCGAAGTGCGCGACCACGGCGAAGGCTTCCCGCCGGCGGTGCTCGCCCAGGGCGGTCGCCAGCCCTTTCCGCCCCACGCCGGCGGCAGCGGCATCGGCCTCATGCTTACCCGGGCCGCCGTGGAACGCCTGAACGGCACGCTCACCCTCGCCAACCACCCCGCGGGCGGCGGCCTCGCCCGCATCGACCTGCCCCTTTCCGCACCATGACCATGACGCTGATCATCGACGACGACGGCACCTTCAACGACATCCTCACCCGCGCCTTCCGCCGCCGCGGCCTGGAGGCGGAAGGGGCGAAAAGCGTGGAGGAGGCAAGGCAGAAAGCCGCCGAACTGCATCCGGCCCAGGTGGTTCTCGACCTCAACCTGGCGGGCAGTTCGGGGATGGCCCTCATCCCGGAGCTCCTGGCCGCCAACCCGGACTGCCGCATCGTGATCCTCACCGGCTACGCCAGCATCGCCACGGCGGTCGAAGCCATCAAGCTCGGTGCCGTGCAGTATCTGGCCAAGCCGGTGGAACTGGACGCCATCCTGGCGGCCTTCGGGGAGACGGAAGAACCCGATGCGGAATTCGTGGCGCCGGACGAGCCCCTGTCGGTGGATCGGCTGGAATGGGAACACATCCAGCGGGTGCTGCACGAGAACGAGGGCAACATCTCGGCCACCGCCCGCGCCCTCAAGATGCACCGCCGCACCCTGCAGCGGAAGCTCTCCAAGCGGCCCGTCAAGGGCTGATCAGGGCGCGGCGTCCTCGCCCGCCGCCAGCCGCTCGAGGCCGGCGATGTCGGCCCGGAAATGGCGGTCCGCCTTGCCGGTGCCGCATTTCTCGATGAGCCCCTGGCGGGCCAGGTCGGACAGGATGCGGCTCACCGTTTCCATGCTGATGCCCAGCATGGCGCCGATATCATCGATGTTGAAGCGGTTGATGCGGTCGCTCTCCCCTTCCCGCAGGTAGAGCAGCAGGCGGGCCATGCGTTCCTTGGCCGGGGCGGCGCCGATGCCGCCGGCCAGTTCGGAAAGCCAGGTTTCCACCTCCTGCAGCGCCGCCTGGGATTTCTCCAGCAGACGCCGCTGCAGGCCGCTGTTCTCCTGGATCATGGAGCGGAAATTGCCGATGGGAATGCGGCAGATGCGCACCTCGCCGATGGCCACGGCGGTATGGGCGAACTTGTCGGAAAACACCGCCTCCAGCCCGGCCACGTCGCCGGCCTTGAGAACGCGGACGATGCGTGCGGCGCCCGACATGGAGTACTTCACCAGCTTCAGGGTTCCAGAACGGATGCAGTAGAAACCGTCGGCCGGCGCTTCCACGTTGTAGAGCACCTCTCCCGGCTGGGCGGTGAAGCTGTCGATCCAGGTATGGAAAAACGCCAGTTCCTTGGTGGAAACGTCGGAACACAGCATGGTCTGCCGCAGTTCGCAGTCTATGCAATTGCCACGGGTCTTGGTTTCCACCACGCCCGCTTCCTGATTCGACACGTTCTTTCTCCTCGTCCCGACCCCGGCTTCGACCGGGGCCGCGGGGCGGGGGACTCCCGCCCTAGTGCTTGTGTTCCATGGGCATCGGCGCCGCCGTCGGCTTCACCACCCGGGCTTCCACCTGGGTGCTGCTGCCGTCGTCGAAACCGAGGGTGATGGGAATCATATCGCCTTCCTTCATGGGAGTCTTGAGGTCGATCAACATGACGTGCAGTCCGCCCGGCTTCAATACCGCCTCGCCCTTGGCCTTGATGTCGATGGCCTGGACCGGCCGCATCCGCATGACCCCGCCGTCGTTGATGTGGTTGTGCAGTTCGGTGACCTTGGAGGCCGGGTTGCTGGCCTTGACCACCTTCACGTCCTTGTCGCCGTTGTTCTTGATCACCATGAAGGCGCCGGTGGCCGGGGCGTTGGGCGGCGCCAGGCGGACATAGGGATCCTGCACGGACACGTTGTCGGCGGCGGCGGCCAGGGCACCGGCACTGGCCAGCAGCAGGGAAGTCAGCAGGGCTGCTTTTTTCATCATCACACTCTCCTCGTCAAGGGTTTGGGTTCTGCTGCAAATGTCTGCGAATTTCGGCCGCCACCTGTTCCGCCGCCGCGCCATGGGAAATGCGCCCCTTGAGGGCACCGTCGGGGCCGATCAGGTAGGTGTCGGAACTGTGATCCATGACATAGCCGCCGCCGGCGGTGTCGACCTTCGCCTTGGCGTAATGGACGCCGTAGCGCCTGGCGATGGCGGCGATCTCTTCCGGCGTGCCGGTGACGCCGACGATGGCGGGGTGGAAGAAGGCCGCGTATTCCTTGAGGTGTGCCGGCGTATCCCGCTCCGGATCGACGGAAACGAAAAGAACGGCCACCCGTGCGCTTTCCTCGGCGGAAAGGCGCTTGAGGCCCTCGGCAACGGCCGTCAGGGCGGTGGGGCAGATGTCCGGGCAGTAGGTGTAGCCGAAATAGACGAGGACCACCTTGCCCCGCAGGGCGGACAGGCTCACCGGGCCGTCCGCCGAGGCCAGGGTGAAATCGCCCCCGAGCGGCCCGCGGGCCACGGGCATCGGCCGGGGTTCCGGTTCGGGATGCCAGAAGACCGCCAGCCCGACCACCAGGGCGGCCAGCAGCACCGCCACGGCTTGCAGGATGCGTATGTGCATGGTGATCACTCCCCGTGGCCGGAAGCGAAGCGGAAGGGAACGGCCAGCCGTGCCCGCTCGGTCTCGACAAGCACGGTGGCCTGCCAGTCCATGGCGCCGGTGATGCACACCGGCAGGGTCGCCTCGCCCTGGTAAAGACCAGGGGCCACCGGGGCGAGGAGGGGCCGGTTGAGGCCCATGTTCATGTCGACCCCGGCGAAATCGACTTCCACCCGGGTGGCGACGAGGCCGTCTAGGCGCACCTCCACTTGCAGGGGCTTGACCATGGGGATGGGCCGCGGAGCGATCGCCAGTTCCACCCGGCCGCCATCAGGAAGCACAGCCCGGCAGGCCCGGCGCTGCAAGTCGCAACCGGCTTCCGGCTGCACGGTCAGGTCGGCCTTGGGCAGGAGCAGCGGCGAGAGCTTGTAGCCGACGACGACAACCAGGGCAATCAGCAGCAGGCCGATCAAATCTATCAGTGCTTTCTTATTCACAAGACCAGTTCCGGGCCTCGGGGGGGCGAGGCTGCGATTTTCCCTCAGGGCGGGGCTTAAAACTTAATGCGCATCAATTTTTTCATATCCACCGAGGAATAGAGTGTGCGGCAAATTGTCGCAGTTGCATTCCGTATATGCGGCGATGGAGGGAAGGAAGTTGCAACTTCTTGTATTAATGGGAGAAATCGAGATGAGAAAATTTGCAGTGAAGTCCACCGCGCTGCTCGTCGCCGCCGGATTGGGATTCGGTGCCGCCTCCGCGTGGTCCGCCGAGTCGCTGCAGGACGTGATGAAGCGTCGCAACCTCAGCCAGCAGGATCTGCTGGCCGCGGCCAAGACCTATGTCCCGACCGGCAAGCGCGACGAGTTCGTGGTCTTCAGCTCCGGCGGCCAGTCCGGCCAGGTCATCGTGTATGGCATTCCGTCCATGCGCATCCTCAAGTACCTCGCCGTGTTCACCCCGGAACCCTGGCAGGGCTACGGCTACGATGAGAACTCCAAGGCCGTGCTGGCCCAGGGCGCCATCGACGGCAAGACCATCACCTGGGGCGATACGCACCATCCGGCCATCTCGGAGACCCAGGGCAAGTACGACGGCCAGTTCCTGTTCATCAACGACAAGGCCAATCCCCGCCTCGCCGTCATCGACCTGCGCGACTTCGAGACCAAGCAGATCGTCGTCAACCCGATCTACAAGTCCGAGCACGGCGGTGCCTTCGTCACCACCAACACGGAATACGTGATCGAGGCCGCCCAGTATCCCGCACCGCTGGAGAACAAGAAGTTCTACCCGCTGGAGGACATGAACGAGAAGTACCGCGGCGGCATCACCTACTGGAAGTTCGATAGGAAGGAAGGCCGCATCGATCCCAAGCAGTCCTTCTCCATCGAAGCCCCCCCGTACTGGCAGGATCTTTCCGACGCCGGCAAGGGCCCCTCCGACGGCTGGTCCTTCACCAACTCCTTCTGTTCCGAGCGCTACGTCGGCGGCATCGAAAAGGGCCGCCCGCCGTACGAAGCCGGCTGTTCCGCCAAGGACACCGACTATCTGCACGTGGTGAACTGGAAGAAGGCCGCCGAACTGGTCGCCGCCGGCAAGGCCAAGACCATCAACGGCCACAAGGTGCTGCCCCTGGAAGTCACCACCAAGGAAGGCGTCCTCTTCCTGGTGCCCGAACCGAAGTCTCCCCACGGCGTGGACGTGACCCCGGACGGCAAGTTCATCATCGTCTCCGGCAAGCTCGACACCCACACCTCGGTGTATAGCTTCGAAAAACTGCAGGCCGCCATCAAGGCCGGCAAGTTCGAATCCAAGGATCCGTACGGCGTGCCCGTCATCGGCCTGCAGGACGCCCTGGACAAGCAGGTGCAACTCGGCCTCGGCCCCCTGCACACCCAGTACGACTCCAAGCCCTGTATCGCCTACACCTCCCTCTACGTGGATTCCCAGGTCGCCAAGTGGAACTACTGCGAAGGCAAGGTGGTGGACAAGATTTCCGTCCATTACAACATCGGTCACCTGATGACCATGGAAGGCGACTCCGCCGATCCGAAGGGCCGCTACCTGGTGGCGCTGAACAAGCTGGCCATCGACCGCTTCGTGCCGGTCGGCCCGCTGCACCCGCAGAACCACCAGCTGATCGACATTTCGAACGACAAGATGCAACTGTTGTACGACATGCCGCTGCCCCTGGGCGAACCGCACTACGCCGTCGCCATCGAGGCCTCCAAGCTGAAGCCGGGCGTCCGCTACAAGGTCGGTACCGACTCCCGCACCGACAAGCCGCACCCGGGTGCCGTCCGCGCCGGCGAGGAGAAGATCGTCAAGAAGGGCAACAAGATCGAGGTCTTCGGTACGCTGATCCGTTCGCACATCACGCCTGAAACCATCGAGGCCGACGTGGGCGACGAAATCACCATCCACCTGACCAACCTCGAGCGTGCCCAGGACGAGACCCACGGCTTCACGGTGTCGACCTACAACGTCCATGGCTCCATCGAGCCGGGCAAGACCATCACCGTCAAGTTCAAGGCCGACAAGGAAGGCGTCTATCCGTACTACTGCACGGAATTCTGCTCCGCCCTGCACCTTGAGATGATGGGCTACCTGCTGGTCAAGCCGAAGGGCTGGAAGCCGACCAAGACCGAAATGGCCAAGGCCGGTTACACGGAAGCCGACTACAAGACCACGCTGAAGAAGGTCGCCGACACGCAGGCCGTCATCGACTCCGTCGTCGGTTACATCACCAGCGTGAACTTCAAGGACTTCCCGGATGTGGTGAACATGGTCGACGACGCCACCGATCAGTTGAACAAGATCAAGGACGCCAAGGCCAAGCACGAAGCCGCTGCCGCCAAGAAGGACTGGGAACAGGCCAATCTGTGGGCCGAGCAGGTCTGGCAGTACCAGGTCAAGGCCGCCGACCTCGGCCTGCGCGCCAAGACCTATCTTGAGCAGAACGGCGCCAAGAAGGTGAAGTAAATCCGGTAACTTGATCTGCCACAAGGCAATTTTCGGGGAGCGGAGCCACTCTGCTCCCCGATTCACATTCAGGAGGGAAAAACCATGAAAGCTGTAATGACAATCCTCGCCGGCCTGCTCGCCGCCTCCGGCACCGCCCTGGCCGCCGACGGCGCCACGCTGTACAAGGACAAGACCTGCGTCGCCTGCCACGGCGCCGACGGCAAGAAGACCCTCATGCCCGACTACCCGAAGATCGCCGGCCAGAACGCCAAGTACGTCGAACGCCAGATGCTGGACATCAAGAGCGGCGCCCGCGCCAACGGCAACAGCGCCGCCATGAAGGGCGTCATGGAAATCGTTTCCGAGGCCGACATCAAGGTGCTGGCCGACTATGTTTCCAAGATGAAGTAATACGCGAAAACCGGCGCGGAAAGCGAATCCGCGCCCTATGACGCAAATCAAGGATTACTGATATTCGAGGGCGGACAATGCGCCCATCACCCTGACCATAGGACAACAGACATGAAAGCACCCCTGCTCCTCGTCGCCATGCTTAGCGCCGGCCTCGCCTTCGCCGGCCCCCCGGCCCCTCACCAGGCCGGCATCGAAGGCAAGGACTACAAATGGAATGCCCAGGGCGGCGAAAAATCCGAAGCCCTGAACAAGAAGGGTGACAAGAAGAACGGCCAGGAGGCCTACGAGGTTTGCGGCGCCTGCCACCTGCCCTCCGGCGCCGGCCGCCCCGACGGCACCTTCCCGCAGCTCGCCGGCCAGCACACCACCGTGCTGATCAAGCAGATGGCCGACATCCGCATGGGCCTGCGCGACAACCCGACGATGTACCCCTTCGCCGCCACCCTGGTGGATCCGCAGGAACTGGCCGACGTGGCATCCTACATCGAAAGCCTGTGCATCCCGGTGGAGCACGGCAAGTACGAGGGTGCCGATGCAGCCATCAAGATTGCCCAGGGCAAGGATCTTTACGAGAAGCAGTGCCTGGAGTGCCACGGAAAGAACGGCGAGGGCAACAAGGAGAAGTTCTACCCCGTCATCGCTGGCCAGCACTACAAGTACCTGCTGCGCCAGATGACCGAGATCCGCGACGGGCATCGCCGCAACGCCAACCCGGACATGGTCAAGGTCATCAAGCCCTACACCAACGACCAGCTGGTGGCCATCTCCGCCTACCAGTCGAGCCTGACCATGCCCGGTGCCATGTGCAAGGCCAAGGCTCCGGCCAAGAAGAAGTAACATCGCAGCATCGGGCGGACGGCTTGGCGGAGCCGCCCGCCCCCGCCGGCAGGCGCCGCAGAGCGCCGCCGCCCACCTACCTTAACGGACAGAGAGCAGTCACATGTCGGACGCCAAGAAGCAAAACGCCCTCGTCGGAGGCCTCACCCTGGTCGCCCTCGTCGCCCTGATCGCCGCCTATTTCGCCCCCATCTGGTGGGTTTCCCTCACCGCCCCCAACTACCCCAAGGACGCCTTCCCTGACGGCATCCGCATCCATTTCCATTTCGACGGCGTCTATAACGGCTGCAAGGCGGCCGGCAAGGGCAGCCGCATGGCCAGCGAGATCATCCAGAAGGACCTCTCCCACGACGACGAGCGCTACAACCCGATCACCGACGCCAAGAAGGATGTCGACAAGGGCGCTGAAGGCCTCGACTGCGTCCATGAGATGAACACCATCAACCACTACGTGGGCATGTTCCCCATCGCCACCGGCGCCCCCGTCGAAAAACCCCTGGCCAAGTTCTTCTTCGGCTTCTTCGCGGTGATGATGGCAGCCTTCGCCCTGCCCCGCAGGAAGCCCCGCATCGCCGTCCTGGCCGCCGGATTTGCCGCCGTCGCCGCCTGGATGATCGTGGACCAGTACGTCCTCGGCCACCTGGAATCCCACGTCCAGGCCTACATGCAGGAGGCCGGCGCCTTCTTCAAGGAACCGGACAAGATCAAGGTCTGGGGCGATAACGTACGCAGCATTTCCCACGTGGTGATCGCCGGCCTCATCGTGGTCATGGCCGTGGTCGTCGCCGGCGTCGCCAGGTTGCCCTCCTTCCAGCTCTTGCTGGCCCTGGTGCCCGGCCTGCTGCCGGTGTTCTTCGTCATCACCTATTCGGCCTGGCTGTGGTTCTTCGGCCACAACCTGCACCCCTGGGGCGCCTTCACGGTGAAGCCTTTCATGCCCACCGTCTTCGGCGAAGGCAAGGTGGCGCAGTTTTCCACCTATTCCTACCCCTACTGGGGCTACGGTCTGCTGATGCTGATCTTCGCCTGCCTGATGCTGGCGCTGCTCATCCGCCGCAAGCAGCTGCGGGAAGGCGCCGCCGAGTAAGGGCCATGTCCCGACTCCTGCGCGCCCCCCTCGCCACGCTGGGGATGGCTGTCGGCCTCGGCGTCGCCTCCCTGGCGCTCTCCCAGTCGCTGGAAGGCATGGGCAAGCCCAGCCTGGAAGCCAACTGGGGATCGTCCACCGAAAAGGCCCGGCGCCCCACGGCACCCCATCGCACCGACATCCCCTGGTTCCAGGCCCTGGTGGATGCGGCGCCCGCCGGCTCGGTACTGAAGGTGCCTCCTGGCACCTATGCCGGCCCGGTGCTGGTGGACAAGCCGCTGACCATCGACGGCGGCGGCCAGGCCGTCATCGACGGCGGCGGCAAGGGCACCGTCTTCGTCATCGATGCCGAGGGCGTCACTCTGAAGAACCTCCGCCTCACCGCTTCCGGCGATTCGCACGACAGCGACGACGCCTGCCTCAACGTGCGGGGCAACCACCACCTGGTCGAGCAGGTACGAATCGACGACTGCCTCTTCGGCATCGATCTCAAGCAGGCCAACCACAACACCATCCGCGAGAACCATATCCGCTCCAAGGCCAAGGAACTGGGCGTGCGGGGCGACGGCCTGCGGCTGTGGTACAGCCACCACAACCTGATCGAGAAGAACGAAGTGGTGGATTCCCGGGACATGGTGGCCTGGTACTCCAACCACAACGTCTACCGCGGCAACATCGGCCGCCGCAGCCGCTATTCCATCCACTTCATGTTCGCCAAGGACAGCGTGGTCGAGGGCAACTCCTTCTACGACAACGCCGTCGGCGTCTATCTCATGTACACGGAGCGGGTGCATATCCGCAACAACGTCATCTCCCACGCCACCGGGGCGGCGGGCATGGCGCTAGGCTTCAAGGAATCGAGTGATTCCGACGTGGCAAACAACGAGATCATCTACTGCGCCGTTGGCGTGGGCTCCGACCTTTCGCCCTTCGAGCCCGACACCACCATCCGCTTCACCGGCAACCGCTTTGCCTATAACGGCATCGGCGTGCGCTTCACCAGCGAACTGGGCGGCAACGTGCTGCACGACAACGTCTTCGAAGGCAACCTCACCGACGTCGTGCAGATGGGCCGCGACGTGGCCGGCAAGAATGAGTGGAAGCACAACTACTTCGCCGACTACCAGGGGTTCGACCGCAACGGCGACGGCGTCGGCGACACCCCCCACGAGCAGTACGCCTACGCCGACCAGATCTGGATCGAGCAGCCGGCGGCCCAGTTCTTCAAGACCGCCCCGGTACTCGAACTGCTCGACTTTCTGGAGCGCCTGGCGCCCTTCTCCTCCCCCGAAATGCAGTTGAAGGACGACGCCCCCCGCTTCGCCAAACCCGCGAGGTCCGCCAAATCATGAGCGATCGCGACGACGACGCCGGCAACGGCGCCAAGGTCACCCCCGACAGCGCAGCGGCCATGTCCAAGGCCAAGCGGCAATCGGCCCGCCGCCGCTTCCTGCGTACCGTGCTCCTCACCGGCGGCGTCCTCGGTGCCGCCGGCTCCGGCTTCCTGCCCCTGATCTACGCCCAGAAGAAGCGCCTGCGCCCCCCCGGCGCCCTGGACGAGCAGGATTTCCTGGCCAGCTGCATCAAGTGTGGCCAGTGCGTCCAGGTCTGCCCGGTGCAAGCCATCAAGCTCGCCGACCTGGTGGACGGCATGGGCGTCGGAGCCCCCTACATCGATGCCCGGGCCCAGGCCTGCGACTTCTCCTGCGACGCCGTGCAGTGCATCCTGGCCTGCCCCACCGGCTCGCTCACCTACAACAAGCCGGACTTCCTGCCGGTGCGCGAGGGTGCAGCCCTTGCCGCCAAGCCCATCCTGCTGGCCAAGGAAAAGGACGCCGAGCCTACCCTGAACCTCAAGGAGCGCATCGGCGTCGCCCGCCTGACCCGCCCCGAGGCCTGCCTCGCCGTGCAGGGCAAGGGTTTCAAGGGCCAGTCCCGGGGGGCCGGATTCAAGGGGCGCATGCGCTACATGGCGGTGGACCGCTGGAAGCCGATCAAGGTCGCCGATCACCCCTACGACGTGGCGGAATGCGACCTCTGCGCCCGGGAATGCCCGATCAAGGGCGCCATTTCCATCGAGACGGTCTTCGCTCCTGACGGCAGCAAGCGCAAGTCGCCGGTCATCCACGAGCCCTGCGTCGGCTGCGGCGTCTGCGAGATGATCTGCCCGGTGGAGCCCACCTGCATCACCATCGAAGCCCGCGAGGTCTGGAAGACATGAGCGACGCCCTGAAAGAACTCCCCGCGGGGGACGACGTCCTGAAGAAGCGCTTCTTCCAGCAGATCAAGGTGATGTTCGGCTGGGAACCGACCAAGCCGGAAAAGATCAGCGATACGGCCAGGCAGGTCCATGAGCTCAAGCGCATGACCAACAAGCAGGATCTCCAGGCCGCCAAGGCCCACCTGCGAGCCCACGAGGTGAAATCCACCAAGTGGCGCAACCGCCGCTGGGCGACGCTGATCGTCGCCAACCTGCTGTTCGTGGTTTCCTACTGGCTTGACATCCAGGTGCTGGAAGGGTCGCTCACCGCCTCCCGCTTCGTCGGCTTCCACCTCATCGACCTCAATTCCGCCCTGCAGGTGATGCTGGCCCACAAGCACATCATCACCAACCTGCTCATCGGTACCGGCACGGTGCTGGTCCTCTGGGTCTTGCTCGGGGGGCGCACCTTCTGCTCCTGGGTCTGCCCTTACCATCTGCTGGCCGAATGGGCGGAGAAGATCCATCTTTTCCTGGCAAAGAAGAAGCTGGTCACCGACCAGACCATGGACCGGCGCCTGCGCTTCGTCTTCTGGATCGTCTTCGCGCTGCTCGCCGTCGCCACCGGCTACACCGTCTACGAGGCCATTTCACCCACCGGCATCGTTTCCCGCGCCCTCATCTACGGGCCGGGCCTGGCCATGCTGTGGGTGCTGGCGCTGCTCTTTTTCGAAGTCTTCTTCTCCCGCCGCGCCTGGTGCCGCTACGCCTGCCCCATCGGGCTCACCTACGGCGTCGTCGGCATCGTCTCGCCGGTGCGCATCAAGTACAGACTGGAAGGCTGCTTCCACGAGGGGGACTGCCGCAAGGTCTGCCTGGTGCCCCACGTGCTCGACACGGTCATCAAGGGCCGCGCCGTGGCACCGGAAGTACCCATCGGCCCCGATTGCACCCGCTGCGGCCTGTGCGTGGACACCTGCCCCACCGGCTCGCTCACCTTCGAAGTCAAGGGGCTGTCCAGGCTCCTGTGAGCCGCGAGGCCGTCAGGCCTCGGCCGCCACGTGCTTGACCGGCAGCCACACCCGGAAGGTGGTGCCCTGGCCCACGGTGCTCTCCACTTCGATGCGCCCGCCGTGCTTGGCCACCACGTTGTAGGAAACGGAGAGGCCCAGCCCGGTGCCCTTGCCGATGGGCTTGGTGGTGAAGAAGGGATCGAAAATACGCTTCAGGTTTTCCGGCGGTATGCCGCAGCCGGTGTCGCTCACGGCCACCCAGGCCCAGTCGCCCTCGCAGCCGGTGGACAAGGTGATCTTGCCGCGCCCGCCCTGGATGGCGTGGGCCGCGTTCACCATCAGGTTGAGGAACACCTGATTGAGCTGGGAGGGCAGGCATTCCACCTGCGGTTGCGCCCCGTAGGCCTTGACCACGTCGGCCTTGTGCTTGATTTCGTTGGTGGCCACGTTGAGAGTGCTGTCCAGGCACTTGTGGAGATCGGTCCATTGCCACTCGCCGGTGCTGTCGACCCGGGAGAAATCCTTGAGATCGGCGACAATCTTCTTGACCCGGTCGAGGCCATCCTTGCTCTCCTTGACCAGGGAAGCGATGTCCTCCCGCAGGAACTCGAAGTCCAGCTCCTTCTTGAGGGCCTCGACCTCCGCCGGCCTGGTGCCTTCACCGTAGGCGTCGACGAGGCGCAGGAGGTCGGCGACGTAACGCTCCAGGGCCCCCATGTTGGAATTGACGAAGCCCACCGGGTTGTTGATCTCATGGGCCACGCCGGCGGCCAGTTGGCCGATGGAGGCAAGCTTCTCGGACTGCAGCAACTGGCCCTGGGCTTCCTCCAGGCGGGCGATGAGGCGTTGCTGCTCCTCCTTTTCCCGTTCCAGCTCGGTGATGGTGTCGGTCAGGCGTTGCTGGAAAATGGCCGTGTCGGTGTAGTCGAAAATGGTGATGCATACGTGCTCGACCCGGCCGCCGACGCCTTCCACCGGCAGGAAGGTGCAGCTCTGCTGCATGGCCTCGACGCCCCCGGTGATGGGCCGGTTGTGGCCGAAGCGGAAGAGATAGGGGCGCTGCTCCCAGGAGGTGAACGCATAGTTCTTGAGCAGGAAGACGTTCCTGATCTTCTTTTCCAGCCATTTCTGCGGCAGTTCGGGAAAGCATTCGAACAGCCCCTTGCCCACCACCTCGTCGGCGTTCTTGCCGCTGTGGTTGGCCATGAAGCGGTTCCACAGGACAATGCGCATGGCCTCGTCCACGGCCACGATGCCCACCTCCAGCCGGTCCACCACGAAATCCAGCAGGTGGGCGGGGGTTCCCGGCATCACAGGGATTCCAGGAAGCGGTCGAGGGCCTGGGCGAGGACGCCTACCTGGTCGCCCGGCAGCAGCATCACCAGATGGCAGGCAAAGCTGCGCTCCTCGAGGCGGAAATTGACCTCCACCAGCAACGCCGTATCCCAGGCGACCTGTTTGACATTCAACAGATTCTCCAGAGGCACGCTGTCGGCCATGAGGGATGGCGCCGAAAATCCGAGACTGAGCTTCAACTGCTCCGCCATGCCCCCCAGGCACGCCCCCACCAGGATGTTGCCGACATCGAGCAGGAGTTCCACCTCGCCGGCGTGGTCGAGGTCCGGGTCGTAACCGAGCAGATCGGCGAGGTCGTTGCAGCGCCGGCTGTTGAAAATGACGATCGCCTCGCCCGAGAGGGCGTTGTTGAAGGCCTGGCGAACGGCCGAGACGACCCCGCCGCCGACGGTCTGGGCCAGGGCGGCAGGCACCTCGCTGGGCGGCACGAAGAGGATGCGCGGAATGGAAAGGTGGACGAAGTGGTCGAAAACCTTGGCGATGGAGGCGCCGGCCTGGCCCATGCCGATGTTGGCGACTTCCTGCAGGACGTCCCGCTGGTCCTGGGTAAGAAGGGGAGAAGACAGGGGCGCGCTCACAGGACGATCCCGTATTCCTTGAGCACCGCCGCCACCCGCTGGGCATCGACGGGCTTTTTGATGAAGGCGATGGCGCCCAGTTCGAGAACCCGCTCCTGGGCCTTGGGCTGGATGTCGGCGGAAACGACGATGACCAGGCAGTTGAGCCCTTCCCGGCGCAGGCTGTCGAGCACCTCGTAGCCGTCCATGACGGGCATGGTCAGGTCGAGGAACATGACGTCGACCTTGCCCGCCCGGTAAGCCTCGAGCGCCTCGGCGCCGCTGCCGGCCTGGCGGATGTCGATGTCCCAGCCCTCGGGCAGCGACTTGATAAGCATCTTGCGGGCCATCGGCGAATCGTCGACGACCAGGACAGAAACCGGCATGCTCCTTCCTCCAACCCCGTATCGCTGTTTATGTGTTTCCGACGAGGGTAACCAAGGATGACTGCCTGGGCAAGCGCAATCCCGCCCGCTGCCCCGCGCCGTGGCTTTTTTGATACAGGTTGAAGGAGGGCGCCGCCAGTCCTCCTATAATCCGCCCCATGATCCGCTTTCAGAACGTTGCCAAGACCTTCCGCAAAGCCCGTGTGCTCGACGGCGTCAGCCTCGACATCGGCATCGGCGAACGCGTCGCCCTCATCGGGTCCAACGGCGCCGGCAAGACCACGCTGATCCGTTGCCTGCTTGGGGAATATACCCACGACGGCGAGGTCAGCATCGACGGCCTCGACCCCCGCGGCAACCGCACGGCGGTGCTGGGCAGCATCGGCTTCGTGCCGCAGTTGCCGCCGCCCCTGAAGATGCCGGTGGGCCAGTTGATCGATTTCTCCGCCTCCCTCTGCGGCACCGATCCGGCGCACATCCACGCCATCGCCAGGCGGCTCGGGCTGGACGTGGACGCCGTCCTCGGCCGGCAGTTCGTGCGCCTTTCCGGCGGCATGAAGCAAAAGCTTCTCATCGCCATCGCCCTGGGCCGCGACGCCAAGGTGCTGGTGATGGACGAGCCCGCCGCCAACCTGGACCCGGAGGCCCGCAAGATCTTCTTCGAGCTCCTCGCCGAACGCCAGGAAAGCGTCACCATGATCATTTCCAGCCACCGTTTGAACGAGGTCTCGACCCTGGTCAATCGCGTGGTGGAGCTGGACCTGGGCAAGGTGGTGCTGGACGACAAGGTGGCCGACGACGTTTCCCTGGCCGGCTCGCTGGCCTGCCGCATCGTCGTCAAGCGGCCCGAGGCGGCCTTCGCCAAGGCCCTGGGGGCCTGGAGCTTCACCGGCTCGGCCGATGGCCTGGTGTGGGAAGGCAGCGTCTCCGGCCCCGACCGCCTGCGCTTCCACGGCATGGTGGCCCGCTACATTGCGCTGATCAGCGACATTTCGCTGAACGAAGCGGCCGACTGAGCGTCCATCCGCCATGTGCCAGACCCACCGCCGCCGCTTCCTGAGCCGCCTCGCCGCCGGCGGCTTCGCCCTGACGCCCCTTGCCGCCACCCTTTCCGCCTGCGGCAAGGCCGGCTGGCCGGAGGGCATGGCCGAAATCAAGTGGGACCGCGACACCTGCGCCCGCTGCAGCATGGTCATCTCCGACCGCCGCTTCGCGGCCGAGGTGCGCGGCGGGCCCAAGGACACCGCCTTCAAGTTCGACGATCCGGGCTGCCTGGCCTTCTGGCTGCGGGACAAGGCCGCCGAGCACCCCTGGCTGGCCGACCCGGGCACCCGCATCTGGGTCGCCGACTATGCCAGCAAGCCGGACAACATCGCCTGGCTGGATGGCCGCAAGGCCCATTACTCCGGCGGCAAGCACTCGCCCATGGGCTACGGCTACGCCGCTTACGCCCAGCCCCAGCCGGGCAGCCTCGATTTCGCCGGCATGCGCGAGCATGTCGTCCTGAAGGGCAAGTAAATGAAGCAACTGTGGCTGACCGCCAAGCTCGACATCGTGGAGTCGCTCCGCGCCCGCTGGTTCCAGATCTACACCCTGGTCTTCGGCGGCATCGTGGCCCTGCTCTTCCTCTTCGGCCTCACCGAATCCCGGGTGCTGGGCTTCATCGGCCTCTCCCGCCTGCTGGTCACCTACATCCAGCTGACCATGGCCATCCTGCCCATCTTCGTCCTCATCACCACCGTGCGCTCGGTGGCGGGCGACCGGGAGGCCGGCGTCTTCGAATACCTGCTGTCCCTGCCCGTCTCCCTCGCCGCCTGGTTCTGGGGCAAGATCCTCGGCCGCTACATCGTCGTCTTCGCCCCGGTCTTCCTGGCCATGCTGGCCGCCGTCGTCTGGGCGACCATCCGCGACATCGAGGTGCCGTGGACCATGTTCGGCTACTACACCGCCCTGCTGGCGGTCATGGCCATGTGTTTCCTGGGTATCGGCATGCTCATCTCGGCCCTGGCCCGCAGCACCGACATGGCCCAGGGCGCCGCCTTCCTGGTCTGGCTGACCCTGCTACTCTTCCTCGACCTCATCCTGCTCGGGGTCATGATCCAGGGCAAAGTGGCGCCGGAGGTGGCGGTCACCCTGGCCCTGGCGAACCCGCTGCAGGTCTTCCGCACCGCCGCCCTGGCCCTCTTCGACCCCCAGCTCATCGTGCTGGGGCCGTCCGCCTACGTCATCCTCGATCTCTTCGGCGTCGCCGGCTACAAGGTCTTCGCCCTCGCCTACCCGGCCCTGCTCGGCCTGGGCTGTGCCACCCTAGGCTATTTCCTCTTCCGTCGCGGGGACCTGCCCTGATGAGGAAGTGCCTCGCCGTCCTGGCCCTGGCGACAGCGGCCGGCCTCGCCGCCGCCGAAGAATTGCCCGCTTCCACCCCCCTCTTCGCGGCCGCGCTCTCGGACACGGCCGACCGGCCCGTTGCCTTCGAGCGTTACCGCGGCAAGCCGCTCATCGTCAATTTCTGGGCCCGCTGGTGCGCCCCCTGCCGCCAGGAGATTCCCGAACTCGTCGCCGTCCGCAACGCCCACAAGGGCAAGCTGGAAGTGATCGGCATCGGCATCGAGGACAAGCCGGAGGCGGTGCAGGAATTCGCCAGGGCCTACGACATGGATTACCCGGTGCTGCTGGCCAAGGACAAGGGCATCCCGCTCATGCAGGCCCTGGGCAACGCCGCCGCCGGCCTGCCCTTCACCGTACTCATCGACCACAACGGCAAGATGGTGGGCAAGAAGCTGGGCGTCATGAAGAAGGCCGACCTGGAGGCCGCCGCGGACCTGCTGCTCAAGAAGTAACAGGCCTCAGGACGCGCAGGCTTCTTCGGCCTGGGGCAGCAGGGCGAATATTTCCGCCGGCGGCAGGGGGCGGCTGAAGAAATAGCCCTGTGCCAGCCGGCATCCCTGGGTTACCAGGAAATCCCGCTGGGCGGCGGTTTCCACCCCTTCCGCCAGTACTTCCAGGCCCAGGCTGCGGGCCATGGCGATGATGGTGCCGGCGATTTCCTGGTCGGCCTTGCTGCCGGGGATGTCCCCCACGAAGCTGCGGTCCACCTTGAGCTTGTCTACCCGGAAATGCTTGAGGTAGGCAAGGGACGAGTAGCCGGTGCCGAAATCGTCTATAGCCAGCCGCACGCCGATCTTCTTGAGGGCGGCCAGATGCTCCCGGGCCTCCTCCCCCAGTTCGAGGATAGCGTTTTCGGTGATTTCCAGTTCCAGCACCCCGGGGGGCAGGTCGTTGGCGGCCAGGACCGCCGCCACCTCCTCCGCCAGGGAAGGCAGGCGCAACTGCCGGGGCGAAACGTTGACCGCCAGGGTATCGATGCGCAACCCGGCGCGCCGCCAGGCGCTGACCTGGGCACAGGCCCGCCGCAACACCCAGCCGCCAAGAGGGACGATGAGGCCCGTCTCCTCGGCGTGGGGGATGAAGGCATCCGGCGACACCGGCGCTTCTCCCGGCGGCTGCCAGCGGATCAGGGCCTCGCCCCCGGCCACCGTGCCGGCAACCATGTCCATCAGGGGCTGGTAGTGGAGAACAAATTCGTCGTAGACCAGGGCCCGCTGCAGGGCGGCCTCCAGGGCCAGGTGCTGGCTCGCCTGCTGACCCAGGGAGGCCGTGTAGAAGCGGAAGACGCCCCGGCCGGCCGCCTTGGCCTGGTAGAGGGCGGTATCGGCGAACTGTACCAGTTGGGTGGCGTCGCGGCTGTCGGCGGGGAAAATGCTGATGCCGATGCTGCCACCGAGGTAGACGGTATGGCCGCAGGTCAGCTCGAAGGCGCGCCGCAACTGGTCGATGAGGTTTTCCGCCACCGTCGCCGCATCCTGGGCCGAGGAGAGGTCCTCCAGCAGGGCCACGAACTCGTCCCCGCCCAGCCGGGCCAGGGTGTCGGCCTCCCGCAGTCGGCTGCGCAGGCGGCGGGCAACGAGGCACAGAACTTCATCCCCCACGGGGTGCCCGAGGCTGTCGTTGACGTGCTTGAAGCGATCCAGGTCGATGAAGAGCACGGCCCCCTGCCGGCCACCCCGCTCCGCCCGGGCGATGGCGTTCTCGATACGGGAAAGCAGCATCAACCGGTTGGGCAGGCCGGTGAGGGCATCGTGGTGGGCGAGGAACTCCATCTCCGCCTCGGATTCCTTGATGCGCGAAATGTCGCTGAAGACCCCCACGTAGCTGGTGCGTTCACCCCGGTCGTTGAAAACGGTATTGATGGTGAGCCATTCGGGATACACCTCACCGCTCTTGCGGCGGTTCCACACCTCCCCCTGCCAGGAGCCGGTTTCCACGATGGAGCGCCACATGGCGGCATAGAATTTTTCGTCGTGATGGCTGGACTTGAGGATGCGGTTGCTGCGCCCGATCACCTCCGCCTCGCCGTAGCCGGTGATCTCCGTATAGGCCGGATTGACGGCCAGGACGGTGCCCTGCAGGTCGGTCAGGACGATACCTTCCCGGGTGCTCCTGAAGATGGCGGCGGCCAGCCGCTGGCTTTCTTCCGCCCGCTTGCGGGCGGTGATGTCCCGGGTGACGCCCAGTATTCCCGTACACTCGCCCTCGCCGCCCCGCAGGGGGGCCATGTGGGTTTCCAGCCAGCGCTGGGTACCGCGAAGGCCCGTGATCTCGAACTCCATGATCCCGGTCTCGCCGACCAGCACCTTGCCGCAGAGTTCCAGGAATGGTTGGCGGTATTCCGGCTTGAGGATATCGACGGCCCGCGCCCCAATCACCCGTTCCAGGGATTCGGCCTCGATCATGTCCAGTCCCGCCCGGTTCATCTGGGTAATGGAGCCGTCCGGCGCCAGCACCTTGACGCATTCCGGCTCCGCCTCGATGATGGTCTGCAGCCGCGACTCGCTCTCCCGCAGGCGCAGCGCCGCTTCTTCGAGGGCCTCCTTCTGCCGCTTCCTTTCGCTGATGTCGCGGGCGGCGCAATAGGCCAGCTTGCGGCTGTCCATGCGGAAGAAGGTGACGGTGATCTCGACGTCGTGGACTTGGCCGTCCTTGCGGCGGTGGCGGGTTTCGAAGATGAGCTTGCGCTCCTCGGCGAAGTTGCGGGGGAGGATTTCCTTCAGCAGGGTCTGCGCATCCCACTGGGCGTCCCAGTCGGTCACGTTGAGGGCCAGGATCTCCTCGAGCGTGTAACCCAGCATGTCGGCGAATTGCCGGTTGGCCTCGACCACGTTGCCACCCTCGTCGAGGATGGTGATGCCGTCGCTGGCGCTTTCCAGGAAGAGCCGATTGCGACCCTGGGCGACGAGCGCTTCCCGCACGGAACGGAGGAGGAGGAAGGCGAGCCCCGCCGAACAGGCCGCGAAAACCGCCAGCATCAGGGCCGCGCGCTGGAGTTCCACATACCAGTTGCCCAGGTAGTCGGCCGACGCCACCCCCGCCGACACCACCAGCGGGGCAACCTCCAGCCGCCGCAGGGTGGTCACCCGCTCCAGGCCGTCCAGGGGAACGATGGAGCGATAAGTGGTTTCCGGTGCCGCCATGGCGAGGGCCTGGCGCATCTCGGCGGACACTGCCCGGCTGCCGGGCGCCTCGCCCGCCGCCGCGGCCAACTGGGTATGCCTCGCCACCAGGCCGAGGTCCGCCGTGCGCAGGCCGATGATCCCCCGCGACCCGGGATCGAAGGCGGCGAAGCTGGCGCGGAACTGCGCCAGCGGGACCGACGCCAGGACGATCCCGCCGAAGCCGCCGTCGGGGCCGACGTAGCGGCGGGCGAAGACCATCACCCACTGGCGGCTGACGCGCCCCATCACCGGCTCCGACATCTGCAGGCCGCCGCCGGCCTGGATTTTCAGCGCCCGGAAGTAGGAACGGTCGGCCAGGCTCACCGGCTCCCGCTCCGCGTACTTGCCGGCGATCACCCGCCCCTCTGCATCGGTGACCCGGATGCCCTCCACCTCCGCCAACCGGCCCTCGTGGCGGGCCAGGAGGCGCCCCACGGCAGCGCCATCGAGGCGGCCTGCGGCCAACTGCCTTTCCAGTTCGTCGGCCACCGCCGCCAGGCCGAGGTCGATGCGCCGCACGCTGTCGGTGACGCTCTGGTCGATGGCCAGGGCGAGGGTGCGGGACCGCGCCTCCGCCCGCTGCTCGTACTGGCCACGGCTCTGGATCAGGAAAAAGACGGCCAGGGCAACGAGCACGATGTTGGCCAGGACGCAGCCGGCAACGATGAGTAGACGATGGTGACGGTGAAACGACATGGTAGCCGGCAAAAAACTATTACTTTTATCATACCCACATTCCGGCCGCCGGCTAAGCGGATTATTCAACACTCCCGCCGACAGCGCCCGATGGGGTATCCTGCCCTTCCCTTCCTTCCGCCCGCCAAGCCATGCGCCACCCTGTCCTGCCCGCCGTCCTGCTGGCCGCCTGCTGTGCCGTCGCCGCCCCGGCCCTTGCCGGCGCCACCGTCGATCTCGCCGCCGAAGCCAGCCGCCCCGCCGCCAACGACACGGTGCGGGCCAGCCTCTACGCCGAAGGGAGCGGCCCTACCCCCGCCGACATCGCCCGCCGCGTCAATGGCGAGATCGCCGAGGCGCTGCGTATCGTCAAGGGCTACCCGACCGTCACCGGCAAGACCGGCGGTTCCCACACCTACCCCGTCTACGGCAAGGGCCGCGGCATCGAATCCTGGCGCATGCGCTCGGAAATCCTCCTCGAATCCCGGGATACCGCTGCGGTATCCGACCTCGTCGGCAAGCTGCAGAACCGCCTGGCCCTTGCCGGCGTCGCCCTGGCCCCGGCCGAAGAAACCCGCCGCAAGGCCGAAGACGACGCCACCCGGGACGCCATCGCCGCCTTCCATGGCCGCGCCAAGGTGGTCGCCGACGCCATCGGCAAGCCCTACCGCATCAAGCACCTCACCATCGGTCAGAGCGGCCCGGTGATGCCCATGCTGCGGGGCAAGGCCATGGCCATGGCGGCAGAGGCCGCGCCCCTGCCGGTCGAAGCCGGCGAATCCTTGGTCACCGTGAACGTGAGCGGCCAGATCGAACTGGCCGACTGACCGTGACCGCCCCTACCCTCGCCTGGGAAGAAGACGGCACCGCCCACGCCGCCCGGTGGCGTTCCGAAGCCGGCAATCCGCCGCCCAAGCGCGTGCTGGTCGCCGACGACACCCTCAAGGCCGACGCTGCCTATGCCCTCGTTTCCCAAGGCACCGCCCTGCTCTGGCGCGGCGACTTCCACAACGCCCGCCAGCTCCTGCAGGCCCTCGGCCGCCGGGCGGAAAAGAAAGCCCGCCCCGCCGCCAGCCCCCGCGACGCCTTCAACCAGCACCGCATGGCCCAAGCCCAGCGGGCGCGCACCCTGGGCCTCCTGCTCATCCCCCTGGCGGCTGACTACACCGTGCCCCTGCGCCGGGCGCCGGACCTGCGCCAGGCCTGCGCGGAAGCCTACGGTCCGGGGGACGAGGCCAGCGTCGTTTCCCTGCGCGAGCTCCTGGGTATCAACGGCGCCCACGAATGGCGCAAGAAAGGCGTCTTCATCCCCGCCCTGGGCGACCGCATCCACCCCTGGTACGGCGTCTTCTCGCCGGTCCGCGGCGAATACCTGGATCTCGTGGGCGATGCTCCCCTGCCCCCCGGCGGCACGGCCTTCGACATCGGCACCGGCACCGGCGTCATCGCCGCCCTGCTGGCGCGGCGCGGCATCGCCCAGGTCGTGGCTACCGACTGCGACCCGCGGGCGCTGGCCTGCGCCCGGGAAAACCTCGCCCGCCTCGGCCTCGCCGGGGCGGTGGAGGTGGTCGAGGCCGACCTCTTCCCACCGGGCCGGGCTTCCCTGGTGGTGTGCAATCCGCCCTGGCTGCCGGCGCGCCCCAGTTCGCCCATCGAAAACGCGGTCTACGACCCGGACAGCCGCATGCTCAAGGGCTTCCTGGCCGGGCTGCCGGCCCACCTGGCCCCCGGCGGCGAAGGCTGGCTTATCATTTCCGACCTGGCGGAGCACCTCGGCCTGCGCAGCCGCGACGAACTCCTCGCCGCCATCGACGTCGCCGGCCTGAAAGTCCTCGGCCGCCTCGATACCCGGCCGCGCCACCCCAAGGCCGCGGACACGGACGATCCGCTGCATCAGGCCCGTTCCCGGGAAACCACCTCCCTCTGGCGGCTGGGCTTACGCTGAGGCTTTCGGCGGTGGCAGGGCGCCGATGCCCGCCAGCAACACCAGCAGCAGCAGGAAGCGCGGCGCGTCGATCACCGTGTCGAACAGCCCGACGACGAGGATGCCCGCCACCGATCCGGCAATGGCCGCCGCCTGCAGGTCGCCCCGCCAGGCCCCCCGCCCCAGCCGCAGCAGCGCCAGGCCGAGGAACAGCGCCCAGGCCGCCAGCCCCAGCCAGCCCTGGTCGAAGAGCACTGCCACGGGCAGGCTCTTGGCGTGCCACTGCAGGTGGCTGTCGGTGGAAAAGAACCAGCGGTCCAGACCCTGGGCGAAATCGCCGTTGCGCACGATGCTGGGGCCACCGGCGGGCTCCAGACTGAGATTGTCCACATCCACCGCGCTCGCCGGGTTGGGGTTGTAGAGCGAGAGCTTCACCGGCCGCCGGGCATACCACGGGCCACCGCCCACCACCCCGGCGTTGAAGCGGATTTCGTGGTGATGCCAGGCTTCCGGCTTGTCGCCGACCTTGACCGTCTTCCACACGCATTCGTAGGAAGCCAGCATCCATTTCTGGCAGACCGGCAAGGTGAACTGTGCATCGGCGCTGCGCGCCCGCAAATCGGCCTTGAGCACGTAGTCGGTCTGGGGTTGGAGGGGAACGAACTGCTCCATGTAGATCGACTCCCCCGGCGTCAGGCGCAGGAAGGTATTGCCGCCCTCCGCTTCCAGGCGGTAGGCTCCCGAGCGCTTCTGCCCGCGGCTCCGCCAGAAGGCGGTTTCCGGATAGCGCCCGATGCCCACGCCGAAAAGCGCCGTCCCCAGGCCCTCGTCCCGCATGGCTAGGGAATCTTCCCAATGGGCCTGGCGAATGCCCAGGTCGCGGCCGATCTGGCCCATGCGCTCCTGGGCGAATCCCCCCAGGAACACCGGCAGCGCCGCCGCCAGTACCGCCCCCGCCAGCACCACCGGCAGGACGAAGCGCTTCCAGCGCAACTCCCGGGCGAACAGGGCAAAGAAGAACACGGTCACCAAGGCGACCCCGTAGGCCGAATAGCCGTTGCGGGAATAGGTGACCATCAGGGCATAGGTGGCACCCAGCAGCAGCCCCAGCCCTCCCAGGCGCAGCAGCAGGGCGCGCCGTTCGAGCAGCAGCACTGCCAGGAAAGGCACCGCCGCCGCCAGGAAGCACTCGATGTAGGCACCGCCGGTATGGATGGCCGAGAACGGCCCCGTGGCGCGGTACACCGAATCGAAATTGAACAGGCCGCTGAAGGTCACCCGCTCCCAAAGGATCACCGCCACCGTCAGCGCCAATCCCGCGGCCATGCCCCAGGCCAGCGCGGGGCGCACGTCCTCGCCGCCGCGCCGGAATCGCCGGCAAAGGCCGAGGAGCAGCAGGGCCCAGGCGAACCCCTTGGCGATGCGCAGGGCGTTGAAGGGACTGTAGTAATTGGTAAAGCTGTTGGCGTCGACGCCGGGCGCAACGCCCAGGCCGATGGCCGTACTGAGGGCGACGCTGAAGGCCAGCAGCCCAAGGGCCAGCCACAGCGGCCCGTCGGCCTCCCGGCGGCGGCGCGGCCCCCGGGGTACACGCCAGTACGCCACGGGGACCAGGGCGAGTAGCAGGAAATCGAACTCATCCAGATAGAAGCGCCCGCTCCAGGGCGCCAGATCGAGCACCGGCAGCGCTGCCGGGACGATGACGAAGATCCACGCAGGCCGCCGCCAGACCGCCACCGCCGCGGCCGCGATCCCCAGCCCCAAGGCCGGCGCCAGGACGGGAAAGCCCGCCAGCTTCCACGCCAGCACCGGGAAAGCCACCGCCGCCAGCGCCAGGGCAAAGGGCCCCGGCCGGCTCGGCGCGGGCGCCGTCGCCTCTCGCCGGTGGCGATGATGGGAAGGAGCCTTCCCGCCCGCTGGTTCGGCACCGGTGGCCGGCGGCTGGGGCGACGCCGGGAGGTCCTTCTCGCCCGCCGCCCCCGGCGGGCGCGTCAGCACCTGCAGCAGCCCCACCGGCAGCCCGCCTGCCACGGCGGCGATGAGGAGGTTGGTGGGGTCCGGATGGCTGCCGACCAGGAACAACTTGCCCGCTTCCACCCCGGCGGCGGCAGCCACCGCCATGGCCGCCGCCCGCCCGCCGCGGCCGCTCCCCAGCCAGACCAGGGCGCCCAGGGGGGCGTACATAAGGCCAACGCCGGCCAGGCTGTAGAGCGCCTTCGCCTCGGTGGTGAAATAGTGGTAATAGAAAGGCAGGAAATGCACTTCCGCCAGCCGCTCCGCCACGCCGGCACCGCTCCACCGGCTGGAAAACCACCCGTTGGCCGTAAGCAGGACGGCGGCGTACAGCAGCCCCAGGGCCAGCTTGAAGGCCGTCGGCATGCCGCGCAGGGTGGCGGCCAGGTCGACCCGGTGTCGCCAGGTCGCCACGCCGAACACCACGCCCAGGGCCCGGGTGAAGACCGAAACCCCCTGGCTCACTCCGGAGGCCACGAAGAACTGCGCCACCTCGATGGCCGCCCCCAGCAGCAAGCCAAGGATTCCCGCCGCCGCCAGGCCCACCGCCGGCCGCTGCCCTCGCGCCGCCAAGGCCCAGCCCACAGGCACCGTCAGCGCCACCTCCACCGCCAGCCGCACCAGGAAGAGGAAGCCGACCCAAACCACCACCCCCCACCCCCCCCCCCCCCAAACCCCCAAAANNCCACCGCCAGCCGCACCAGGAAGAGGAAGCCGCCGCTCCCCTCCCCCGCCGCCCACCAGCCCCACATGGCCGAATCGGCCTTGCGCTCGATCTCGCCCCAGGACACCAGGAAATCGAAGGGAAACAGCGCGAAAGCCAGGTACCAGGCCAGGTAGGCCTGCAACAGCCAGCGCGCCCGCCCACCCTCCAGCAGGGTGCCGAGGGAAGCCAGCGCCCCCCGGAACCATCCCCCCAGGCCCACCGCCAGCGCCACCCCGAGGACGGTGCCGAGGCCCTCCGCCAACAGGTCGTTGAGGGAAACCGTGCGGGGCGGAAAATAAATCTGGGCGAATTCCACCGCCAGGGCGAGGCCGGCCCCGAAGGCCGCCGCTGCGCCATAGGCCAGCCAGCGCCCGCCGCGGCCCAGCACGCCCGCCAGCAGCACCGCCGTCAGGAACCCCACCGGCACGTAGAGCACCCCGTTGGCCACCCAGTCCGCCCGGGATTCCACCCCCAGCCGCAGGAACGGCATCTGCAGGAACGCCATCCACGCCTCCCCCGGGGGCCGCGGCGTGAAGCGCAGGGGCACCAGGCTGCCGTACGCCACGAAGGCGACATAGCCCAGCCAGATCAGGAACGTGGGATAACGGCGCAGCATGGGGAAAACGTCGGGAAAGGCGGGCGTTCATGCTACCAGTTTTTAGCGGGCCGACGACCCGCCCCCAGGCCAACGGGATACGCCCTTGCCCGGAAAATGCCATGCAGGTAAGCTTGCCGGCGTTCGATGTCCGGCCTGCAATCCTCACGCTGCACGACAACCGGCGCCTGTCTCTCGACAACCGGCAGCGGACGGCGCCCATCGCCCAACCGGTTCTCGCCGAGGGGTCGACGGTTGCGTCAAACGCAATGGGATATGCGTAATGGCAGGACGCTGCCCCGGTTTTCCACACCGCTTCCCAGCGAAAGGAAGGCAATGAAAAGCAAACTGGCCATGGCAATCGCTACCTGTTTCATCTTCACCCTTGCCCATGGTGGCGAGTTGTACCGCTGGACCGACGAAAAGGGCCAGATTCACTACGGCGAGTCGCCCCCCAGTGCACAGAAGAACCGGTCGAGGGCGGTCGATACCGGTAGTGCGGGTGTGACCGAAGCCCAACGCCAGGAGGCCGAAGCGCGGGTAGCCAGGGAAAAGGGCCGCTTGAACCAAAAAGCCAGGAACGACGCGCCGGGAGGCGGCACCGCGGCCCCCCCGCACGCACCCTCCGCGGCGAACCCGCCCGCCAGTTGCGAGGAACAGTGGAAGCAGTTCGAAGCGGCCGCCGAGTGCTTCGGCCCTTATCGAAACGCCACCGGCGGCATCAAGGCCGAAGCCTACAACCACTGCACCGAGGTCAGGCAGCCGGACTGCAAGCGGGAAGCGAAGTAGGCGGAACGCTACCGGCACTTTCGCAATGCGCCCCCTCCTTCTTGCCGCGATCACCGCATACCAGCGCTACGTCTCTCCATACAAGGGCTTTCGCTGTGCCTATCGCGCCCATACCGGGCGGCGAAGCTGCTCCGCCCTGGGGTATCGCGCGGTACGGCGGTTCGGCGCCCTGCGCGGGCTGGCGATATTGCGCCGCCGGACCTACCTGTGCGGGGTCGCTCACCGGCGCTACGGGGCAACCGGCGACTGCCCTTCGGCTTTCCAGACCCAACGGGGCTTCTGCGATGCCGGGTGCGACTTTCCCTGCGAACTGCCCAGCCTGGATGGTTGCCTGTCAGGGCTGGACGCTGCGAGTTGGTGCGACTGCGGCAGTTGCGACTGGCCGTCCCGCCGCCGGCACGACGAGCGGGAGCAGTACGTTCACATCCCGCCCCGCTCCGGCATTTAGGCGCTTACCGGGGCCGCCAGGCATCCTCGCTCAAAAGCTTTCCGCCGCACCCGTCGCCAGCGCCCCGGCCCCCGCCCGAACGCTCTCGCCGTAGGCGGCGGCGTGGGGGAGGACGTGGTCGGCGTAGAAGCAGGCGCAGGCGATCTTGGTGGTGAAGAAGCGGTCGTCGCCCTCGCCGGCGGCGAGCTTCCTGGCGGCGGCGAGGGCGGCGCGGCCCATTTGCCAGCCGCCGCAGACGGTGACGGCCAGGTTTAGGTAGGGCACGGCGGCGGCAAGGACGCCGGCCGGGTCGGCCTTGGCGTTGGCCCCCAGCCAGTCGGTGGCCTTGACCCAGGCCTCCAGGCCGGCGCCGAGGCGGCGGGCGATGGCCTGCAGTTCTGGCCGCGGGCTGGCGGCCAGTTGCCCGACGGTGGCGGCAATCTCCCCAAAGAAATGTTTGGCGGTGGCGCCGCCGTCGCGCATGAGCTTGCGGAAGACCAGGTCGTTGGCCTGGATGCCGGTGGTGCCTTCGTAGATGGTGGTGATGCGGGCGTCGCGCCAGTGCTGGGCGGCGCCGGTCTCCTCGATGTAGCCCATGCCGCCGTGGATCTGGATGCCGAGGGAGGTGACGTCCACGGCCATTTCGGTGCCGCCGGCCTTGACGATGGGGATCATGAATTCGGTGAGCAGCAGGTTGCGCCGGCGTTCCTCGGGATCGGGGTGGGCGTGGGCCCGGTCCATGTAGGCGGCGGTGACATAGGCCAGCGCCCGACAGGCTTCGACTCGGCTCTTCATGAGCATGAGCATGCGGCGCACGTCCGGGTGGTGGTCGATGGTGACCAGGGCCTCGCCGCTGACTGCATCGCGGCCTTGCCTGCGCTCCCGGGCGTAGGCCAGGGCCTGCTGGTAGGCGCGTTCGCCGAGGGCGATGCCCTGCAGGCCGACGCCGAGGCGGGCCTCGTTCATCATGATGAACATGTATTCGAGGCCGCGGTTGGGTTCCCCCAGCAGGTAACCGACCGCCCCACCGTGGTCACCGTAGGCCATGACGCAGGTTGGGCTGGCGTGGATGCCGAGCTTGTGTTCGATGGAGACAGCATGGGCGTCGTTGCGTTCCCCCAGGGAGCCGTCGGCATTGACCAGGAACTTGGGCACCAGGAAGAGGGAGATGCCCCGCACCCCGGCGGGGGCGTCGGGCAGGCGGGCGAGCACAAGGTGGACGATGTTGTCCGTCATGTCGTGGTCGCCGTAGGTGATGAATATCTTCTGCCCGAAGAGGCGGTAGCTGCCGTCCTCCTGGGGCTCGGCCCGGCTGCGCACCAAGGCAAGGTCGGAGCCGGCCTGGGGCTCGGTGAGGTTCATGGTGCCAGTCCATTCGCCGGTGACCATCTTTTCCAGGTAGACGGCCTTGAGTTCATCGCTGGCGCAGATGGTGAGGGCCTCGACGGCGCCGGTGGTGAGCAACGGCCCCAGGGAAAAGGAAAGATTGGCCGAACAAACCATTTCCTTCACCGCCACCGCCAGGCTGTCGGGCTGCCCGTGTCCGCCGAATTCCGGCGGCGAGGCGATACCGTTCCAGCCGCCGGCGCAGAAGGCATGGTAGGCCTCCTTCCAGCCCGGCGGGGTGGCGACGCCGGCGGCAGTGAGGCGGCAGCCTTCCCGGTCACCCACGGTATTGAGGGGGGCCAGCACTTCGGCGGCGAACCTGGCGGCTTCCTCGAGGATGGCGTCCGCCATGTCGGGGGTGGCTTCGGCGAATTCCGGGATCAGGGTACTCAGCTCGGCAAAGCCGGCCAGTTCGTCCATGACGAAGCGCATTTCGTTGACGGGGGCGCGGTAGTCGCTCACGGGGTGTCTCCTTGGTTCTTGGTCAGACGCCGTTGCCGCAGAGGGCGGCCTTGGCGGCGGCGTATTCCGTTTTCAGGCGGGCGATGAGGTCGGCGGTGGCAGGGACGTCGTCGATGGTGCCCACGCCCTGGCCGGCGCCCCAAATGTCCTTCCAGGCCTTGGCGGCCCCGGCGGCGGCGCCGAAGTTCATGGCGTCCTTGTCCTTCACTGGCAAGTTTTCCGGATCGAGGCCGGCGGCGACGATGCTGCCCTTCAGGTAGTTGCCGGCAACGCCGGTGAAGTACGGCGTATAGACCACGTCGGCGGCGCTGGAATCGACGATGCATTCCTTGTAGCGCTCGGTGGCGTTGGCCTCCCGGGTGGCGATGAAGCGCGTGCCGATGTAGGCGAAATCCGCCCCCATGGCCTGGGCGGCGAGGATGGCGCTGCCGCTGGTGATGGCGCCCGAGAGGGCGATGGGGCCGTCGTAGAACTTGCGGATCTCGCCGACCAGGGCGAAGGGACTCAGCGTCCCGGCGTGGCCACCGGCCCCGGCGCAGACCAGGATGAGGCCGTCGACCCCCGCTTCCAGGGCCTTTTCCGCATGGCGCACGCTGATCACGTCGTGGAAGACCTTGCCGCCGTAGGCATGGACGTGGGGCACGATGTCGGTAGGCGCCCGCAGGCTGGTGATGATGAGGGGCACCCTGTGCTTGATGCACGCCGCCATGTCATGCTCCAGGCGCTCGTTGGACTGGTGGATGATCTGGTTGACGGCGAAGGGCGCAGCGTTCGGGTCGGCGGCGAGCGCCGTCTGGATGCGGTCCAGCCAGACCTCCAGTTCCTCCTTGGGCCGGGCGTTGAGGGCCGGGAAGGAACCGATGAGGCCGCCCTTGCACTGGGCGATGACCAGGTCGGGGTTGGACACGATGAACATGGGTGCGCAGATGACGGGCAGCGCGAGCCTCTCCCTCAACGATGCGGGAATGGACATGGGTTCTCCTGGTTAGTTGGTTTGGCAATTCCGGCTGCTGGCCATTCGGAACACGAAGGCAGGCCGATGACATTACACCTGGCCGGGCGAGGCGAAGCCGACAAAGTCACGGATGGCCTGCAGCCGGAATCAGCCGCCTTCCTTGAGGGCGCGGCGCAGTATCTTGCCGACGTTGGTGCGCGGCAGGTCGTCGCGGAATTCGACGTGGCGGGGCACCTTGTAGCCGGTGAGCTGCTGGCGGCAGTGCTCGACCAACTCCTCCGCCGTCAGGCGGGGGTCCTTGCGCACGACGAAGATCTTCACTGCCTCGCCGGATTTGTCGTCGGGGACGCCAATGGCCGCCACGTCGCGCACGCCGGGGTGCATGGCGACGGCCTCCTCGACCTCGTTGGGATAGACGTTGAAGCCGGAGACGAGAATCATGTCCTTCTTGCGATCCACCAGGAAGACGAAGCCGGCGGCGTCGATGTAGCCCATGTCGCCGGTGCGCAGGAAGCCGTCCGGATGCATGACGTTGGCCGTCTCGTCGGGCCGCTGCCAGTAGCCTTTCATCACCTGGGGCCCGCGGATGCAGATTTCGCCCACCTGGCCCCGGGGCACCTCCTTGCCGGCATCGTCGCGGATGGAACATTCGGTGGAGGAAATGGGCAGGCCGATGGAACCGTTGAACTCCTTCATGTCCAGGGGGTTGATGGTGGCCGCCGGCGAGGTTTCGGTCAGGCCGTAGGCCTGCAGCAGCGGGGTGCCGGTGACCTTGGCCCAGCGCTCGGCCACCGGTGCCTGGACCGCCATGCCGCCGCCGAGGGTGACCTTCATGGTGGAAAAGTCCAGGGCGGCGAAGCCGGGGTCGTTGAGGAGGGCGTTGAACAGGGTGTTGACTCCCGTCGTCACCGTCACCGGGTACTTGCCCCACTCCTTGACGAAGCCGGGGATGTCCCGGGGGTTGGCGATGAGCAGATTGCGCGCCCCCACCATGAGGAAGGTGAGGCAGTTCGCCGTGAGGGCGAAGATGTGGTACAGGGGCAGCGCGGTGATGATGAATTCCTCGCCCTCGCGGATCACCGGCTTGATCCAGGCATGGGCCTGCATGACGTTGGCGGTGATGTTGCCGTGGGTGAGCATGGCGCCCTTGGAGACGCCGGTGGTGCCGCCGGTGTATTGCAGGAAGGCGAGATCGTCGTGGCCCAGGGCGACCGGCGTCGTGCCATGCCGGCGGCCGGCGGCCAGGGCCGCCTTGAAGCCGATGTGCCCGGGCAGCGCCCAGGCCGGCACCAGCTTCTTCACGTGGCGCACCACCAGATTGACCAGGAGCCCCTTGGGGAAGCCCAGCATCTCGCCCATGGGGGTGACCACCACATGCTTGACGGCGGTGCGGCCGATGATCTGCTGCAGCGTGTTGGCGAAATTCTCGACGATGACGATGGCCACGGCGCCGGAATCCTTCAACTGGTGCTCCAGCTCCCGCGGCGTATAGAGCGGGTTGCAATTGACCACCACGCAGCCGGCCCGCAGGGTGCCGAAGAGAGCCACCGGGTATTGCAGCAGGTTGGGCATCATCAGCGCCACCCGGTCGCCCTTCTTCAGCCCCAGGGATTGCAGCCAGCCGGCGAAGGCCCGGGCCTCGGCGTCAAGCTCGCCGTAGGTCATCTCCCGGCCCATGCTGATGTAGGCCACCTTGTCGGCATACTTGCGGCAGGCCTCCTCGAACAGCGCCACCAGCGACGCCACGTGGTCGATCCCGATCTCCGCCGGCACGCCGGGCGGATAGCTCCTCAGCCAGATCTTGTCCATGGTCTCCCCTCCTTCTCTCATCTCAGCCACCGAGCAGCGCCTTTTTCAAGCCGGCGTCCACCGGGTGCTCCCCCAGCCAGACCTTCAGCAGCGCCCGGGCGAAGCCGCCGCCGGCAACGGTGCCGCGGGCCTCGCCATTGAAGGCCACGGCGACCGTATCGCCGGAAAAATCGATGGCGATGGTGTCGCCGGCCTTGGGGTCCCCGCCCTTCTTCATGATCGCCGCAAACTGGTCGATCTGGGGCTTCATGGCGGCCAGTTCGGCCTCGCCGTGGTTACCCTTCAAGCCTTCGTGGAGCGCCCCGTACAGCGTATCCGCATCGACATCCCGCAGCAAGCGCAATGTCATGCGCCGGGGCGCCGTGGCGTCGATGAAGGCTGCCGGGGCACTGGCCTTCTGGGGCGCGTAAAGGGCGCCCACATAGACCTTGATGAAGAGCTTGCTGCGCAGGCCGGCGCCGTTGAGAACCAGCTCGTTGCCGCCGACGGTGATGCGGTCGTCGACGCGGACGCCGGCCACTTCGGCGGCCTGCGCCCCGGTCGTGGCGAAAAGCGCGGTGGCCAGGACGGCGGCGCGCAGGGAATGGGAAAGGCTCATTTTTCTCCTCCGGTAATTTTTTGCCGGTAGTAATTTTTGTCGGCGATGTAGATCACGCGCTCCACCACGGAATGCACGATGCCGTCGCCATCCTTCAGTTCGATCTGGTAACTGCGGTCCAGTTCGGGGGTTTCCCGCAGGGCGGCGCGGATGGCGGCCACCTCCCCGGCATCCAGCCGGAAATCGGCATAGAGCGTGGAAAACCCCGGCTTGCGGTAGCGGATGCTGGCTGCCTTGTCCCACACCACCACGCCGTCCCCCAGGGCTGCCATGAGCATCATGGGATGGACGCCGTCGGTCACGGCGAAGAGGGAACCGCCGTAGATGGACCCCACCACGTTGCGGGTCCGCCAGCTCAGCGGCAGGCGGATGCGGATGTGGGAGAGATCCGCCGCCACGTGCTCGACGCGGCCGCCGGTGCCGCGGAAGGCGGGATGGAGGTTGAACCCCATCCGCACCATCCGCGCCCGCCATGAGGGCGGCACCTTGGCGAGCCAGGCCGGCCGCATCGCTTACATCCGCTCGAAGATGCCGGCGGCGCCCATGCCGGTGCCGATGCACATGGTCACCATGCCGAAGCGGCCGCCGGTACGCCGCAGCCCGTGCACCACCGTGGCGGTACGGATGGCGCCGGTGGCCCCGAGGGGGTGGCCGAGGGCGATGGCGCCGCCCAGGGGATTGACCTTGGCCGGGTCCAGCCCCAGTTCGTTGATGACGGCGAGGGACTGGGCGGCGAATGCTTCATTGAGCTCGATCCAGTCCAGGTCGCCCTGGCCGATGCCCACCTGGGCCAGCACCTTGGGAATGGCGGCGACGGGGCCGATGCCCATGATCTCCGGCGCCACGCCGCCGACGGCGTAGCCGGCGAAACGGGCCAGCGGGGTCAGGTTGTGCTCCTTGAGCACCTTCTCCGACACCAGCATGACGGCCGCCGCGCCGTCTGACATCTGCGACGAATTGCCGGCGGTGACCGAGCCCCGGGCGTGGAACACCGGCTTCAGCCGGGCCAGGGCCTCCAGGGAGGAGTCAGGGCGGGGGCCTTCGTCGGTGTCAGCGGTACGGCTCTTCACCTTCACTTCGCCGGTGGAGAGGTCCGGCTGGTGGGTGGTGACGGTATAAGGGCTGATCTCGGCCTTGAAATGGCCGGCAGCGATGGCTGCCGTGGCGCGGCGATGGGATTCCACGGCGAAGGCGTCCTGTGCCTCCCGGCCGATCTTCCACTGCGCCGCAACCTTTTCGGCGGTGAGGCCCATGCCGTAGGCGATGGCGAGGTTTTCCTCCTTCTCGAAGATGGCCGGGTTCATGGCCGTCTTGTTGCCCATCATCTGGGGCATGACGCTCATGGATTCGGTGCCGGCGGCGATCATCACGTCGGCCAGGCCGAGGCGGATCTGGGCGGCGGCATCGGCCACCGCCTGGACGCCGGAGGAGCAGAAACGGTTGATGGTGATGCCCGGCACGGTGTTGGGCAGCCCGGCCAGCAGCAGGCCGATGCGGGCGACGTTCATGCCCTGCTCCGCTTCCGGCATGGCGCAGCCGACGATGACGTCGCCGATGCGGGCCGGGTCGATGCCCGGCGCCTGGGCGACAACGGAGCGGATGGCATGGGCCAGCATGTCGTCGGGCCGCACGGTGCGGAACATGCCGTTCTTTTTGCCCACCGGCAGGCGGGTGGCGGCGACGATGTAGGCGTCTTGGATTTGCTTGGTCATTATCTGGTTCTCCTTGGCCCGATCAATTACGGAGCGGTTTGCCGGTATCGAGCATGTGCTTGATTCGGGCCTGGGTTTCCGGGGTCTTCAGGAGTTCGACGAAGAGGCGGCGCTCGGTGGTGATGAGCCATTCCTCGTCCACCAGGCTGCCGGCGTCCACCTCGCCGCCGCAGAGGGCGATGGCGGCAGCCTTGGCCACCCGGTAGTCGTGGGCGGAGATCATGCCGCCCTCCTTCATGTTCACCAGCATCATCTCGCAGGTGGCGATGCCTGTGCGGCCGGCCACCGGCACGGCGCGGGCCGGCAGGGGCGGGACGTAGCCGGCGTCGGCCAGGGCGCGGGCTTCCTTGAGAGCCACGGAGAGCAGTTCCTGGGCGTTGAAGAGAATGGTGTCGGTCTCCCGGGCGAAGCCGTACTCCACCGCTTCCTGGGCGCTGCCCGCCACTTTGGCCATGGCGATGGTGGTGAAGACGTTCTGCAGGAAGGGGAATATCTCGCCCGGGGTCGCCGTGCGCTTGGCCAGTTCGGTGGCGCGGATGGCAAATTCCTTGCAGCCGCCCCCCGCCGGAATCAGGCCGACGCCCGCTTCCACCAGCCCGATGTAGCTTTCCAGGGCCATGACCCGCTTGGTAGCGTGCATGACGAACTCGCAACCGCCGCCCAGGGCCATGCCCTGCACCGCGGCCACCACCGGCACCTGGGCATACTTGAGGGTCTGTGAAGCGCGCTGGAACTTCTCCACCGTCGCTTCCAGCAGGTCGAAACGACCGGCAACGCAAGCCTCCGTCACCTGGGCCAGATTGGCGCCCACGGCGAAGGGCGGCTCGTGCCAGATCACCACGCCGTCCAGTTGCCCCTCGGCCTGGCGTACGGCGGCGATGACGCCATCCAGCACCTCGTCGCCGATGGTGTGCATCTTGGATTTGAAGGAGATGATGCCGACACCGGCATCCACCGCCGGCAGGCGCCACAGGCGCACACCGTCGTTCTCGTAGAGGGTTTCGCCGGACTTTTCCGGCGTCGCGGCACCCTCGCCCAACACCCGCTCGGGGAACAATTGCCGGCGATAGACGGCCAGTTCGGAACGGGGCACATCGGCACCCTTCTTCGCGGACCAGGAACCGGCGGGGGAATGGACACCGCTGCGGCCGTCAATCACCCACGCCGGCAGCGGCACGTCGCTCATGGCCTTGCCGGCGGCGATGTCGGCGGCGATGGCCTGGGCGATGTCGGCCCAGCCGGCGGCCTGCCAGGTCTCGAAGGGCCCCTGGGCCCAGCCGAAGCCCCAGCGGATGGCGAGGTCGAGGTCACGGGCATTGTCGGCGACGTTTTCCAATTGCACCGCGCAGTAGTGGAAGACATCGCGGAAGATGGCCCACAGGAACCGGGCCTGCGGGTGCTGGCTCTGGCGCAGCAGGGCGAATTTCTCGCCGGGGTGCTTGACCTTGAGGATGGCCGCCACTTCCTCGGCGATCTCGCCGCCGGAAGGCCGGTAGTCCTGGGCGGCGAGGTCGAGCACCTGGATTTCCTTGCCCGCTTTGCGGAAGATGCCGCCCTTGGTCTTCTGCCCCAGAGCGCCCTTGCCGATCAGCGCCGCCAGCCAGCCCGGCACTTGGAAATGGCCGTGCCAGGGGTCGTCCGGCAGGGTGTCCTGCATGGTCTTGACCACATGGGCCAGGGTATCCAGGCCCACCACGTCGGCGGTCCGGTAGGTGGCGCTCTTGGGGCGGCCGATCCTGGGGCCGGTGAGGGCATCCACCTCGTCGAAGCCGAGACCGAAGGCGGCCGTGTGGTGCATCACCGCCAGGATGGAGAAAACGCCGATGCGGTTGGCGACGAAATTGGGGGTGTCGAGGGCCCGGATGACGCCCTTGCCCAGCCGCGAGGTGAGCCAGGTTTCCAGGGCGTCCAGGGTGCCGCCGTCAGTGCTGCGGGTGGCGATGATCTCCACCAGATTCATGTAGCGCGGAGGGTTGAAGAAGTGGATGCCGCAGAAGCGGGGCCGCACGCTCTCCGGCAGGCCCTGGGCCAGGGCGTCGATGGACAGGCCCGAGGTATTGGAGGCGACGATGGCGTTCGGCGCCAGATGGGGCGCGATCCTGGCGTAGAGGTCGTTTTTCCAGTCCATGCGCTCGGCGATGGCCTCGATGACCAGATCGCACCCGGCGAGCAGGGGAAGATGCTCGTCGTAGTTGGCGGCGTCGATGGTCTTGAGCTTTTCCTTGCTGGCGAGCGGCGCGGGCTGCAGCTTCTTGAGGCCGTCCAGGGCCTTCTTGACGATGCCGTTCTTGTCGCCTTCTTTGGCGGGGAGGTCAAAGAGCACGACCGGCACATTGGCGTTGGCCAGATGGGCGGCGATCTGCGCCCCCATCACGCCGGCGCCGAGTACCGCGGCCTTTCTTACAGTGAACTTGTTCAAGCGTCTCTCCTTCTTGGTGTCGGTGGTTCCATCATGGCGCCACCGCGTAAAACGAACGTTTGAATTATAGCTTCGATGAACCGGCCGTCAAGGTATTCCCAAGAAAAAAACCGAAAAAAAACCCCGGCGGGCCGGGGTTTGCGGACATGAGGCAGCGACGTTCAGAAAGCCACGGAATACTGGGCCCCGAGGAGCCAGACGTCGGAATCGTAGGTTCCCTTCACCCGGCCACGGGCGCTCGTGCTCTGGTTGTTGTCGATATTCGTGTCGTCCACGAACAGGTAAGCGGCGCCGAGGTCGACCCGGGCTTCCTTGGAGACCTTCCACTGTCCGCCCACTGAAACCCAGAGACGGTCGCTGTCCGGCAGGGACACCAGCCGTTCGGTGGCCTTCCGGACCGGCGTCTGGTCGTAGGCCACGCCGAACTTCAGGTCCCAGGCGCTGTTCAGGGCATAGGTGCCGCCCAGCGCGACCCGCCAGGTATCGCGGAATTTCGTCTCCAGGGTCTGGGCGGTGCTTCCCGCCGCCGTCGTCGCCGTGCCGCCGGAGGTCGTGCGGATGATGTCCACCTTCTGGATATCGCTCCAGCCCGTCCAGGAAACGTCGCCCAGCAGCGTCCAGCGATCGTTGAGCTTATGGGTGCCGCTTAGTATGACGGTATCCGGCAATTCGATCGACGCCTTGGCCTTGACGTCGGCGACCAGGGTATTGGGGTCGAAGGAAAGGGACCCCTTCAGGTCATGCTTGATCGAAGAGCGGTAGGACAAGCCGACGCGGGTCGCCGGCGACAGGTCGAACAGCACCCCGGCATTCCAACCCCAGCTGTCGTCATCGAGTTCGAGGGTAACGCGGGTGTTCTGGGCAATGGTATTGATGGCCGGGACGACACTGACCGCCGTCGCCAGGCGACGCACATACTCGGCTTCGATGCGCTGCCAGTTGAGGCCGGCGCCAACGGAGACCATGTCGTTGACCCGGTAGGCGATGGAGGGGTTGATGTTGATCGTCTTGATGTCGAACTTGATGGCCTGGAAGCGGCCCACCCAGTCGTTCTCGTAATTCGTCTGCAATCCGAACGGGGAACTGATGCCCAATCCGACATAGAGATCCTTGGCCACCGCCCAGGACACGTAACCGTTGGGAACCGCCGCCCAGTCGCCGGCATCGCCGCCATCGCCACCCCCGGTCGCCGGGGCGATGGTGGAACCCTTGTCGGTAAACTTGAAGCTGGGGCGCACCAGCGACAGGCCTGCGGAAGCCTCCCGGTTCTGCAGCTTGGTCATCCCGGCCGGGTTGAAGAAGATGGTGCTGGCATTGTCGGCAATGGCCGCCGAACCGGCATAGGCGTTGCCGATGCCACTGGCGTTCTGCTCCAGCAACTGGAAGCCAGCCGCCATCGCGCTCCCGCTGAACGCCACCGCCAGCAGGGCCGGAATGAGGCGCAAAGTATTCCCATTGGTCATTGAATGTCTCCTGTGTTGTGATTGTGTGGAAGGTTTCCCTCCCCCCTCGGTGCTACGCTGATTAAATCTCAAACAAGCGTTTGAAATCCAGAAAAAACCCCACCTCCCCCACCCCCTTGTTGGCTGCGCGCAACACTCAACCCGCCACAGCGCGGCGGTGGTTGATCGGCCCGCCGGTATAGGGGGCGAAGCCGGTGCCGAAGATGACTCCGGCATCGGCAAGATCGGCATCGGCGACGATGCCGTCGGCCACCAGGCGGGCCGTCCGCTCCTCCAGGGGCTGCAGCAGACGGCCGGCGAGGCCGGCGGGAACGCTGCCGCCGGCCCCCTTGGCCGGCTTGTCCGCCGCCCAGCGGTAGAACCCCTGGCCGGACTTGCGCCCCAGGTCGCCGCGGGCGACCCGTTCGGCCAGGCAGCGCGGCGGCTGCGCCCCGCCGGCCAGTTGCTTGCCGGCGGCCAGGGCAATGTCGAGGCCGACCGTGTCGGCCAGCTCGATGGGCCCCATGGGCATGCCAAAGGCCGTCATGGCGGCATCCACGGTTTCCGGGGCCAGCCCCTCGTCCACGCAACGCATGGCCTCGAGCATGTAGGGAGCGAGCACGGCATTGACGAGGAACCCGGGGGCGCTTTTCACTGGCAGCGGCAGCTTGTCGATCTGGCGGACGAAGGCGCAGGCGGCCTGCACCATGGCCGGGTCTGCGCCTTCCGCCTGCACCACTTCCACCAGGGGCATCATCGCCACCGGGTTGAAGAAATGGATGCCCACCAGCCGCTCGGGCCGGGCGAGGACGGTACGCAGATCCTCAAGGCGCAGGCTGGAGGTGTTCGTGGCGAGCACGGCATCCGGCTTGAGGCGGGGTTCCAGGGTGCGGAACAGTGCGTGCTTGGCTGCGACGTCCTCGAAGATGGCCTCGATGACCACGTCGGCCTGGGCAACGCCGGCCCCTTCCGGATCGGGGATGAGGCGGTCCCAGGCTGCCCGCACCAGGAGCGGGTCGCGTAGGCGCCGCTCGAACAGGGTGCGGGCCCGCTTGAGGGCCGGGGCGATGCGCTCCAGGCCCTGATCCTGCAGGCTCACCGTGAGGCCGCGCAGGGCGCACCAGGCGGCGATGTCGCCGCCCATGCTGCCGGCGCCGATCACGTGCACCCGCCGGACCTGCCGCTCCGACTCCTTGCCGAAGCCCTTCAAGCGTTCCTGCAGAAAAAACACCCGGACGAGGTTGCGGGCCGTGGGCGAGCCGACGATGCGGTCGATCAATTCCGGCGCCGCCAGGGCGTTGCCGTCGTGCTTCGCCCAGATGTCGATGATGGCGTAGGGGGCCGGGTAGTGTTCGGGCCGGGCCTTTGTGGCCACCTGCTTGCGGGCGCTACCGGCGGCCACGGCCTTGAGAGGGCCGTTGAGGAGGCGCTGCAGCAGGGGCAACGGCCGGCGGGTCTGGCCGGAAAGCAGCAGTTGCCGCGCCGCCGGCTCCATGACCCGGGGCGGCACGCAGTCGTCGGCCAGCCCCATCTTCTTCGCCCGCCTGGCGTCGAGGGTCTTGCCGGTGAGCATCAGGTCCAGGGCCGCCGCCGGGCCGATCCGCCGGGGCAGACGCAGCATGCCCCCCCAGCCGGGGAAGATGCCTAGCATCACTTCCGGCAGGCCCATCTTGGTACCCGGTTCATCCACCGCCAGCAGATAGCGGCAGGCCAGCGCCAGTTCCAGGCCGCCGCCGAGGCAATGGCCGCGCACCAGGGCCAGGGTCGGATAGCGGACAGCCGCCAGGCGGTTGAAGAGGTTCCAGCCCCGCTCGATGAGCACCCTGCCCTTTTCGGCGGAATCGAGTTGGGTGAATTCCTGGATGTCGGCGCCGGCGATGAAGCCGGCCGCCTTGCCGGAGCGGAAGATCAGTCCCTTGGGCGGCTGCCGGTCGAGGGCATCGAGGATCTGGCCCAGTTCCTCCATCACCTCCCGGGAAAGGGCGTTGGCCGCTTCGCCGGCCCGGTCCAGGGTGGCGGTGGCGATGCCCGCGTCGTCTACGCTGACGCGCCAGTGTTGCAGATTCAGGTTCATGTTTTTATTCCACCCTCAATGCATGGACTCGACCAGCATGGCCCCGCCCAGGCCGCCGCCGATACAGATGGTGGCGACCCCCCGGCCACCCCCCTGGCGGCGCAGGACATGCAGCAGGTGGAGCACGATGCGGGCGCCCGAGGCGCCCACCGGGTGGCCGATGGAGACGGCCCCGCCGTCCACATTGAGCTTCGCCGCGTCAGGAGCCCCGAAAGCCCCCGGCAGGCCGAGTTCCTGGCGGCAGTAGTCGTCGGAACTCCAGGCGGCGAGACAGCCCAGGACCTGGGCCGCGAAGGCCTCGTTCAGCTCCCAGGCGTCTACGTCGTCGAGCCCCAGGCCATTGCGTTGCAGCAGCGGGGTCGAGGCATGGACTGGCCCCAGGCCCATCTGGGCCGGGTCGAGGCCCGCCCAGTGGCTGTCGACGACACGGCCGAGGGGTTCGAGGTTCCACTTGCGCACGGCGGCTTCGGACGCCAGCAGCAGCCAGGCGGCGCCGTCGGTGATCTGGGAACTGTTGGCGGCGGTGATGTTGCCGTATTTCTTGTCGAAGAAGGGCTTCAGCTTGGCCATGCCTTCCATGCTGGCGTCGGCCCGCACGCCGTCGTCTTCGCCGTAGATCTTGCCGGTGCCATCGACCACCGGCACGATCTCCTCGAAGTGCCCGGCGGCGCGCCCGGCCAGGGCCCGCCGGTGGCTCTGCACGGCGAATTCATCCATCTGCTGCCGGGTGATGCCGAAACGCCAGGCCAAGTTTTCCGCGGTCTGCCCCATGAGCAGGCCCACCACCGGGTCGGTGAGGCCCTTCATCAGGCCGATGACCGGCGACAGCAGCGCGGCGGGGCGCAGCTTCAGAAAGTGGCCGAGCTTCTGCCCCGGCGTTTTCATGCTCATCATGGCGGCGAACCAGCGCACCATGGCGTCCGAATAGAGCAGCGGCGCCCGGGAGAGCGCGTCCACGCCGCCGGCCAGCACCAGGTCGGCCCGGCCACTGAGGATGTTGGCAATGGCCGAATCGACGGCCTGCATGCCCGAGGCGCAGTTGCGCATCACCGTCCAGCCCGGCACCTTCTGGCCGCAACCCAGGCGCAGGGCCACCATGCGGCCGATGTTGGTCTCGTCCGGCGACGGCGCGGCGCAGCCGAGGATCACCTCGTCCAGGTCGGCAGGCAGGAAGGGCTGGCGCAGGAGCAGCGCCCGCCCGGCCTGGGTGGCCAGGTCGGAGGCGGCAAAGGGCCCCGGCCCCTTCTGGGCCTTGAGAAAGGGCGTGCGGGCGCCATCGACCACATAGATCGGTTGGGCAAAGGCCATCGCTCGCTCCTAGGCCGCCTGGCGGTGCTCGGTGGCCTTGCTGGCCGTCGCCACGCCGTAGTCGAAGGGGAAGTCGTCCACCCGCACCACGATGTCGCGCAGGGCGTTGCGCCGCTTCATGACGTCGAATTCAGCGGCGGTGATGACGCCGGCCTCGACGGCCGCGACGGCGATGTCGCGCACGTTGGCGGTGGGGTTGCCCTCGAAGCGTCCCTGCTTTTCGGCCTCGCGGATCTTGGCTTCGATGGCCTCGGCCTCCAGGGTGGCGGCCAGGGCCTGCTCGATGGCGCCCACCGGGTCGTCGCTGCTCTGGGGCAGGTAGCATTCGGCGGTCAGGCGGTCGCGGGTGGCGGAGGGCGCGATGAGTAGCTTGGCGGCCTCGTGGCCGAGGTCGTCGGAGGGCACGACGTAGGGATGGCCCCAGGGGAAGATGCTGCGATGGAGGAAACGGCCGATGAAGCGGTTGGGGAAATTGGCGATGACCCCGTCGAAGGCCTGCTGGGTCTTGTACATGGCGTCCCAGATGGCCCAGTGCATGAGGGGCGCGTCGGCGGCTTGCCGGCCTTCCGCCTCGTAGCGCTTGAGGGTGCAGGACATCAGGTACATCTGGGCGAGGATGTCGCCCAGGCGGGCGGAAAGCTTCTCCCGGCGCTTGACGCTGCCGCCCAGCACCAGCAGGGAAATGTCGGAGAGGAAGGAGAAAGCCGCCGAGAAGCGCGTCAGTTGCTGGTAGTAGCGCTTGGTCTCGGGTGCCACGTCGGCATCGATGCCGACGAAGTGGGAGCCGGTCAGGCCCAGCCACAGGGCGCGGATGCCGTGCTTGATGGTATAGGCGGTATGGCCCCACAGCGCCTTGTCGAATTCGATCAGGCCCTTGCCGGTATCCGGGTTCTGGGCGGCCTGCATTTCGGCCAGCAGGTAGGGATGGCAGCGGATGGCCCCCTGGCCGAAGATGATCAGGCTGCGGGTGAGGATGTTGGCGCCCTCGACGGTGATGCCGATGGGCACCTGCTGGTAGGCGCGGCCAAGGAAGTTGGAGGGGCCAAGGCAGATACCCTTGCCGCCGATGACGTCCATGCCGTCATTGACCACCTGGCGAGCCCGCTCGGTGACGTGGTACTTGGCGATGGCGGAGACCACCGACGGCTTCTCGCCGAGATCGACGGCGCCGGCGGTCATCTTGCGGGTGGCGTCCATCAGGTAGGTGGAGGCGCCCATGCGGGTCAGGGCTTCCTCGACCCCCTCGAAGCGGCCCACCGCCATCTTGAACTGGCTACGCACCCGGGCGTAGCCGCCGACGGCGCGGGTCGTCACCTGGGCCATGCCGGTATTGGATGACGGCAGGGAGATGGAACGCCCGGCGGCCAGGCACTCCATGAGCATGCGCCAGCCCTGCCCGGCCATCTTCGGCCCGCCGATGATGAAATCCAGCGGCATGAACACTTCCTTGCCCCGGGTCGGGCCGTTCATGAACATGGCGTTGAGCGGGAAGTGGCGGCGGCCGGTATCGACGCCGGGGTGGTCGTAGGGCACCAGGGCGCAGGTGATGCCGAGATCCTTCTTGCCGCCCAGCAGGCCCTCGGGGTCGAAGAGGCGGAAGGCGAGGCCGAGGATGGTGCACACCGGGGCGAGCGTAATGTAGCGCTTGTCCCAGGTCACCTTCATGCCCAGCACCTCGCGGCCCTGCCACAGGCCCTTGCAGACGATGCCGAAGTCGGGAATGGAAGCGGCGTCCGACCCGGCCCACGGGCTGGTCAGCGCGAAGGCCGGGATTTCCTGGCCCTTGGCCAGCCGCGGCAGATAGTAGTTCTTCTGCTCCTCGGTACCGTAGTGAAGCAGCAGTTCGGCCGGCCCCAGGGAGTTGGGTACCATCACCGATACGGACAGCGCCGAGCAGCGGGTGGAAAGCTTGGTCACCACCTGTGAATGGGCGTAGGCCGAGAACTCCAGCCCGCCGTATTTGCGGGGGATGATCATGCCCAGAAAGCCCTTGTCCTTGATGTAGCGCCAGGCCTCGGCGGGCAGGTCGTAAAGCTCCTGGGTCACCTGCCAGTCGTTCACCAGGCGGCAGGCCTCTTCCACCTCGTTGTCCATGAAGGACTGCTCGGCGGCGGTGAGCTTGGGCACCGGGTAGGCGTGGAGCTTCTTCCAGTCCGGATCGCCGCGGAAGAGCTCGCCTTCCCACCAGACGGTGCCGGCCTCCAGGGCATCCCGCTCGGTATCGGACATCTGGGGCAGCACCTTGCGGTAGGCCGCGAACATCGGTCGGGTGAGGATGGCACGGCGCAGGGGTGGCACGATGAGCACCACCACGACGGCCGCCGCAAGCAGCAGGCCGAGGGTGAGCAAGGGAGAAAGAGTCATGGTTGTCTCCTCGAAAGGGTGTCAGGCAGCCTTGGACGGCTGCTCTTCGGTGTTTTCGGCGGCATCGAACTGGGGCAGCGGCGAACGCAGGCCGCCGAGCAGGAAGGACATCAGGCGCGGCAACAGGCGATCCATGCGGTCCTGACGATCCGCCTCCTCGATCTGCCAGTCGGTCACCAAGCGCAGGGCGTCGGTACCGGCGATGGCGTAGGAAGTGGCCCCCAGCATGAAGTGGAAGCGCCACACGATCTCCGCCTTGGGCACGTCGGGCAGAGCCTTGAACAGCGCCTCCTTGAAGCGGTCCATGACCACCCGGTACTCGTGGGCGAGGAAGGTGCGGATGAATTCCGACGGCTCGGTCAGCGTGCGCCCCAGGAGGCGCAGAAAGGTCATGCCACCGCGGTTCTCGTCATTGGCCATGCGCAGCATGGTGCCAAAAAAGGCATCGACGATCTGGGAAGGCTTCAGCGGCGCCCCGGCCGCGGCCGCCTCCATCTCGTCCAGCACCCGCAGGCGCTCCTCGTTTAGCCAATCCAGACGGCGGCGGAAGACTTCCTGCATCAGCGATTCCTTGGTGCCGAAGTGATAATTCACCGCCGCCAGGTTCACCGCCGCACCGCTGGTGATCTGGCGCATGGAAGTACCTTCGTAGCCATGGGCCATGAACAACCGCTCCGCCGCGTCCAGAATGCGCTCCCGTGTATCGATATTGCGGACTTCCGCCATGATTTCCCCCACAGTGATTCATACGTTCGTTTGAATCATAGAAAAAAAGCGGGCCGGGTGCAAGCGGTTTCTTGAGTTTGCGTTTCGGGGGGTAGCTGCTGTCGACCCTAAGCGGTAGTAGCGCGCTTGAAAAAGCGGACCTTCACGAACGCGGAAGTGAGCGGCCTGCGCGGCTTTTCGCGCAGGTCTCCTCGACTGCAGGGTCGGGGGTCAGGGCGCTAGCCATTTGGCAACGACTTCCGGCTTGGCGATTATTTGAAGCAAGTGATCTGACGTGATCAAGGAAAAGTGCTTGCATCCAGGGTGGACGGGCTCAAACATCAATGACCAATCGGAGTTTTGAATAGTCAGCAGCGGGAAAGTCGCAGATGGCTTCAACATCGGGAGAGGACTTGGCAGCGGATCGAAGCCGGGACATTCATCTTCGAACCGCAACGCTACGACTCCACCGAATGAGAGCGAAAGATTTCTTTCGCCATGCATAGTTACGGCAACGGTTTCGCCGTCAAACGAGTATGACAATGAACCAAATCCAGACGTGATGTCCGGAACGGGCAGCCAGCGCAACGCGCGTGCTGTCATGACGCCCAACGTTGAAAATCATCGGACGGAGGCAAGCGCCGCTTGCCGAAGGTCCGGTGGATTCGAATGTTAGATTTCATTTCAGTAGCCACTGGCCAAGGGCAAGAAATGAGGCTGCGGTTGCAACCCCCAAAAACCAAATCAGCATTCTTCCCCAGACATTCAGCAAGAAATTGAGACCTTGTCGATTGGTTGGAAAATAGAGCAGAGGGATTTTTGTTTGCAGTTCGGCTGGAGAAAAACTCCTTACGTCAATAACAAACAGCAAGACGCTAATGAAGAAATAAGCAGCGACCACCGGGAATAGTTCTTTTTCAGAGGCGCCAGCGGGAAGAACGCCGAAGTGCTCAAGTGCTACGAGGGCTGCGATGAGCACGACCAGTGAAATGCCGGTGACAAAGGCAGATTTTCGTGTGGCGGTTGGGAAACTGAACATGAAATCTAACGAAACTGTACAAAAAATATCTTCATGCCCGGATCGTGCCGTGAACCATATGGAATATCAAGGTTCCTGAGAGCATCGGGGTGAGGGGTAGGACTAAGGCCGCGTGCTTAGACCTTTGAACGTCCGCTTTGCGCCACTTGGCGGAGTAACCGGAATTGGCAGGGTCTGGATATTCTCGCCCTAAAGCTGCGCGCCCAGAAGCGGCCACTCGACTCCGTCCTGGCACCGGAAATTCAGATGTAACCGCCAACGGCAGGTGATGGCCGTCACCGATCGGATTCAATCAAGCCCCAGATCCTTTACGAACCGCGCCTGCTCCGAGATCAGATCCCGCTTTACGCCAAATGATGTAACCAACTCGTGCGATACGTCATCGAGAATCGCCCTATAGGATGGAGCGGTAAATGCAGCCTTTATCGCCAGTCGGCCGGAAATGTATCGACAAAACTGTCCAACTGTAACGATTTCCGCTGCGTCAACATCGGGTATATCGACCCCATACTTTTCCTCAGCCCAAAGAACGAACTCGACGACATCCAATCCCATGTGATGTTCTCGCAAACAACGTCGACGGTCATAGCTCTCTGCTACTCGAACGGAATCATAGCCGCGACCGGCAGGTAATGGCCGATCGGATTCGCCTCACACGCAGTCACCCTGTGAGCAAGCCACAAATAACCCAATGAGAAAGAGTATGAAACTCATGATGAGCAGATAGCTCGCTGCCAACAATGAGCGCCCGAGCATGCGGCCCGATGAAGAAAGAAACGTGCAAATGACACCGCTAACTAATGCCAGAACAAAAGCCCCATACCAACGCCACTCCCGACCGGCTAGAAATGGCAGTTCACCGTGGCTCAGCGCGTAACGATATGACAGAAGAAGAAAAAGAGAAAACAGCGACGGTACCGCAACAATCGACCAGACAAGAAATAACCGGGGCTTGAGCGACGAAGTCATAGTGCCCAACGAGGCTGTAGAAAAATTCCATTCATCGGCGCATTCTGCGGCTAACCAAATGGAATAACAAGGCCGCGCGTCAGGTCTGGCGCAGGTGGCGTCACGGGCTGCTCTTGGTCGACCGATGGCTTACCAGCACTCTATCGCTGATACGCGACCCTATCAGCCAATTTAGGCAGCAACCATCGCCTGCATGATCCAGGACTACTTTCCAGGGAAAAATGTTCTCAGCGATTCTGCAGCGGTCGCGTCACCGGAATCGGCCGCTTTTTTCAGCCAGAACGCAGCACGCTGGCGATCATTCTGATCGCCAAGCAACATGAATTCTCCGACGACGCGAAACGCTGCCTTGTGCCCGTTCTGAGCCGCAATGGTCGCCCAGAGCAGACATTCCTGGCGCAAGGCGCCGAGGGCCTTGTAGTGCTCATAAAGCCGAAATGCGGCTTCTCCTGAGCCGCGCATTGCTGCTCGACGGAACTGCAGTTGCGTCGCGTCGTTGACGCGCCAATGCCTCACTTCGGATTCGGTCGGAAGCTTGTAAGGTGACCCGCGTATCGCTGTGCTAAGGGGCTTCGCTTCGGCCTTGCCCTGCCACGAAGCAGGCAGCTTGTTCCACCAGAACCACTGTCGATCCAGCCTGAAGTCACCATAGGGCTGGCCGACTAGGTCGGCGTATTTTTTATCGCCGAGCACCGAGACGATTTGGAAAGCCCCCAGTGGTGTCCCGTTTTCTGCGGCGATGGTTGCCCAATAGAGGTTGCTGCCATCTGCAACGACAAGCCCTGAGGCCGCCACGAACCGATCAGCAGCCTCCTGCGAGCCGGAGAGCGCCTGACGCAATACATCCTTGGGAGGCGGTTCAGGCAATGCAACGTTTGCGCTTGCTGATGGGCTCATGAATATCATGGCTGCTCCTGCCAGACAAACTGCCAGCCTCTTCGCCGCACACGAGTTATGCACTGACTGCCTCGACAACGCTGCAACTAAATCTGTTCATGCCAGGATCGTGCCCTGAACCATATGGAATATCAAGGTTTGAGATGACATCGACGTTATGAGGCTGTGCGAAGTCATCAGCTATCCATCTGATCCAACTCTCGGAACGGCTGCTTTGCGCCACTTGGCTGAGTGACCGGATTTGGCCGAACTCTGCCAACCTCACCCTGAACCAGTCCGATGACCCTGCGATTCTGAAACGCCCGAAAGAAGCTAGCCGCTGCTTTCGCCCAACCCCTTACCCCAGCCGCTCGTTCCAGAAAGCCGCCAGCTCCACCATGCGGTTGGCAAAGCCCCACTCGTTGTCGAACCACACCAACAGATTGGCCAGCCGGTCGCCGCTCATGCGGGTCTGGCTGGTGTCGATGATGGCCGATTGGGGGCTGTGGTTGAAATCGATGGAGGCGTGGGGGTCGTCCGAACAGGCCAGGCGGCTGCCGTAGCGCCCTTCCCCCGTCTGCCGCAGGCAGGAATTGATCCCTGCCGCCGTGGCCGGCCGGGCCAGAGTGACCACCAGGTCGATGGCCGACACGTTGACCACCGGCACGCGGATGGCCTTGGCCTCCACCTTGCCCGCCAGTGGCGGCAACAGGCGCTCCACGCCGCGGGCCAGGCCGGTGGAGACGGGAATCATGGACTGCATGGCCGAGCGGGTGCGGCGCAGGTCGGCGTGGTGGTAGCCGTCGATGAGCGGCTGGTCGTTCATGACCGAGTGTAGGGTCGTCATCAGGCCGTGCTCGATGCCGAAGGCCTGGTCGAGGATGTCGAGCACCGGGACGATGGCGTTGGTGGTGCAGGAGGCGGCCGAAACCAGCCGGTCATCGGCTGCGAGGGAATCCTGGTTGAGGCCGAAGACGATGGTGCGATCGACATCGGCGGCGCTGTGCCCGGGGTGGGAGAGCAACAGCCGCGGGCAGCCGGCAGCCAGGAAGGCTTCCAGCTCGTGGCGATGGGCGTAGCGGCCAGAGCATTCCACCAGCAGATCGACGCCGAGCCCCGCCCAATCCACCGCCTCCGGTGCGGTGGCATGGGAGACGGCCACCGGCCGGCCGTCGATGACCAGGCGCTCACCGGCGATTTCCACTTTGCCCGGGAAGCGCCCGTGGGTTGAGTCGAAGCGGGTCAGGTAGGCCATGCTTTCGATATCCGCCGGCTCGTTGATGGCCACCACGGCGAGTTCGTTGCCCAGCGCGGATTCCTGCAGTGCCCGCAAGAAACAACGGCCGATGCGGCCGTATCCGTTGATGGCGATGCGCAGGGTCATGGAGCGACGTTCCAGCGAAAACGAGAAAGGCCCGAATTCTACCGCCGCCGCACATCGGGACCAATCACCGACCGCCCCGGGGGCGACCGCGCACCAAGAGGGGAGATCGCCGCGGCGATTACACTGCCCCATCCACGGCCCGGCCGTCGCTCCCGGTCGACGTGCCGCGTCGGCGCCCGGCCGGCGGAACGCGGGCTGCGTCCTGACGTCATGCGCGTGCGGCTCGCCAGGCCGCCAGGGCAGACAGTGCTTCCTCCAGGGTCGCCAACAGTTCCACGCCCGGCAGCGCGGCCTGGCGCCGGATTCCCAGGCCGCCCGCCCAGAGGGCGACCTGGGGCGGGAGAATCTGCCGCAGGTGCTGGAGCAGCCCGGCGACCTGCCGTTGGGGGAAAGCGGCGGAGAACGACAAGGCCACGATCTCGGCCTGGTGGGCTTCGACGGCCCGGGCGATTTCCAGCAGGGGCATCTGGGTGCCCAGGGGGATGCACTCCGCCCCTTCGAGGGCCAACAGGGTCTCCACCATGAGCAGGCCCAGCATGTGCTGCTCCTCGGGCACGCTGGTGAGCAGGATCCGCGGCCCGCCGCCCGCCGGCAATCCGGCAATGGCTTGCCGCAGCAGGCGCTTGGTCAGTTCGGTGAACAGATGCTCCTCGAACACTTCGAGGCTGCCAACTTCCCAGCCCTCGCCGATCTGCCGGGTCAGCGGCGCAACGGTGTCCAGGACAAAGTGCTGCAACCCCTGGCGCGCCAGGCGATGCTGCATGCCCTGCTGGTACGCAATGCCGTCGTGGCGGCGGATGGCTTCGATCAGGTCGTCCAGGGGTTCGACGGTTATCTCCCCCGCTCCGGCGCGCGGCCGCGGGTGGCGCGGGGCGAGCCCGGCCAGCCCCTCGTCCGATAGCGCCATCAGTTTCCCCGGCCGATGGCCTTGGTCCATCAGCCGCTTGATCAGGCGCAACCGATCCACCTGGTCCGCCGAGTAGGCGCGTTCGCCGTTGCCGTCGCGCTCCGGTACGGGGAACCCGTAGCGACGCTCCCATATGCGCAGCACGTCCTTCGACAGGCCGGTATCGCGTTCGACGGCGGCAATGTTGAACCTGGGTTCACTCATAATTGTCCTGGACAAATATTGAACATTTCGTTGACAAACCAGTTTTCCGTCACTATCGTACGAACAAACAAGCGTTTTGTCCAGGACAAACAGGAGTTCGCAAGTGACTATCCAACAATCACCCGTCCGTGCCGAGGTCGACTCGACCGAACCCGTCGCCGGGGCGACCCAGGCAGCGGCCTCGCCTCTTGAGAAATCGGAGCGGCAACGCATTGCCGTCGTAGGTGCCGGCATCGCCGGCCTGGCCAGCGCCTGGCTCCTCCGCCACCGCCATGCGGTCACCTTGTTCGAGGCCGCCTCCACCCTCGGCGGCCATACCAACACGGTGGACGTGGCCCGGGAAGGCCACACCCACCCGGTGGATACCGGCTTTCTGGTGTTCAACGACCGCACCTACCCCAACCTGATCGCCCTCTTCGACCAGCTCGGCGTCGAAAGCGTCGAAAGCGAAATGTCCTTCTCGGTGAGCCTGCAGGAGCCCGATCTGGAGTGGGCCGGCAGCAACTTCGCCACGATTTTCGGGCAGAAGCGAAACCTGGTGCGGCGGCGCTTCTGGGCCATGCTGTCCGACATCCTGCGCTTCAACCGGGAAAGCGTCGCCTGGCTGGCCAGCCACCCGGGCCACGACCAGAGCCTGCGCGACTTCCTGGCTGCCGGCCGCTACGCCAGCGCCTTCACCGACTGGTACCTGCTGCCCATGGCGGCCGCCATCTGGTCCTGCCCCACCGGCCGGATGCTCGACATGCCCTTGGCCACTTTCGTCCGTTTCTGCCAGAACCACGGCCTGTTGCAGATCTTCGACCGCCCCACCTGGCGCACGGTGCGCGGCGGCGGCCGGGAATACGTGCGGCGCATCGCCGGCCAGCTGGACGATATCCGCCTCGCCTGCCCGGTGCGGGCAGTCACCCGGGAAGCGGCGGGCCTGCGGGTGACCTACGGGTCCGGCAGCGAGGTCTTCGACCAGGTCATCATGGCCTGCCACAGCGACCAGGCGGCCGCCATCCTCGGCTACACCGCCAGCGACGGCCAGCGGGAGGTGCTAGGCGCCGTTCGCTACCAGCCCAACCGGGCCGTCCTCCACACCGATCCCGCCCTGCTGCCGCGGGACCGCAAGCTGTGGTCAGCCTGGAATTACTCCGCCGGGTGTGGCGAACCCGGTGCCCAGCCGGTGGGCGTTTCCTACCTCATCAACAAGCTGCAGCCGCTGCCCTTCGCCGCCCCCGTCATCGTCACCCTGAACCCGGCCCGGGAGCCGGACCCGGCCCACGTCGTCGCCGAGTTCGAGTACGCCCACCCCATTTTCGACGGCCCGGCCATCGCCGCCCAGGAGCGGTTGGCCGAAGTCCAGGGCGAAGGCGGCATCTGGCTGGCCGGCGCCTGGGGCGGCTACGGCTTCCACGAGGATGGACTCAAGTCCGCCCTGGCGGTGGCCAACGGCCTGGGCGTCCTCGCACCGTGGCAATCGCCGCAGGCCGTTGCCCCTGCGGCGATTGCTCGCGCCTGAGCCAGCCATGCGCATAGAGCCCCGCCTGCTGGTCGGCCAGGTAATGCACCGGCGCCTGCGGCCGGCGGTGAATACCTTCACCTACCCGGTGTTCTTCGTCCAGTTGCCCCTGCGCGACCTGGGGGCAGCCGACGGCCCGCTGTTCGGCGTCGAGCGGCGGGCGCTCATGAGCTTTCGCAGCGCCGACCATGGCCCCCGGGATGGCAGCCCGCTCCTGCCCTGGATCGAAGGGCTTCTGCAGGCCCGCGGCCTGCCCGCCGATGGAGACATCGTGCTGCAGACCTTCCCCCGGGTGCTCGGCTTCGTCTTCAACCCGGTGAGCTTCTGGTTCTGCCACGATCGGCAGGGCGCGCTGATCGCCGTGCTGGCCGAAGTGAACAACACCTTCGGCGGCACCCACAGCTACCTGCTCCACCGCAACGGCTCGCCCCTGCGCGATGGCGAAGTGCTGGAGGCCGACAAGGTGTTCCACGTCTCGCCCTTCAACGAAATCGCCGGCGGCTACCGCTTCCGCTTCCACCTCGCCCGCCCGGCCCAACTGTGCCGCATCGCCTACGACGACGCCGAGGGCGAATTGCTCCTCACGGCCATCGGCGGCAAATCCCGGCCCTGGTCCACCGGCGGCCTGCTGGCGGCTGTCCTGCGCATGCCCCTGCTCACCTTCGGTGTCATCGCCCGTATCCACTGGCAGGCCCTTCGCCTGTGGCTGAAGGGCGTTCCCTTCCACGGCGCCCGCCCCGACCAACCCCACCTCCAGGAATCGACCAAATGAACTCCACGGTCCACCAATCCGCCTATCTGCGGGGCTGGGAGCCTCTGCCCCGCGATGCCCGCACCGTCTTCGAACTTCTCGAGAAACTCCGCGGCGGACTCCTGGAGGTTCGCCTGCCGGACGGATCGAGCGCCCTCTTCGGTGACGGCGAGGCCGGCGCCACCCTCCAGGTGCGCGATCTTTCCCTCTTTTCCCGTCTCCTGGCCAAGGGCGACATCGGCCTCGCCGAGGCCTATCTGGACGGGCATTGGGATTCCCCCGACATCACCGGCCTGCTGACCCTGCTGGCGGCCAACCGGGAGGTGGTTCGGCGCACCCTCTACGGCCACTGGCCCAGCCTGCTGGCCGCCCGCCTGCGTCACTGGGCCAATCGCAACAGCCGGCGCGGCAGCCGGCGCAACATCATGGCCCACTACGATCTGGGCAACGATTTCTACCGCCTGTGGCTGGACGAAACCATGAGCTATTCGGCGGCGCTGTACGGTGACCCCGCCGAATCCCTGGCCGACGCCCAACGGGCCAAGTACCGGCGCATCCTGCGGCGGATCGGCGCCCGGCCCGGCCAGCGGGTTCTCGAAATCGGCTGCGGCTGGGGCGGCTTCGCCGAGGCGGCGACGGCCGACGGCCTGGCAGTGACCGGGCTGACCCTGTCGCCCGCCCAACTGGCCTGGGCCAGGGACCGGGTTCCCGGCGCCGATCTGCGCCTCCAGGATTACCGCGATATCGCGGAGCGCTACGACCACGTGGTTTCCATCGAGATGTTCGAGGCCGTCGGCGAACGCTGGTGGCCGACCTATTTCCGTACCCTGGCCCGGGCGCTCCAGCCGGGCGGCACCGCGGTCGTCCAGAGCATCACCATCGGCGACGAACTGTTCGCCGCCTATCGCCGCGGCACGGATTTCATCCAGCAATACATCTTCCCCGGCGGCATGCTGCCTTCCCGCGCCGTTTTCCGGAAGCAGGCCGCAGGCCAGGGCCTGGCGGTCCGCGACGAATACGCCTTCGGCCTCGACTATGCGCGCACCCTCGCCGAATGGCGGCAGCGCTTCGAAGCCGCCTGGCCGGAACTGACGAAGCTGGGCTTCGACGAAACCTTCCGGCGCCTGTGGCGCCTGTACCTCTGCTACTGCGAAGCCGGTTTCCGGGCCGGGAGCATCGATGTCGTCCAGTTTGAACTGGCCCATGGCTGACGGTGCGGGCCCGCGCTCCCGGTGCCGCCGTAGCCTGCTCGGGGCGTTCCTCGCGGCCCCCCTGGCGGCGTGGGCCGGCCTGCCGCCCTCCCCCGGCCTGCGGCGCTGGGGCACCGGCCAGTTCCGCCGTTTCGGCCTGCTCATCTACGAAGCGACCCTGTGGGCGGGGGACGACCCCCAGCGGCCGCCCCTGGCCCTGCGCCTCGACTACCGGCGTACCCTGAGCGGCGCCGCCATCGCCGATGCCAGCATCCGCGAAATGCGGCGCCTGGGTGGCGACGAGACGGCCCTGGGCGAATGGGGCGAGCGCCTGGCCCGCCTTTTCCCCGACGTGCGGCCCGGGGACCACATCACCGGCATCTACCAGCCGGACCGGGCGGTGTTCCTCTACAACGGCCAGCCCCTCGGCGAAATCGACGATGCCGCCTTCGCCCGCCGCTTCTTCGCCATCTGGCTCGATCCCCGCACCAGCGCGCCGGGCCTGCGCGCCGAACTCCTGCGGCCGCCGGGAGGCTGACATGCCCCTCCGCCTGGTACTTGCCTACGGCTCCCTCGGCCTGCCCCTGGCCTTCGCCGCCCTGCCGCTGTACGTGCACGTACCGCGCTTCTATGCCGAAACCACCGGCATGTCCCTGGCCCTCCTCGGCACCTTGCTCCTGATCGCCCGCCTTGGCGATGCCTTCATCGACCCCTGCCTGGGCTGGCTGGCCGACCGCCTGCCCCGCCGCCGCCTGCTGGGCTGGGCCCTGGTCCCCTTCGGCCTGGGCTTCGTCGCCCTCCTCAACCCCCCGGCCGCTTCGGCAGCCCCATGGCTGTTGGCTACCCTGCTCCTCACCTACGGCGGATTCTCCGCCGCCACCATCGCCTACCAGGCCTGGGGTGCCGATCTCGGCGCCGACTCCATCCGGCGCACCAGGCTCACCGCGGCCCGGGAGGGCTTCGGGCTATGTGGCGTCCTGCTCGCCGTGGCGCTGCCCGCCCTGCTCGCCGCCGACCTTGCCACCGGCATCGGCCGCCTGGCCTACGTACTCCCGCCGCTCCTCGTCCTCGGGGCCCTCGTCACATTCCTCCCGACCCGCGCCGGCACCCCGGCGGTGGCCCACCATCAACCGATCATCGACGCATTGCGGGCCGTCACCGCCGACCCGGCGTTCCGATGCCTGCTGCTGGTCTTCGTCGCCAACGGCATCGCCGCCGGCCTGCCGGCAACCCTCTTCCTGTTCTTCGTCGCCGATGTGCTGCAGGCCGAGGCGGCCAGCGGCTGGCTCCTGGCCCTCTACTTCGCCGCCGGGGCGGCTTCCCTGCCGCTGTGGGTGCGCCTCGCCGCACGCTGGGGTCGGGTTACGGCGTGGCTCGCCGCGATGCTGCTCGCCATGGCTGCCTTCGCCGGCACCGCCACCCTCGGCCCCGGGGAGCTGACAGCCTTCGCCATCATCTGCATCGCCTCGGGCCTCGCCCTGGGCGCCGACCTGGCCCTGCCGGCCGCCATCGCCGCGGACCTGGGCGAGCGGCTGGGGCGGCCCGGCGCCTGCTTCGGCCTGTGGAATTTCGTCGCCAAACTGAACCTGGCCCTGGCGGCCGGGCTCGCCTTGCCCCTGCTGGACCGGCTCGGCTATGTCCCGGGTCAGGCCTCGGGGCTCGCCGCCCTCACCATCGCCTACGCCCTGCTGCCCCTGGTCTTCAAGGCCCTGGCGGCGGCCCTGCTCTGGCGCTGGCGTCACTCTTTGGAGATCCGGACATGATCGTAAAACTGCCCGCCATCTTTTGCCTGGTCCTCGGCCTGGGGGCCTGCGCTTCCCTGGGCGTCGAACAGTACCGCAATGAAAAGCCGACCCTGGATCTGCAGCACTACCTGAATGGCACCCTGGACGCCTGGGGCGTTTTCCAGGGACGTTCCGGCGAGGTGAAGAAGCGGTTCCACGTGGTCATCGACGCCCGTTGGCAGGGGGATACCGGCGTTCTCGACGAACGCTTTTCCTGGTCCGACGGAACGACCTCGCGCCGGGTGTGGACCCTGACCCGCCAGGCCGACGGCACCTACCGCGGCAGAGCCGACGACGTCATCGGCGAAGCCGTCGGTGAGCTGGCCGGCAACGCCCTGCGTTGGCGCTATGTTCTGGCCCTGCCGGTCGACGGCAAGACCTATCACGTGGATTTCGACGACTGGATGTTCCTGATGGACGACCGCATCATGCTCAACCGCTCCTACATGTCCAAGTGGGGCATCAGCCTCGGCGAAGTGACCCTGACCTTCGTCAAGCGACCGGCGGCACCATGAATCCCCGGATCACCGACTGGAGCGGCCGGCGGGTCTGGCTGGTCGGCGCTTCCACCGGCATCGGCGCCGCCCTGGCCCGGGAACTGCACGGGCGGGGCGCCCACCTGGCCCTCTCCGCCCGCGACCCGGGCCGACTGGCCGCCCTGGGGCTCGCCGGGGCCCTCCTCGTCCCCTGCGACGCCACCGACAGCGAGGCCCTGGCCGCCGCCCGCACGATCGTGCGGCACGCCCTCGGCGGCCTCGACCTGGTGGTCTATCTGGCCGGCGACTACGTGCCCATGGGGGCCGACAACGTCAACCTGGCCACCGCCGAGCGGGTCGTCGCGGTCAATTTCCTCGGCGCCATGCGCCTGGCTGCCACCGTGCTGGGCGACCTCGCCCCGGGGAGCGGCATCGCCTTCGTCGCCAGCGTAGCCGGTTATCGTGGCCTGCCCAGGGCCCTCTGCTACGGGCCCGGCAAGGCGGCACTGATCCACTTTGCCGAGTGCCTCCATCTCGATCTGGCGCCCAGGGGCATCGGCGTCTGGGTCATCAATCCCGGTTTCGTGGCCACCCGCCTCACCGCCCGCAACGATTTCGCCATGCCTGCCCTGCTTGCTCCAGAATCCGCCGCCCGCGCCATGGTCGAAGGTTTTGCCGGAGGCCGCTTCGAAATCCATTTCCCCAAGCGTTTCACCCGCGTCCTCAAGGTACTGGCGCTGCTGCCGTATCGCTGGTATTTCTCCTTGGTGCGCCGATTCACCGGAGGCTGACATGAACCTCGACGCCCTCATCGACTTCTATCAAACCCTCACGCCGGCAAGCGTCAGCCGCTTCGGCGATTTCTACGCCGAGGACGCTTATTTCAAGGACCCGTTCAACGAGGTGCGCGGCCTCAAACCCATCTGTCGCATCTTCGAACACATGTTCACCCAGGTGTCGGAACCGCGCTTCGTCGTCACCGAGCGGATGGGGGACAACGGCGGCGCCTTCCTGATCTGGGAGTTCCACTTCCGCATCCCCGTCTGGGGCTGCGGCAAACCGACGGTCATGCGCGGGGTGTCACACCTGCGATTCGACGCGGACGGCCGTGTCGCCTTCCACCGGGACTACTGGGATACAGCCGAGGAGCTCTACATGAAGCTTCCGGCGCTGGGCCCCCTCATGCAGGGGGTACGATGGGCACTATCCGCCCGCTGATCCCTTGCCGTCCCCCGAGGCAACAAAAAACCCGCTGAGCATTGCGCTGAGCGGGTTTTAGTCATCCGGGAACTGGTGGGCGGCACAGGGTTCGAACCTGTGACCCCTGCCGTGTGAAGGCAGTGCTCTACCACTGAGCTAGCCGCCCAATTCAGGAAGGCGCGCATTTAACCACAAGTTGCCGGGACGGTCAAACCGGCCCTCGGCTAGAATAGCGCCCTTCACGCATCCACCGGTTTCCTTCCATGTCGCAAGTCCGCACCCGTTTCGCCCCCAGCCCCACCGGCTTCCTGCACATCGGCGGCGCCCGCACCGCCCTCTTCTCCTGGGCCTATGCCCGCCGCCACGGTGGCAAGTTCATCCTGCGCATCGAGGACACCGACGTCGCCCGCTCCACCCCCGAGGCCGTGCAGGCCATCATCGACGGCATGGAGTGGCTGGGGCTCGCCCACGACGAAGGGCCTTTCTACCAGATGCAGCGCATGGACCGCTACAAGGAAGTGATCCAGCAGATGCTCAACGCCGGCACCGCCTATTACTGCTACACCACCCGCGAGGAACTGGACGCCCTGCGCGCCGAGCAGGAGGCAAGGAAGGAAAAGCCGCGCTATGACGGCCGCTGGCGCCCGGAACCGGGCAAGACCCTGCCTACACCACCTGCCGGCGTTCCCCCCGTGGTGCGCTTCAAGAACCCCAAAGACGGCGTCGTCGCCTGGGACGACCAGGTCAAGGGCCGTATCGAATTCGCCAACGCCGAACTGGACGACCTCATCATCGCCCGGGCCGATGGCACGCCCACCTACAACTTCTGCGTGGTGGTGGACGACTGGGACATGGGCATCACCCACGTCATCCGCGGCGACGACCACGTGAACAACACGCCCCGCCAGATCAACATCCTCGCCGCCCTGGGCGCCGACGTGCCCCAATACGGCCACCTCTCCATGATCCTGGGCGACGACGGCACCAAGCTCTCCAAGCGCCACGGCGCCGTCTCGGTCATGCAGTATGACGAGGACGGCTACCTGCCCGAGGCGGTCATCAACTACCTCGCCCGCCTGGGCTGGTCCCATGGCGATGACGAGATCTTTTCCCGGGAGCAGTTGGTGGAATGGTTCGACCTCGACCACATCACCGCCTCCGCCGCCCAGTTCAACACCGAAAAGCTACTCTGGTTGAACCAGCACTACATGAAGCTGACCCCGGCCAGCGAACTGGCCGCCAAGGTGCAGGCCCGCCTCGCCGCCCGCGGCGTCGATACCAGCCGTGGGCCCGACCTCGCCCAGGCCGTCGCCCTCTACCAGGACCGCTGCAACACCCTGAACGTGCTGGCCGACGCCGTGGAGGTTTTCTACGTCCCTGTCGAGCCCCATGCCGAGCTGCTGGCCCAGCACCTGAGCGACGAAGCCCGCCCCGCCCTGGCCGACTTCGCCGCCGGCATCGCCACGGTGGCCTGGGAAGCCCCGGCCATCAATGCCCTCATCAAGGAGACGGTGGCCAGGCATGGCCTCAAGATGCCCAAGCTGGCCATGCCGCTGCGCGTGCTCCTCACCGGCCAGGCCCAGACGCCGTCGGTGGACGCCGTGGTGGCCCTCATCGGCCGGGAAAAGGTGCTGGAAAAGCTGGCTGCCCGCCATTGATGGAATTGCCCCGCCCGGGTGTTTACAAGGCGGGGCCGAGTCCCTATAATGCGCGCTCTTTCACGGCACGGGGGTATAGCTCAGNNCGAATCCCCGTGGGGACGCCAGGGATTCCGAAGGCACGCTTCCAATGGGAACCGTGCCTTTTTCGTTTGCATGACGCCAACAAAAAACCCGGCCGCAGCCGGGTTTTCCTGGGATGTTCGGAAGGCTTACTTGCCGTTGACGGCGGCCTTCAGCTTGGCGCCGGCGGAGAACTTGGGAGCCTTGGAAGCGGCGATCTTCAGTTCGGCGCCGGTCTTGGGATTGCGGCCGGTGCGGGCAGCGCGCGCGGCGACGGAGAAGGTGCCGAAGCCGATCAGGCTGATGGAATCGCCCTTGGCCAGGGTTTCGCCGACGATCTCGGTGAGGGCGTCGATGGCTCGGCCGGCAGCAGCCTTGGACATGTCGCAGCGGGCGGCGAGGGCGTCGATCAGGTCGGTCTTGTTCATGCTTGATCCCTTGGTGATGTTGAAAAAGGGGCGATTATGCTGGCGCTTCCCAGGCGGCGCAAGGAAAATCGTGCCATTGCCGGCCGCAATCGCCACGGGACGGAGCATTGCGCCGGCCTCCCTTGCCGTGCCCCTCTCTGCCGGCGGCGCTCTGGTATCCTCAACGCCATGGCCAACCTGCCCATCCGCTACGTCGAACCGGTCTATCGCCCGCCCAGCGAGGCGGAATCGCTCGTTCTGCCGGTCACCGACGGCTGTTCCTGGAACCGCTGCACCTTCTGCGAGATGTATACGGCGCCCGAGAAAGCGTTCCGTGCCCGCAACGAGGCCGAGGTGATGGAGAGCATCCGCCGCTGCGGCGAACGCTTCGGCACGGACGTGCGCCGCGTTTTCCTCGCCGACGGCGACGCCACGGTGCTGCCTACCCGCCGCCTGCTGGCCATCCTGGCAGCCATCCGCACCCACCTGCCGGCGGTGCGCCGCATCTCCAGCTACTGCCTGCCGCGCAACCTGCGCAAGAAATCCGCTGCCGACATCCGGGCGCTGGCCGAGGCCGGCCTGTCCATGGTCTATGTAGGCGCCGAGTCGGGGGACGACACGGTGCTGGAGCGGGTGCGCAAGGGGGAAACCTTCGACAGCACCCGGGAGGCCCTGGACAAGCTGGGCGAGGCGGGCATCAGCCGCTCGGTGATGATCCTCAACGGCCTGGGGGGGGAAGGCTTACTCCCGCCAACATGCCGAAAACTCCGCCCGCCTCGCCAACGCCACCCAGCCCGAATACCTGGCCACCCTTGTGGTGAGCTTCCCCCTGGGCGAAGCGCGCTTCCGGGCCGATTTCCCGGAATGGGAGCCCCTCGTCCCGCCGGAGTTGTTCGCCGAAATGGAAATCTTCCTGGATCGCCTGGAACTTCGCCGCACGGTCTTCCGCAGCGACCATGCCTCCAACTGGCTGGTGCTCAAGGGAACCCTGGGCGCCGACAAGGAACGCCTGCTGGCCCAGGTGCGGCAGGCCATCGCCCGGCCCGAAGCCGCGCCGCTGCGCCCGGCCTGGCTGCGGGGCCTGTAAACGCAAAAGCGCCGGTGGGCGAACCCACCGGCGCTTGCGGACACCAGCCGCTTACTGGACCTGTTGGATGCCGGCCACGACCCAGCCGCGGCCGCCGTCCTTGGGCTTGACCATGTGCCAGATCTCGTCGAAGGGCTCGGCGGCGGCCTGGGCTTCCTCGCGGATCAAGCCGCTGAAGCGCACGCTGACGATGTAGCGCGAAGCTTCCTCCGTCACATCCAGCACCTCGGCATTGACGGTGACCACGTCGGTCTGCTGGCCGGCACCGGCGCGATCGGCCAGGTTCATCTTGATTTCCGCGAACATCTCGGGGGTGGTGAATTCGCGGATGTCTTCCAGGTTGCCGGCATCGTTGGCGGCCTGCAGGCGAATGAAATTGACCTTGGCGTTGCGCACGAAGCCGTCCACGTCGAAGCCGGCGGGGATGTTGCCGGCAGCGCCGGACGCGCCGCCCGCGGCAGGCTGCTGGACATCATAGGCGGGCTGGTTGCCGGAATACTGCATGCCATTGGCGCCGGCCATAGCAGGCTGCGGCCCCGCCCGACGACGCATGATGAAGCCGATCACCATCATCGCCACCACGACCAGGAGGCCGATCATCATCATCGACGCCAGTTCTTCGCCGAAACCGAAGTGGGAAGCCAGGGCGGCCAGGCCGATACCGGCGGCCAGGCCGGCCAGGGGGCCCATCCAGGAGCGCTTGGGCTGGGCGGCGGGGGCGGCGGCGGCCGTGGCCGGCGTGGTGGGTGCGGGGGCGGCGCTGGGCGCCTTCTGCGGTGTGACGGCCTGGCGCTGCATGCCGGAAGAGGTGCCGCCGCCGAAGCGCTTGGCGGCTTCGGCATCGCCGGTGGCGACGCTGAGGCCGAGGGCAAGCACGGCGGTCAGGAGGGTGAGGAATTTCATGGATGTCTCCGTTATGGGAAAGAAACAGGAGAAGGATAACCCTCCCCACAGGTTCGATAAATCAGCACCACACTAAACGACACTTCGAAAAAACAGGATTCACCGCCGTTGGCGCAAGGGCTCCAGGATACCGGAAAGGCCGTTGTGGTCGATCTCCTGCATCAACGCCAGCAACTGCCCCAGGCGCCCCGGCGGAAAACCGGTCCGGGCGAACCAGTTGAGATAATGGCCGGGGAGGTCGGCGAGCAGGCGCCCCTTGTACTTGCCGAAGGGCATTTCCGTGGTCACCAGCCGCTGCAGATCGTCCGGGCTCACGCTGCCAGATCTTCCAGAATGGCGACGAGCAGATGCCAGACGCGCCCGACGGAGGCGATCTCCACCGCCTCCCCCGGCGCGTGGGCGCCGCGGATGGTGGGGCCAAAGGAGACGATGTCCATGCCCGGGTAGCGGGCGGCGATGAGGCCGCACTCGAGACCGGCGTGGATCACCTGCACCTTCGATTCGCCGCCGAACTCCCGGTGGTAGACGGCCTGGCAGCGCGCCAACAGCGGTGATGCGGGATTCGGCGCCCAGCCGGGGTACTGGCCAGCCTTTTCGGCGACCGTGCCGGAAAGGGCGAAGAGGCTGACGATCTGGTCCGCCAGCGCTTCGGCGCCGCTGTCGATGAGGGAGCGCACCATGAAATTGCAGGTGCCGCCGGCAGGACCGAGGTCCACCATGCCCAGGTTGCAGGACGTCTCCACCACCCCCGGCACGCTGCGGCTCTGCCGCCAGACACCGTGGGGAGCGGCATGCAGCGAGGCCAGCCAGACCGCCTGTTCGGCGCCGGCCAGGACGCCGTCGCAGGTGGCGTCACGGCAATGCACGGCGACGCCGTCGTCGATGCCGGCCAGTTCCCGGCGCAGCAAGTTCTGCCACGCGGCGGCTGCCTCATCCACCGCCGCGGCACATTCGGCGGGCACCACCAACGTCGCCCAGGCCTCCCGCGGCAGGGCGTTGCGGGCGGTGCCGCCGTTCAGTGCCGCCAGACGCAGGGGGAAACGCCCTTCCAGGCTGCGCAACAGCCGCACCAGAATCTTGATGGCGTTGCCCCGCTCCTCGTGGATATCGACCCCGGAGTGGCCGCCCCGCAGACCCTGCACGGCGATGCGCCGGCCGACCCAGCCCGGCGGCGGCATCTCCCCCGGTCCCGGCCGCCGCACGTTGACGTCGAGGCCGCCGGCACAGCCCAGGTAGAACTCGCCCCATTCCTCGGTGTCGAGATTGAGCATCAGACGGCCCTGCAGCCAGCCGCCGGCCAGGCCCCGGGCCCCCCCCATGCCGGCCTCTTCGTCCACGGTGAACAGGGCCTCCAGGGGGCCGTGGCGCAGGCCGGCATCTTCCAGCACGGCCAGCATGAGGGCGACGCCGATGCCGTTGTCCGACCCCAGCGTCGTGCCCTCGGCGGCGAGCCAGCCATCGCGCCGCAGGGGGCGGATGGGGTCGCGGGTGAAGTCGTGGCAGGTATCGGCGTTCTTCTGGCACACCATATCCAGGTGCGCCTGCAGGACCACCGCCGGCGCCCCTCGCCGGCCCGGACTGGCGGGTTTGCGGACGAGCAGGTTGCCGGCGCCGTCCACGGCCGTGGCCAGCCCCCGGGCCTCCGCCCACCGCCGCAGGCATTCCCGGAGCGGCCCCTCGGCCTTGGAGGGGCGCGGCGTGGCGCAGAGCGTGGCGAAGTGCCGCCAGACGGCGGCGGGTTCGAGATCGGCGAATACCGGATCGAGGTCTCTTGTATCCATGGCGGCGTTGATTGGCGTGAAGGCGCCAATGGTACGAAAAATCGCGGCGGGCCGCCGGCGTGAAACGGAGGAAACCGGCCCGCCGGGAAATTTCGGAAAAATCCTCGCCAAAGCACTTGCATCGCCCGACGAAATCCCTATAATGGCGACCTCGCTCAGCACACGGGATGTACGAAAGGTGCTGCAGGCAAGGATTTCCGGGCTGCCGAGCAGCCCGACAAGTCAAGCGCGGAGTGGTAGTTCAGTCGGTTAGAATACCGGCCTGTCACGCCGGGGGTCGCGGGTTCGAGTCCCGTCCACTCCGCCAACCCATGCACGCAGAAAACCGGCTTCGGCCGGTTTTTTGTTGCCCGTCCGCCAGGGATGCGCCACCTGGCATGTGGGGTATAATCGTTTTTTCGTCGACCCCGTTCGTGCCAGGAGCAACCCTCTATGCAGCATCGTAACGTTCTGTCGCGGCTTTTCCGCTTCACCGGCACCGTCCTGCTCGCGGCAACCGCCTGCGCAGCCCAGGCCCAGGATTCTTTCGGGCTCATCGCCCTCCTCACCCCCGCCCCGGCACCCGCTTTCGCCGCCCCGGAAGACGCCCTCGCCGTGCATGAGGTCAGGGCCGCCCCGGCCCTGCCCGACACCATCGACCTGACCGCGCCCACCGACAGCCTGTGGGTGCGCATCCGCAACGGGTTCGCCATGCCGAACCTGAACGACGACGTGGTGCTGACCCACCAGCAGTGGTACATGAGCCGGCCAGACGCCCTGCGCCGCATGGTGGAACGGGCCCGCCCCTACCTGCACCACATCGTCGAGGAACTGGAAAAGCGCGGCATGCCCACGGAACTCGCCCTCCTGCCCATGGTGGAGAGTTCCTTCAATCCCATGGCCTACTCCCGGGCCCACGCCTCCGGACTCTGGCAGTTCATCCCCGCCACCGGCAAGCGCTATAACCTGGAGCAGAACTGGTGGCAGGACCAGCGCCGCGACATCCTTGCCTCCACCGAGGCCGCCCTGGATTATCTCCAGGCCATCTACGAGATGAACGGCGACTGGCACCTGGCGCTGGCCTCCTACAACTGGGGCGAAAACGCCGTCAAGCGCGCCGTCGAGAAGAACCTGGCCAAGGGACTGCCCACCGATTTCTCCAGCCTCACCATGCCGGCCGAAACCCGGCACTACGTACCCAAGCTGCAGGCCCTCAAGAACATTTTCGGCAACCCGCGCCTGATGGCCGAACTGAAGCTGCCGGAGGTCTTCAACCGGCCCCATTTCGCCACCATCGAAACCAGCCGCCCCATCGACATCAAGACCGCCGCCAAGCTTGCCGACATGCCGGTGGAACAATTCGTGGCCCTCAACCCGGCCCACAACCGGCCGGTCATCAAGGCGGACACCACTCTGGTGATCCCGGCGGAGAAGATCGAGACCTTCCAGGCCAACCTGGAAAGCCACGATGAACCGCTTTCCCGCTGGCAGGCCTACACCCTGAAGCCGGGGGAGAAGCTGGAAAAGGTCGCGCCCCGCTTCGGCATCGCCCTGGCCGACCTCAAGCGGGTCAACGGCCTGCACGGCAAGCTCCGGATCACCGCCGGCGCCACGCTGCTGGTTCCCGCCGGGCCGGGGGCGACGGACCTGGACGACCTGCCGGCGGCACCCGCCCTGCCCCAGATCGTCGAAAGCGAGCCGCCCAAGGCGAAGAAGCCCGCTGCCACCCTGGCCCGGGACGGTCGTGGAAGCGCCCGCGGCGGCGCCGGCAAGCAGGAAGCCAGGGCGGCCCGTGGCGGCGGGAAGGAGCGCACCACGCTGGCCCGCAAGGATGCCGGCAAGTCCGCCAAGGCCGCGGCACCCAGCCGGTTGGCGGCGGCGAAATCCGCCCCGCGGCCTCCCGCCAAGGTGGCCAAGGCGACCGGCGGCCGGCGTAGCTGACGGCACCCCGCCTACCACGACAAAACGCGGCTACGGCCGCGTTTCTTGTTGATAGAGGTGACAGGCGATGATATGGCTGTCGGAGATGGCGGTCACGCCGGGGTAGGCCTGGCGGCACAGGTCCGTGGCGTGGGGGCAGCGCAGATGAAAGTGGCAGCCCGGCGGCGGGTTGGCCGGCGACGGGGTTTCCCCCGGCAGGCGCACCGCGGCGGGCTGCCCCTCCAGGCGCGGCACCGGCACGGCCGAAAGCAGCGCCTGGGTGTAGGGATGCCGCGCGCCGCCCAGTACCTCCTCCGCCGTACCGCGCTCGACGATGCGGCCTAGGTACATGACCGCCACCTCGTGGGCGAGGTACTCGACGACGGCGAAGTTGTGGGTGATGAACAGGTAGGCAACCCCCAGGGATTCCTGCAAGCGCTTGAGCAGGTTGAGTATCTGGGCTTGTACCGAGACGTCCAGGGCGGAGGTGGGCTCGTCGCAGACGAGGATTTCCGGCTGCACCGCCAGGGCCCGGGCAATGGCGACGCGCTGCCGCTGGCCCCCCGAGAATTCGTGGGGATAGCGGCCGGCCGCGTCCGCCGGCAGGCCCACCTGGGCGAGTAGCGCCGCCACGGCAGCCGTGGTGTCGCCGGCCTTGTGGACCCGCAGGGCGGTCATGCCCTCGGCGATGATGTCCCCCACCCGCAGCCGCGGGTTGAGGGAGGCGAAGGGGTCCTGGAAAACCATCTGCATGTGGCGGCGCACCGCCCGCAGGCGCTTTGGCCGCATGCCCACCAGTTGGCTCTGCCCCAGGCGGACGCTGCCCGCCGTCGGCGGGATGAGCTGCAGGATGGCCTTGCCCACGGTAGTCTTGCCGCAGCCGGATTCACCCACCAGGGCCAGGGTGCGGCCGGGGGTGAGGGCCAGGGAGACGCCATCCACCGCCTTGACGTGGCCGACGGTGCGCTGCAACAGGCCGCGGCGAATGGGAAAATGGACCTTGAGGTCGGCCACTTCCAGGACGTGGCGGTCCGGGGAGTGCAGGACGGCCCGGCGGAGTTCGTCTGCCGCCCGGGCGGCGGCGCCCTCCCCCCGCCAATGGCAGCGGACTACATGGCCGGGCCGGATGTCGCGCCAGGGCGGGGATTGTTCCCGGCACACCGGCATGACGTGGGGGCAGCGCTCGGCGAAACGGCAGCCCGCCGGCATCGCCGCCAGCGAAGGCACCTGTCCCGGAATGGTGGCCAGGGGCAGGCCGCGCCGCGACACTTCCGGCAAGGCGGCGAAAAGGGCCTGGGTGTAAGGATGGCGCGGCGCCGTGAAGAAGTCCTCCCGGGGCGCCGTCTCCACCAGCTCGCCGGCGTACATGACGCCGATGCGGTGGGCCATGCGGGCTACCACGCCGAGGTCGTGGGTGATGAGCAGCATGCCCATGCCGCGCGCGGCCTGGAGCCCGCCCAGGAGGTCGAGGATCTGGGCCTGGATGGTGACGTCGAGGGCGGTGGTCGGCTCGTCGGCGATGAGCAGTTCCGGCTCGCCGGCCAGGGCCATGGCGATCATCACCCGCTGCTTCATGCCGCCGGAAAGCTGGAACGGGTATTCCCCCAGGCGCCGCTCCGGGTCGGCGATGCCCACCTGGCGGAGCAGGCCGGCCATGGCCTGGCGGGCGGCCTCGCCGGTGACGCCGCGGTGGCGGGCCAGCACCTCGCCGATCTGCCGGCCCACGGTGAGGACCGGGTTGAGGCTGGTGGCCGGCTCCTGGAAGATCATCGCCGCCTGGCCGCCGCGGATGTCGCGCATCGCCGCTTCCGGCAGGGCCAGCAGTTCCTGCCCGTTGAAGCGCACGCTGCCGCCGGTGATGCGGCCGGCGCCGGGCAATAGGCGCAGGAGCCCCTGGGCGGTGGCCGACTTGCCGCAGCCGGATTCGCCGAGCAGGGCGAAGGTCTCGCCCGCCGCCACGGTGAAGGACACGCCGTCCACCGCCAGCAGCGTGCGGCCACCGGCGGCGAAACCCAGGCGCAGGTCGCGGACTGAAAGGAGCGGCTCGGCCATCAGGCGGCCCTCGGGTCGAAAGCGTCGCGTACGGCGTCGGCGAAGAGGTTGGCAGCCAGTACCAGGATGAACATGGCGGCGAAGGCCGCCGCCAGGGACCACCACACCACCGGCTCCCGCCCCAGTTCCATGCGGGCGTTGTTGATCATGGTGCCGAAGCTGACCATGGTGGGGTCGACGCCGATGCCCACGTAGGAAAGCACGGCTTCCGCCAGCACCAGGCCGGAGAAGTCCATGACCAGGGCGATGATGACGATGTGCATGAGGTTGGGCAGGATGTGGCGCAGGATGATGCGCCGGTGCGAGACGCCGAAGGCCCGGGCGGCCTGGATGTATTCCAGTTCCCGAAGCTTGAGGGTCTCGCCCCGCAGGAGCCGGCAAAGTCCCGTCCAGGAGGTGATGCCAAGGATGAAGCACAGGGCGAGGAGCCGCAGGTCGGCCCGCTCGGCGGCGGTTGAGAACCATTGGGGATGGGTGTCGATGACCACCTGCATCATGAGCACGGCGGCGGCGATGAGGAGCACTCCGGGGATGGAATTGAGCACGGTATAGACGTATTGGATGACATCGTCCGCCCAGCCGCGGAAATAGCCGGCGACGATGCCCAGCAGCACGGCCATGGGCAGCATGACCAGGGTGGTGACCAGGCCGATGATGAGGCCGGTGCGCACGCTCTTGAGGACCTGGTAGAGCACGTCCTGTCCCACTTTGTCGGTGCCGAAGACGTGGTAGGAAGCGGCCAGGGAAAAGAGGGGGAAGAGCGTCAGCAGCAGCCCCCCCAGGGCGAGGAGGACGGCGTTCCAGGCGAAGGCCGTTTCACCCCGCCAGATGCGCCGCCAGGCTTCGGCGCGGGAAACCCCCCGGTAGCGGGCCACGAGCCCCGCCGCCAGGGCGGCGGCGCCCCACCAGGCGACGAAGGCCAGGGCTGCCGCCCGGAAGACGGCGAGGCCGACGTCCGCGGCCACCTCGGATTCCCGGTCGCCGAGGTGGCCGCCGCCGTACCGGAGGCGCGGATAGTCGCGGACCTGCCCGCCACCGGGCACCTCCAGGGTCTCCTTGGCGTAGAGACGGGTGGCGAAGGGTTCCGAATAGGTCTTTTCGTTGCGGGTGCGCAGAGGCGCCGCCAGGGCGTCGAGAACCGACAGCACTTCCACGGCGTAGGTGGCCTTCTGCCCTGCCTTGCCCGGTAATTGCAGGCGGTAGTGGAGGGAATCGAGGAGGCCGATCAGGGCGAAGGCCAGCAGCACGGTGGCCGCCGCCATGCCGGTCCGGCTCCCCCCCACCCGCCGCCAGGCCGCCAACAACGGCTCGTTGCGGGCGATGACGAGGCCCAGGCCGATCCCGGCCGCCACCAGCAGCCAGATGAGTACGTCGGACCAGAGGACGACGACCTGGAATCCCATCATTCGAAGCGTATCCGCGGGTCCACCACGGTATAGGAAATGTCGGTCAGGATCAGGCCGACGATGTAGAGCACCGAGCCAATGAAGACCATGGAGCGCACCACCGCGAAATCCTGGGCGTTGATGGCGTCGATGGTGTAGCTCCCCAGCCCGGGGATGCCGAAGAAGGATTCGGTGAGCAGCGACCCCATGAACAGCAGCGGAATGACGACCACGACGCCGGTGAGGATGGGGATCAGGGCGTTGCGCAGGATGTGGCCGAAGAACACGGCCGTTTCCGGCAGGCCCTTGGCCCGCGCCGTGCGCACGTAGTCCTTGCTCACCTCTTCGAGGAAGATGGTGCGGTACCAGCGGGTGGACGAGCCGATCCCCGAAATCACTCCGATCACCACCGGCAGGATCAGGAAGCGCCACGCGTCCAGCCCCTCCCCGAAGCCGGAGATGGGCACCAGGCGCCAGATCTTGCTGATGAGGTACTGGCCGCCGATGATGTAGAAGAGGCCGGAAATGGACATCAGCGCCACGCACAGCACGACGCCCCAGAAGTCGTAGGCGGTGGCACGGAAGAAGGCCAGCGTGAGGGCGAAGCTCACCGTCACGAAGAGGCCGAGGATGAAGGTGGGCAGGGCGATGGCCAGGGACGGCCCCATGCGGTTGCCGATCTCCCGGGCGATGTCGCGGCCGTCCTCGGCCTTGCCGAAATCGCCGACGAACATGCGGGCCGACTTGCGGAAGAAGATGGTGTCGGTGACGACGCCGATGCCCTCGGCTTCGCCGTTGACCAGCAGGGGCTTGTCGTAGCCGCGCTCCGCCTTCCATTTTTCGATGGCCTCCGGCGTCACCCGCTTCACGCCGAGTTGCATGCGGGCCATGTCGTCCGGTGTGTTCACCACGAAAAAGAGGGCGAAGGTGACCAGATTCACTCCCAGCAGGATGGGGATGGCATAGAGGAGGCGGCGGACGATGTAGGCGAGCATTGGGGCCGATTATGCCACTCCTGGCCGGCGGTGAAGGGGCAGCCGCGGCGGCCCTGACGCCGATCATGCCGGAGCCATGACTTTGGTGTATGTTTCGCCCTATGGAAACCCTGAAGACCTTCCTCGCAACGCCCGAGGCCCTTCCCTTCCTGCGCAGCCTGATGATCGTTCTCGGGCTCGCCGCCGTCGCCCTTGGCCTGCACGCCCGCCTTCGCAACCGCCATGCCGACCGCTGGCCGGCGGTCAAGGGAACGGTCATCCACTCCCAACTGGAGTCCTCCGCCGACAACCAGTACCGCCTGAGCGTCGCCTTCCGCTACCGGGTGAAGAACCGCGCCATCGACAGCCGCCCCCTCACCCTCACCCTGCCCGCCGCCCCGGCCGCCGCCAACCGCATGCTCAAGCGCCTGGCCAACGGCAGCAAGACGGTGATCCACTACGACCCGGCCCGCCCGGAAAACATCTCGGTCCTCAGCACCAGCCCGGGCAACTGGATGGAAGCGGTGGCGGCTGGCCTCGGCCTGCTGCTCTTCGCCCTGCTCGCCTTCTGACTCCCGCCCGGCCCCATGGCAGCGGCGTTGCGCACGATCTCCGGGCTCTGTGCCCTGGCCCTGGCCTTCGTCGCCTTCCCTGCCCAGGCGCTCCCCTCGTTCGCCGAGGTCCGCACGGCCTACCGGGAGTCCGATGCCTGGCTCCTGGCCCGGGATGGCCAGCCGCTGCAGGCCCTGCGCCTTGACCACGCCGTGCGACGCCTACCCTGGACTCCCCTGGCGGCGGTATCGCCCGCCCTGACCCGGGCCCTGGTCGCCTCGGAGGACCGCCGCTTCTACGACCACGGCGGCATCGACTGGGAAGCGGTGGCGGCGAGCGCCTGGGGCAACCTGTGGCGGGAACGCGGCCGCGGCGCCAGCACCCTGACCATGCAGTTGGCCGGCCTCCTCGATGAGGACATCCGCCAGCGCGGCCGCCGCAGCGTCCTGGAAAAGCTGGGCCAGGCCGCCGCCGCCCTACGCCTGGAGCGAAGCTGGCGCAAGGACGAGATCCTCGAAGCCTATCTCAACCTGGCGGGATTCCGGGGCGATCTGCAGGGCAGCGCC